>Ga0307489_10000100_pt1 | contig 42333 bp, 79 predicted proteins | sample SB12metaG_FD_202247 | JGI IMG/M metagenome (GOLD analysis project Ga0307489, IMG submission 202247) | Sea-ice brine microbial communities from Beaufort Sea near Barrow, Alaska, United States - SB 1.2 | ecosystem: Environmental > Aquatic > Marine > Coastal | place: USA: Alaska | collected... | reverse complement strand
CCCCGCGGCAGTCGCCGGCGCGGCCGCACCAGTAGTCGGCGTACCTGGTGCCCGCCTTTTCGTTCTCTTAGGGTGCCCTCACATCAAGCTCAGCCAAGATGGCGGGCCGTAATAACACCGCGCCGACGTTCGGCAACGTGCCGGCGCCGAGCGGCTATGTGCCCGGCCTCGGCCGCGGCGCCACGGGCTTCACCACGCGCTCCGACATCGGGCCGGGCGCCGCGGCACCCCCCGCTATGGGCCAGGTGCTTTCCCGTCCCGTCCCCCTCCCCGTCCCTCAAAACTTAAAATAACACAGGGGCATTCCGAGAACCGGGTTCTCTGATCGGTGGAGCGTCGACGCCACCAACTGCCCTTGAGGGCACGTTCGGAACCGTGCCCATCACCTCGTTTTGAACACGGGCGAGACCGACACACCTCTTGTGCCGGCTAGATTTGCTCCGAACCTCGGCGGACACTCAGCGTAGCTATAGCACCGTCGGAAATGCGATTCGCATTTGCATTTGCAACCCTAGACCCCCCGTTGTACACAACGCCTCTGCAATCGCGATCTGATACGGGGGGCAGGGCGGAAGCCTGGTGCCTCCTCATACACGCGGAAGCGTAGCTCTCTCTATCAATCGCGATCTGACCGGTGCTGTGCTCCGACTCCGCACACGCAGGCTCTGGGCGCCGAAGAGGTGGGGTGGTGCAGGTCCACCCCAGGTTCACCCCAGCGTGCCCGCGCTTGGTGTCACTGCTTGAAGCTACGCTCTGCTGTACCTCTTATAAACATTGCTTAGAGTTTCAACGTGAGCCGCTACAACTCGGGCGGCGGCAAGAGCGCGATAGCCGCCGCGGCGGACAAGAAGCAATTGGGCAAAGACGGGGGGGTGGCGCCGGAGTCGGTCAAGCCGTTCGACGAGTTCCAGGGCGCCGACGCCGGTGGGAACCACCGAATATCGCCCGCGCCCGCGCCCGCGCCCGCCGGGTCATTCACCTCCACACACATTTGAACCCTCGTGCCTTGACTCGACGCCGCTCTATGATGTGGCGAGCACTGCGCGCCGTGCCGGCCGGGTCATCCACACGCATTTGGACCCTCGTGTCTTGACTTGACTTCGCCGCTGTTTTATCGTGCGGCAAGCAATGTGCGGGTGGCCCGATACGTGGGTATCTTCGCCAGCGGTGCGGAGTATGACGAGGACGACAAGGAGGCAGGGCCTTTGTATACCGGTGCACTATGGATGAGCCAGCAGTCCGACTGGTGCACTATGGGCCAGCAGTCAGTGAACGGGCAACACAGGGGGCGGCGGTGACGGCAGTAGTGCACAGGTGCACTATGAGCCAACAGTCAGGGATCGGGTGTCTGATGCGCGCGCCATTCCCTCCATTCGCCTCACCACAGCTCCGTGAGATCCGCAAGTTCCAGAAGGGCACTGTGCTACGAACTAGGCCGAGGAGTCAACCAGAGCCAATCAATGGTGTACCGCTGCACATGAGCCAACAGTGAGTACCGGTGGTCATGGCCCTGTTTGGAGGCAGACTCGATCTGGGAGCAGATTGACGAGCACATGGACAGCCGGCGCCGCGACCAGCGCGAGGCGCGCCTCAAGGAGGAGCTCGAGCAGTACCGCAAGAACAACCCCAAAATCACCGAGCAGTTCGCGGACCTCAAGCGCAAGCTGGACAATGTGTCGTACGAGGAGTGGGACGCCATTCCCGACATCGGCGACTATACCATAAAGAACAAGAAGCGCTTTCAGAACTTCATGCCGGCGCCGGACACGCTGCTGCAGAAGGCCATGGCGGAAAAGGAGGTGGGGCGTCACCCCTGACACACCCCCGGGCTAGGCCGAGGCTGTACCCCGCGCTCTGGACTGACATCCTATGATGCTGTCCCCCCAGCCCTTGAACCCTAAACACTAAACACTAAACCCTAAAAGCTGGCACCACCCGGCCCTGGACTTGGGTGTCGAACACGGCGTCGGGCAGCAGCCTGGGGGGGATGGCCACGCCGGGGGGCGCCACGCCAGACGGCGCCATGACTGATCTCACCGCCGTGGGCGAGGCAGGGGGCTGCAGCTTGAACCCATGAAACCCATCTTGAAAACGCCTGGAACCTACGTTGAAAGTGCCTGGAACCCATGTTGAAAGCGCCTGGAACCCATGTTGAAAGTGCCTGGAACCCATACTGAACGCGCCTGAAATACGATGAACCACTTTCAAATTTCGGTTTTGAAACCCAGCTGGCGACGCTAAAGCGAGGGGCGCGGCACCGTACTGGGGCTCAAGCTGGACCGGCTGTCCGACTCCGTCAGCGGCCAGACCGTGGTGGACCCCAAGGGGTACCTCACAGACCTGAAGAGCCTGAAGATCTCGTCGGAGGCGGAGATCAGCGACATCAAAAAGGCGCGGCTGCTGCTGAAGTCGGTGATCAGCACCAACCCCAAGCACGCGCCGGGGTGGATCGCCGCCGCGCGCCTGGAGGAGCTCGCCGGTGAGGTCCGCGCGCATAGACGTGTTTGTGCCTTCAGAACGGCCGCGGGCTGATCAACGGGGCTTGGGTCTGTAACGCGTCAAAATTACCCTCTATGTTGTACAATCAGAGGACCCGGTCATTTTGACGAGTCATAGACCCAAGCCCCGTTGAAGCCACGCGCCCGTTCTGAAGGCACAAACACCTGTATCTACCTGACCGTACTGGGCGGCAAGCTGCAGGCGGCGCGGTCGTTCATCCAGAAGGGGTGCGACGCGTGCCCGAAGTCGGAGGACATCTGGGTGGAGGCGGCGCGCGTCAACACGCCGGAGAACGCGCGGGCTATCCTCGCGCGCGCCGTCGTGGCGCTCCCCAACTCGGTCAAGATCTGGATGCAAGCCGCGCAGCTCGAATCCACGGCGGGGACGGTCGAATCATCCTACCTCTGTCAGCGCCTTGCGGCTCGATGAGCTGCAGTTGTGTGAATTCACGTGCTACACATGACGCGACGGGCTAAGATACACTGGCATCAGATGGCGTGAGGAGCTAAGTATGTATCAGGCCCTTGCGAGAGGAGGACCGCAAGCGGCGCGTGCTGCGCAAGGCGCTGGAGAACATCCCCAACTCGGTGCGGCCCTGCAGGTTCACCCTATCAAACCCACGTTGAAAGCGCCTGAAACTAAGCACTTGAAACTTCAGCATGATGAACCGCTTTCAAGTCTGCTTTTCATTTCAACTTGGGTGCAGGTTGACCCTATAAAACCGCCTTGAACTAAGCGCTTGAAACTAAAATATGACCAAGTGCTCTCAAGTTTGCTTCAAATTTGCTTTCAAATTCGAGTTGCGGCGCTACCACTGGGTGCGGCTGTGGAAGGCGGTGGTGGACCTGTCGTCGGAGGACGACGCGCGGGTGCTGCTGAGCCGCGCGGTGGAGTGCTGCCCGCAGCACGTGGACCTGTGGCTGGCCCTCGCGCGGCTGGAGAACTACGACCAGGCGCGCAAGGTGCTCAACAACGCGCGCATCACGCTGCCCACGGAGCCGGCCATTTGGCAGGGACGCGTCGATCATGCCATGCGGGCCCCGCTAATCAATGCGTATCATACTCTCGTTCCTTGAGTGATGCCCTGTTGCACGCGGGCCATGGCGAAAGCCCGGTGCCTCCTGATACACGCGGGAGCGTCTCTCTATATCTCTCAACGCCATCGCATGAGGAGGCGAGCGTTATTGACCTGGCCCTGCAATCCGGATTACGGCGGCCAAGCTGGAGGAGGCCAACAACAACGAGGCGATGGTGGGCAAGATCATCGAGCGCGCGGTGAAGTCGCTGTCGTCGCACGGCGTGACCATCGACCGCGACTACTGGCTCAAGGAGGCGGAGACCGCGGAGAAGAACCAGCCCCCCGCGGAGAACGTGTGCAAGGCAGGGGGTTCATTGCGAACATGCACTCCGCCGACGTTGACTCCCTGCTCCTTCTCCGCGCGTCCGTATGAGGGGTCATTGAGAATATGCACTCCACTGACGTTTAATCTCCTTCTCTTCCGCTCGCCTGTATATTGATTCACCCTGAAGGTAAGTCATGCGGGCTCGTCTGAACTGGGTTCGAGTGCATATTCTCAATGACCCTCGTGCAAGGAGATCGTGCGGGTGACGATCGGGACCGGTGTGGAGGACGAGGACCGCAAGCGCACGTGGAAGGCGGACGCGGAGGAGTGCCGCAAGCGCGGCAGCGTGGAGACGGCGCGCGCCATCTACGCGCACGCCATCGGGGTGTTCCCGGGCAAGAAGGGCCTGTGGGTGCGCGCCGCACAGCTCGAGAAGGCGCACGGGGACCCTACGAAGATGGACGCGCTGCTCAAGCGCGCCGTGCAGTACTGCCCGCAGGTGGGGAGGGGGAAATGTCACATAGAAAAGTCTGTAAAGGCTTACACCAATATCTAAGCGATGTCTTTTACCAGGCATGCTAACACCTTGTAAGTCTGCATCGATGGTTACCTGATGCACTGTTTTATGGTGGGTGTGTCCCTGGTTGGAGGCGGAGATCCTGTGGTTGATGGCGGCGAAGGAGAGGTGGTTGCAGAACGACGTGCCGGGCGCGCGCGACATTCTGGAGGAGGCCTTCGTGTCCAACCCGGACAGCGAGGAGATCTGGCTGGCGGCCTTCAAGCTCGAGTTTGAGAACCACGAGCCCGAGCGCGCCAGGGCGCTGCTCGCCAAGGCGGGAGCCGAGCCATGCTTCTCACTTTATCAACCCTCGAGTCAGAGCCAGTCACGCCTGTTGCCACATCATCCATTTCACTTCCTGAGTCTAGTGATACCCTATGTGCCAGTCACGCTTGTTGTTGCCGTGTCATCCATCTCACGTAAATCCCTCGTTTGTTCAGTCCAGTGACACCCTGTGACGTGGCTATGCATCATGTACTTGTCCCTATTGGGCGGCGCGCGAGACGGGCGCGTCGGAGCGGGTGTGGATGAAGTCGGCCATCGTGGAGCGCGAGGTGGGCGACAGCGGCAACGAGCGGCGCCTGCTGGAGGAGGGCCTGGCAGGGGGGGTGTATCAACCCAGCACTCGACTGACGGTGAATTTCCTCGGCAATGCCTGTATGAGCACAGGTTATGGAGAACAAGCGCTCGACCGGCGTTGAATCGACGAAGCGAGTCCGCGCGCATGTATGCGCATTCACTCTGAAGTCAAGTCATCCTCCAAGCTCAAGCTCGGTGAGTGCTCGTTCTCAACGACCCTTCGGCCTGGTGAAGTTCCCGGGGTTCTGGAAGCTGTGGATCATGCTGGGCCAGCTCGAGGAGCGCCAGGCAGGGGCGCAGCACTGCACTGTCCCGCTTCTCACCTCAACCTCAGCCGTTTCTATCACTGAACTGCGGACACCTGCACAAATCCTGTGGGGAGTCAAGACCCATTCAGTATTGCAATGGTCTATGACTCAAGAAATTCCGAGAGGGTCATTGAGAACAACCACCACGGAACACGACTTACCTTTAGGGTGCATGCTCATGCTTGTACAGACGTGCGGACCCCGTTCTCAAAGACCCTCGTGGCAGGGCAACACGGAGGCGGCGCGTGCGGCGTACAACAAGGGCACGCGCCGCTGCCACGCCTCGGCAGGGGAGTTCTTGAGAACAGGCACCTCACCGACGTTCATTCCCCTCCTCCTCCGCTCGTCTGTATGAATGAGCATTGACCCTGAAAGTACGTCGTGCTCTGATCTCTGTCGAGTGTTGCTTTCAATGGCCCTCCTGTCAGGTGCCGCTGTGGACCGCCGCCGCCGCGCTGGAGGTGCGGGCTCATGTGGATAGTGCTCGCCACGTCATCAAACGTCATGTTAACCCTCGTTTCTTGATCAAAATGGCATCCTCTGATTTAGCGAGCACTGTCCATCAGTCTCTGGGTGGAGGTGCGCGAGAAGCAGCCGGCGAAGGCGCGCGCCATCCTGGAGCAGGCGCGGCTGAGGTGTCCGGCAAACCAGGAGCTGTGGCTCGCGGCGGTGCGCCAGGAGCGCCTCATCGCCGGGTAGGCCCTGGCACATGCTGCTCGCCACGTCATCCAACACAGTCTAACCCTCGTTACTCGAATCAAGCAGCACCCTATGACATGGCGAGCAATATCAATATCTGCCAGGCCATGGGCCCTAGCTTGCCACGTCATCAAACGAACTGTGAGCCCTCGTGTCTTGAGTAAAGCGGCACCCTATGACGTGGCGAGCAGTGTCTGCCAGGCCCTGTGGACAGGGAGGAGGGGGAGGCGGAGAGCGTCAAGGCGGCGGAGGCGCTCATGGCCAAGGCGCTGCAGGAGTGCCCCGGCAGCGGCGTGCTGTGGGCGGAGGTAGGAGCTTACATTCGTCCACTTCTCAGCTCAACATGAGCCATTCTGACACAAAAGACCCATTCTGACACAAAAGACACCCCAAACACCCCCTAACACCCCCTAATACCACCCTAATAACCCCTCAACGCACCAGGAGTATTCCACGAAAAACGCTTACGTTGAGCTTACAATTGGACGAGTGTAAGCCCCTGGACGGAGGCGGTGCGCATGGCGCCGCGGCCGCAGCGCAAGAGCAAGAGCGTGGACGCGCTCAAGCGCTGCGACAACGACCCGCGCATCATCGCCTCCATCGCCAACCTCTTCTGGCTCGACCGCAAGGTGGTAGGGCCCTCATGGATGTTGGGAGGAAGGCGTCTGTGAGAGACCCGACCGACCCTTCAACGTGTATATGGAGGCACCCAACATGACCTTGCCCCCCCGTGTTGTGACCCGCACGCAACTCTTGCAGCACGCCGTGTCATATGTTGCCATTTGACTCAAGAAAGGGAGTTCAGAACGCGTGTGGATGACAGGGCGGGCAGTGTCTGCATGTTCCTACTTGGAGGAGAAGGCGCGGTCGTGGTTCAACCGCAGCGTGACGCTGAACCCCGACCTGGGCGACCACTGGGCGGGGGGGTCATCGGGAACATGCACCTGACCCACATTGAATCTCCTCCTGCCAAGAGTGTTGGCACGTGATAAGTGTATGGGGGTGTCAACGTGGTTCTTGGGTTCACAGACCCTAGTTGTTCTGAAGGACCCTGCCTCTGGGCGCTGTACTACAAGTTCGAGCAGCAGCACGGCGCGGAGGAGCAGGTGGCGGCGGTGGTGCGGCGCTGCGTGGCGGCCGAGCCCCGCCACGGCGAGCTCTGGTGCCGCGTGCGCAAGGCCGTCAAGAACTGGCACGACGAGGTGGACGTCTTGCTCACCAAGGCCATCGCCGAGATGGCCATGGAGTAAATATGGGACTAGGGACTGAATGCTCAGGTCTACTGATGTGTACCAGCACACACGGTCGGCACGGACGCGGGGGCGCGGCGCGGAGTAAGTACGCAGTGGAGTAAGCGGAGAGCGGAATGGAGGAGGTCGGACCAAGTGCGTGTCGGACTGGTTGCGGACCAAGTGCGCACTAAGCGCGTGTAGCGCTGCTGCTCCTGGCAGCCTGCTTTCGGGGTTACGATGTGGGCTAAGGTGACACGCAGTGCGTGCCCGCTTCTGTGCTTTCGGGTTGAACTTCTCATACGAGTGACTTAGGGGATGACGCAGCGCGTGTGGTGATAGAATCGAATTCAGCTTTTGGACAACTAAAATGACTTACAAAATCCTACGCACGCTTGGGCTGCTGAGCGCGGAGACTTGTGTTACACATTGAACCCGCTCTTGTACATTTGAGCCATCTCTGGGGATCACGGCTCGAGTCGTCATCCGGTCACAGCGGGAGCTGTCGTCGCCACCGTGGTGTGCCGGTGTTCTTTCAACGGCGGCTTTCGGAGCCACCACTATCGCATGTTGTATGTTCGCAAGGCACGCCTCTTTCCATCGCGTCTGGTAGATTCGCAAGGGGAGGCAGTATCGCGTCTTCTGCATTGGCCAGAGGCAAGACATCTACCAGCATCCCGTCTGGTACGTTCGCGTGGGCACGCAGCGCAGTGGCTTGTCCTCAACTACGGTACGAGGTACAGCAACAGCATCCGATAAACCCTAAATTCTAAACCCTAAACGCTGTTCAAGAAAATGTATTGACGATCTCGTTATTTTTTTGCGCCACGTGCAGCCGCCTACCCCGGGCACGCGCAGGCCGCGTCACTTCGCAACGCCTCTCGCGTCCGCCGCTGCGAAAGCGATGTTCGCCTCCATGAATCTGAGTGTGATGGCCAAACCCCTGCCCGCCTCCCGGCCGCGGACCAGGGCCGGGGCCCCGCGCCGCGGAGGCGTGGTGCACGTGGTGGCGTCGCGGCGGTCTCGCAGCAAAAAGGCGAGCAAGACCAGGGAGCTTATGGAGCTTTTGCCGGGGGGAGATGCGGACGCGGTGGGGGGGACGGAGACCGTCAGGGCGCCGGCGCCGGCGCAGGGGCCACAGACAGAAATCGAACGCAAAAGGGCGGCGGCAGCGGCGGCGGTGAAGGCGGCGTCGCCCGGGCCGGAGCGGCTTTCGGATCGAGAGTGGGCTGAGATCGATGCTTCGAATCAGCAAGCGAGGGACGCGCAGGGCGCCGCGGCGCAGCCGGGGCCCGCCGGCACGGGGTTCCTGGACAAGGCGCTGGGCTCCGACGCCATGCTGCTGTTCGGCGTCGACGGGTGCGTGCCCGAGACGGTGAACGGGCGCGTCGCCATGTTCGGGTTCTCCTCGGCCATCGTGACGGAGATGGCCACGGGGCGCAGCTTCACCACACAGCTGGCGTTCAACCTCACCCACGGCATCTCCCTCGCCATCGCCACCACCATGATCGTCGCCACGCTCGCTCCCGCCTTCATGGCCAAACCCGAGGTAGGGCCTGCTTCGGTATTGGCATCGTCATCGTCATCGTCATCCGGCTCGTTTTTTTTTTTGGCTTGCGATGGACCGGGTGCGGAACCGAGGAGTGGGCCTGGCCTGGCAGATAGCGCTCGCGCCTGCCAGGTCAACGACACTCGTTTTGAACCCTCGATTGTTGACACGTGACTGAAACGTCGGCGTGTGACGCGGCGAGCAATATCTGCCAGGCACGGTGCCCGCAAGGTCAACGACACGCATGTTCAACCCTTCGTTACATGTCGACCTCTGACGCGGCGAGCAACATCTGCTAAGCACAACCCTCCTTTCTTGAGTCAAATGGCGTCCTATGACGTGTTGAGCAGTGGCAGTAGCTGGCAGTCCGCGACCGTATCCCGAGGGAGAGCCCTTCAGAGGCGAGGGCGTCGCCAAGTGGCGCCCCAACATCAAGGCACGCGCCGGGCAGGGGCTCACACTCCTCCGCTTCTCACCTCAACCCAAGCACTCCAAGGTCTAATAACCCATGAAACACGTCGACTCACCATCGACTTATCACGTGCTAACACTCTGTAGGGACTAACACTCGTTCACTTCTCACCTCAACCTAAGCCGCTGTGGTCGGTGAGCCGTTGTGTGTCCACTTTGTGAATTACTCGAGTTATAACCCGTCTGTCTACTGAAGGTACCCAACGTATCCTACAAAAAGTGTGTAACGTTGAGGGGAGAAGTGGACGAGTGCAAGCCCCTGCAGAGTGTTGGCACGTGATAAGTCGATGGTGAGTCGACGTGTCTCTTGGATTATTAGGCCTTCGAGTGCATACGTTGAAGTGCGAAGTGGAGAAGTGTCCAGCCCCTGGCGCCGGGCGCGAGTACCTGGTCGACCCCCGCTCGGTGGACTGCACGCCGTTCCCCGGGAAGCAGACCCCGTTCGGCCGCCTCGGTGAGGCCGTGCAGGTTCACCACGGCTTGACCCCGGGTTTCCCATGGGTTGACCCCAGGTTGACCCCAGGTTATCCCCGTCTTGACCCCAGGTTGACCCCGGGTTGGCCCCAGATTGACTGCGCTTGGTGTCAGCGCTTGAAGCTAAAATATGATGTACCGATTTCAAACTTTGGTTTCAAAGTCAAGTTGCGGCGCTACAGCTGGGCGTGGGCCCCATCGCGGAGACCTGGAACGGGCGCGCCGCCATGACCGGCCTCATCATCGTCTTCGTCGTCGAGGTAGCCCGCTGCAGCTTCAAACCCGTGTTTGCGAGCACGGAATAATACGTCGTTGGCGTGTCTAACTCAATGCCCGTGTGTGATGTACTGTGATCTTACCACGTGCTACACTAAAGAAAGCGCCTGGTTTCATCGTTCCAAACTTGCAATGTGCAGAACTGGTTTCAAGCTTTGCTTTCAATGTCAACTTGCGCCGCTACATCGAGGGCGCCACGCACCACGGCCTCTTCCACCCTTAAAGCGGCAACCTTCACAAATAGCAGAAAATTAGTGTTATGAAATAGCTTGAAATGTGCCCCTCGATATCCCATACCAACGGCCTTACACCTTTACCTACTGTAGGGTCTAGGGTCCGTCCGCTTGCTGAAACGGCGGAGGGGGTTGGTTGCTTGATGCTCACCATGTGAAGCGCCTCCAGGCTGGATGAACGTTAGAATATACAAACAAAAAGCCGCATGCCAGCCCTCTCGAAACTCACTTTGCACGCCGCAGCGCCGCTGGCATGCCGAGCGCCCCGCCGCAGCCGGCGAGAGGGACCCCACGGCCTCCCCCCCACCTTTCCCGAAGGCGTGTGCTACCGCGCTCTCCACGAATTTCCATTCCCGAGCAAATCCGAACATCGCCGAGCGCGAGCAGATCCGGATATCAGCGACCAAAGCGGAAGGCACAACAACACAGAGTCGTTTCCAACAAGTTGGGCTGTTTATTCAGCTCGGACGATTCGTGTGCGACCGCTCTCCGTCTCACGTGGTCGCCTCCCCGACGCGGGGCAGAAGTTGGTTGGAGGTTGATGCGACAGTGTTTGACGAAGCTCTATGCGTGATTTGTGTGCGCGGTGACGATAAGTTCTTGTTTAGTTTCCATTGCTATGTCTTGTTTGGATTCCAACGCTAATATACAAAAGTTAACATCGGCGGGGCCGACCAGAAGTTCTGCTGACGCAGCCAGAACAGGCAGCGCCGCCACCGCCGCCGCCGCCTGCTTGAGCTGCCTTAGTCCTCATGTAGTGGACTTTGTCATCATGTCGTAGACTGAGTCCTCGTGCAGTGGACTTAGTCATGTGCAGTGGACTTATTAGTCCTCATGCCACCGGAACAGCAGCCGCCGCCGCCGCGCCCGCTGCCGCGCCCTGCTTGAGCTGCTGCTCGTGCATGGCGTAGCGGCGCAAGATGAATTGTAAAGCAAGATTGAAAGCAGTTCATCATAAATCAGTTTCAAGCGCATAGTTCCTGGCGGTTCCAACGTGGGTTCGATAGGGTCAAGCTGCACCGCCCCACCATGGCGGCGATGAGGCGGTTGAGCTGCTCGCGGAAGTGCCGGATCTGCACGTTCTTGCCTCAGGGCCCGGAACACATCGCCTGCCACGTCATCGAGCGCACATCGAATCCAATGTTCTTGAGTCATTCGACATCTTAGGACATGGCGAGCAATGGCCTAACATGCATGGCCTGCCGCGACAGGTGACTTATATTGAAACCACGATTATTGAGTCGATCGGTATCTATGAAGTGGCAGGCAATATCCTCCCGGCCATACCTTGGCTTCCACCGCGCGGGAGCACTGCATGCGCAGGCCCGCGGCGTCCGACGCGTGCGCGCGCTGTAGCTCCGTGACGACGCCGCGCCAGTACGCCTCCCGCGCCACCGCCTTCTGCTCCAAGCCCCGCAGCCGCTCGCTGAACGCCGCGGCGTAGCTAGGCTCAACCGCGGCGGCGGCACCGACGGCAGGGTGGACAGCGAGCGGGGCGGCGGCAGCGGCGGCGGGGTGAGAGGAAGGTGGCTGGTGGTGCGCGTGATGTGGCTGTTGGACGTTTTCCTGCTCCCACGCGGCCGCCACCTGGTGGACCGGCGACCGCCGCTTCGGACTCAGCGAGCGACCGACCGACCGACGCGCCGGACTCTGCGTCTGCCCCCCTGCCGTGCACTGCTGCTCGTGCTGCTGCTGCCGCCGCATAGGGACATTTGAACAAAGAGGTAAATAATGGGCAAACTATCACCGGGCAAACTATCACCGGGCAACATTCATGGGCAAACAGTCACCGGGACTTGGGAGGAGGAGTTGGAGGCGTATGTGAGCCCGCCGGGGCATCAATGACGTCTCAACTTACGTGGATAATAGTCACATGCCTTCCTACGACATTGTGGTGAGGGCAGTAGTTCTGTGCCCTGCCGCTGCAGCTGCTTCGCGCGGCCGGGCGACACGGCCGGCCGGGCGCGGGAGCACGACCTGCCCGCCGTGGCAGCTCGCGGAGGAGAGGTGGACTTGGAAGGTCTACCACCGTCGCCGCTGCCGCCGCGGTCCGCCCGGCTGGGGCTCTGGCCCAACTCCGCATCCCACGACACGCGCAGAGCCGCCGCACCGTCGTGATTCAGATCGCCGCCCCCCGCAGTGCCGCCGCCTCCACCTCTCCCTCCAGGTGCCCCTCTGTGCGCCGCTGGGTCGAAGGGGGTGATGGCGGGGTGCCCCGCAGGTAGCTGCTCCCTCCCGTTGTAGCTGCTCCCTCCGGCTGCCGCCGCCGCTGATTCATCTTGTTCCCGTGGCATAATCGCTCGCACCCGCCACCGCCGCTGCGGCCGCCGCCGCCGCCGTTGATGTTGACTTCTTCTTCTTCGAAGGGCTCTTCGCGGCCCCGACCCCTCCGCCCCCCCCGGTGCCGCCGCCGCCCCCGCCGGACACCGCTCGCGCTTGGACTGGGTTTAAGGTGAGTCACATCTGGTCATTCAGTCGTTCTCCCGCAACCACTGCAACACCTCCAGGTGCCCACAGCGGCCGATGCCGGCGTCGACGAGTTCCACGGGCAGTGATGCTCCCGCGCCCACTGCAGCACGCAAGTGCCCCGACAGAGCGGCGTACGCACACGATGTGGCGGCGGCGCGTGCGTTGGCGTTGGCGGCGGCGGCGGCAGTCGTGGGCGTGCGGGTACTTGTGTCCAGATTCTCACGGAGCCCGGCGCAGTCGTCATGGGATCTGGGGGCGAGCGTCAATGGGTAAAGACTGGTGGCGGCAGCGATGGCGGCGGCGGCGATGGCAGTCGTGCCGCGCGCATACGTGTTTGGTGGGCGCTCTCGTCCCCTCGTGGTTTTTTGCTGGGCACCTTGTAGTGTCGTTGATCTGGGGAGATGGCAGTCTGGTATCGAGTCATTTTGACAGACAGTGGAGAGGTGTGTAAGGTGCAATACGTAAGGCGGCGGCGCGCGGCGCATGGGCGCGGCTGCGTGATACAAGCTGTACGACCCTTACTGCCTATAGAACGACGAACCGAGGACGGTGAGGACCACGCACAAACAGCACGCACACACAATGTTTTACTGGTTAACGCATACACCACTTCTACTCTATTCGTATTGTAGCCCCGCTTGTCTTAGGCTGGTGTAATATGAGCTATATGATGACCACACCCCATCGCCCCGCATCCCCCGCGGCGCGCGCCCAGCATCCGCTGAGCTCCCTGACGCACTCGTTTCACGTGGACGCACCGCACACAGACCCAACGGATAATGAAACCGGAAAACAACTTCCGGATAAAGCAAGGCAAGCCACAACTCAACCCCTTCCCCGCCTCTTCGCCACTCTGAAGCGCACACCGCAGCGCCCACGCACGTGCCGCCCTTCCCCCCTCCGGTTGCCCGACGCCATGGATCCGTGCACGAGCGCCGCCGTGGAGGAAGCGGCGCGCGACGAGGAGCTGCGCGGGGAGTGCGCCGAGGCTTTCGAGCACTACAAAAAAGGGAACCTGACGCGGGCCACTGATAGCTCCTCGCGCGGCACCCCGCACACCCGCTGCTGCACTACGCGCTCATGCGGTTGTCGCACATGTTGTTGATGGAGCAGCGGCAGCCGGCGAGCGTCCTGAAACAGTTTTGGGAGTGCAGCGTCCGCGGCACAGCGGCGCTCGAAGCTTGCCCGCACTCCCTGCTCCCCCGCCTCCTCTTCGCCCAGACGTACTACGACGTCCCCGTACCCGACGACCAGATCGAAGGCGTCCTCTCTGCCTTACGCGCCACCGCCGCAGCCACCGCGGCGAAGCCCCCCGACGCCGCCGATCTGGAGTATGCCAATGCCATCACGACGTTCGACAAGGAGGTTTTCGAGCTGACGCTGTTGCCGGACGTCCGCGAGTGCGCCGACCCCGCCGCCTACCGGCGCGAGGCGCTGGCCTGCCTCGCCAAACTCCCGGCCAAGGTCAAGGACCTGCACCGCGAAGCTGAGAGACTGGCCAGGAGCAACCCTGGACGGTCCGAGCAGGACCACTTCCTCGCCCTGCGCGACGCCGAGCATGCGGCGGAGGCGGCGCGGCGGCATCTGCGCGCGGAAGCCGCCCAGGCGCTCGCGGCGGTCCACCGGGAGATGCTCGGGCCCGACAGCACGGAAGAAGACGGCGACGACGACGCGGGCGGGTACGACGATGGCGGGTACAACACACACGCCATGCAAACCCTCCGCAACGCCTTCGCCCATGTTCACCACCGGGCTGGCGGTGAAAGCAGCGCCGGCGTCGGCGGGGGCGAGGGGGGCGGCGGCGGCGGCGGGGCCGGGGGCGTGAGCGGGGCCGGGGGCGGGGACAGCGGCGGGCAGGTCGAGAGCCGCGTCTGGGGCGCCTACAACGATGGCGGGTACAACACACGCGCCATGCAAACCCTCCGCAACGCCTTCGCCCATGTTCACCACCGGGTTGGCGGTGAAAGCAGCGCCGGCGTCGGCGGGGGCGAGGGGGGCGGCGGCGGCGGCGGGGCCGGGGGCGTGAGCGGGGCCGGGGGCGGGGGTAGCGGCGGGGAGGTCGAGAGCCGCGTCTGGGACGACTATAGCGATGGCGGGTACAACACAGACTCCATGTAAGCCCTCCGCAGCGCTCTTGTGCGCTCTTAGGGTTTAGGTTCTCTGGTTTAAACTGTCCAGGTAGGTCATATTTTCATCATATATCATTGACCCAGCAATGCTTGGGGCTGGATGAACGTGAGTAGTAAACCGCAACAACATCTTATCTACCACACGTGAGCGCCTTGAAGCTCACTGAATGTGAGGAAGCGCGAGCGTGCACGCGTGAAGTGAGAAGTAGCTTGTTAGGGGTGGGTCACCGCGCTTCAATGTTGTGATATCCGGCCCCGTGTCATGGATGACTGACAGTGGTCGGGTGGACAATGATAAGGTGTATGGATCCCAATCATTACAGTGGGGAAGTATTTTTACAAAAGGAATAGTATCTGTACATCCAATTAGCGCGCATTCATGGCCATAAACTGTTCCTTGGTGAAAGGCTTGAGCAACCCACCGCTCTTCTCACGCGCCACCGTGCTGGTCGCGCCGTTGTAGTTGTGCCCCGGGTACACGATCATCGCATCGGGCAGCACCCGCGCGCACTTCGCCAGACTGTCGAACATCCGCTCGACGTCGGCGTCCGGCAGATCCAAGCGACCACAGCTCCCCGGGAAGATGGTGTCCCCGCTGACGACCAAGCCCGCTCCCCCGCCCGGCGCCCCCTGCTGCTTCTCGTCCACCACGGCCACCATGGAGCCCGGGCGAAAATCCGGGAGTGGATGCATCCGAACCAGGGCTTGAAAGTCCCCACAGAGACAGGGAGTGACTGACGAGAGTGAATGACTGACGGAGTGATTGACGGAATGAATGATTAGGGAGTGAATGTCGCCTCGAGATAAACACGAGTGAATGACTAGCCATTTTTTTCGGCGGCCGGGAAATTGGAGTGATTGCACAGGGAGTGAATGAACCGAAAACGCCTGAATTTGCCCAGAAATACATAAACTCGTGCAATATCGCCCAAAATTGGGCCTGCGGCCACATGTAGGCAGCGTAAGTAACTCAACACCAAATTTGTATAGTGAATGATTGGGGAGTGAATGTTGCTTTGCGATGAAAGGGAGTGATTGATTGAGGAGTGAATGTGGCTTGAGGTTGAACGGGAGTGAGTGAATTGCGGTATTCACTCCCATTCACTCCCCATTCATTCATTCCTTGAAAGGGGACTTTCAAGCCCTGATCCGAACACATTACCGTGGACACACCACCGACGACCGAGCCTACGTGCTCCGGCGTTCGTTCGCTATCCCCATGTTGTACTTCTGATGGATGCTTAGTGGTGAATCATACTAATTACTACGCGACTCCCTGTGCTTTATTGGTTGCCCATGGCTGAATGCCCCCACGGTTTACCGGCAAATTCCGATTGAAACTTTGGGAATGTTCTCGGACCCGTAGTAACTGAGGCTCACGGATCGTCCGCCCCCTCCGATGTCCAGTACAACCCGCCGCCGCCGCCGCCGCCGCCGCCGCCGCCGCCGCCTCTGTGTTCCCTCACCTTGGTGTAGGGGCGCAGATTGAAATTTCAAACAAAGCTTGAAAGCAGTTTGTCATATTTTAGTGTCAAGCACTTGAACCAGGCGCGCTTTCAACACGGGTTTCAAGCTTTCAACATGCACCACCCCACGTTGGTCCAGTCCAGAGGGCCGGGCAGACTTTGCTCACCGATTCGTAGCGTGCCATGTCAATCATGCAACGAGGGTGCACAATACGCGTCGACGACGTGGCGGGTGATATCTGCTTGGCCGTACCAGTCCAGCCCGCCCGCGCCCGCCGCCTCGCCCGCCGCCGCCTCATCGCCGTCGGACCGATTGGAGCGGCGCGCGAAGTGCACCACGTCTTTCTCAGACCAGGGCCAGGCAGATGATGCTCGCCGCATCATCATGCGCATTTTGAATCCTCGTTACTTGACTTGAAACGCCATCCTATGAAGTGGCGAGCGATATCTGCCCGACAATACCTCAGACAGGTGCCCGGCGCCCGCCGCCGCCGCCGCCCGCGCGGTGTCGCGGTCGCGCTTCAACAGCGGCGGCCGCTTCGGCCGCTCTGTACGCTCGCCGCCGCCGGGAGCTGAGGCCTTGCACATATTGCTCGCCGCGTCATAGGATGCCAAATTATTCAAGGAACGAGGGTTCACATGCGTTGGAGGACGCGGCGGGAAATATCTGACAGACCCCTACCAGGCAACGGGCTCTTCCCTCCGCCGCCGCCGCCGCTGCCGCCGCCTCCAGCTCCACTTCCCGCTCGCTTCCCGCCCCCACTACCCCCAACCCCCGCCGGATTCTCCTTCTCCGCTGTCAAACCCACGCCCTCGCCCCCGCCCCCGCCCACGCCCCCGCCCCCAGCCCTGCCCCCGGCGAAGTTGCCACCATTGAAGCTCTCTCTCCCGTCGACGGAGTTCAGCAGGTCCGCGAACCCGATCGCCTCCGCCAGCGCCGCCACCTCAGCACCCACAACCTCCTTCGTCGGGTGCTGGCCGCTACTTCTGGCGCCAGTGCGGATGGCGATGCTGGTACTGGAGGCGGAGGTGGAGGTGGCGGTGGTGGCGCCCCCTGCGGGATCGGAGCTTCCCCTTCCCGCTTTCGCACCCCTCGCCGCTTTCGCCCCTGTCGCCTTTGCCCCCGCCCCTTCCGCTGCCGGTTGCTCGCCCGCCCCAAGCCCCACCGCCCCGGCCACCCCCGCCCCCGCCCCTGCCCCCGTCCCCGCCGCAACAGCTGCCTCCGCCGCGCCCTCCTCCTCCTGGTCCCACGACTGCATGTTGAAGTCCCCCGTGAGAAAAGCGCCGCGCTCCCTCATCTCCGCCGCACTCTTGTCCGCCGCCACCGCTGCCGCCGCCGCCCGCACTTTGTCCAGAGCTCGCTCCTCCTTTGCGATCTCCCCCGGCGGCCAGGGACTGGCAGACATTGCTCGCCACGTCATTGGATGCCATTGAACTCAAGAAACGAGAGTTCAAGATGCGTGCAGATGTCGTGGCGGGTAACATGTGGCAGGCCGCCCTACCCGCAACACTACGCAACGCACCGCGGCGTCGCCCGTCGCCATGTTCCGCGTGCACCTATTCACATCTTCGTCTTTCGCGTTCTTGGGCGCTTTGGCGCGGAAAAACACGGAATCCGCCGAGACTGCACCCCCCGTGTTTGGCTCCATCCCCCGCCCCTTGGCCACCCACCCGGACATCACCAAGCAGCAGGGGCCCAAGTTGAAATCGAAATAACAAATTGAAAGCATTTTATGGTAGTTGAGTTTAAAAAGTTGCGAGCAGGCGGTGTGGACACGGGTTTGAACGCGCAGCACCCCACCGAGCAGTCGAGCCCCATCCACCCGACCTTGCACTTGCACTTGAACGGAGCGGTGCACGTGCCGCTGTGTACGGCCAGGCCGATGGAACTCGCCACATCATGGGATGACATTCAGCTCAAGAGACGACGGTTTATGGCTGTGGTGGATGACATGGCGAGCTTGGTTGTTGGTGAGATGTCCCCGCCCTGGCGGCCGCACTGACCCGCGCCGCACGCTGGCTGGTCGCACGCGCCGCCCGACCACCCGTACATGCACTCGCACCCCGCCCTCTGAAACCGCAACATAGGGACAGGCAGATATCGCCCGGCCACATCATGGAATGCCGTTTACAACAAGAAACGAGGGTCCAAAATGCGTGCCGACGACATGGCTGGCAATGGGCCAAGCAGATATTGCTCGCGACGTCGTACGCTGCCGTTGGAATCGATAAATGAGGGTTCAAGATGCGTGTGGATGACGTGGCGGGCAACATCTGGCAGGCCCTACCCGAACATTGGGTTCATGAGAATGGCGGAGCGCGGGTCGGACCCGCCCCCGGCCCGCACCGGCGCCGCGCGGTACACCCTGCCGCCACGGCCCGCCCACTCCTTCCCTGACTGTTGGCTCACAGTGTACCGGTGTACCTATACACACTCGCCGCATCCAGCTCCCGGTACCGGTGCACTTTGTACAGACATTCAGGGAACGGCGTAGCCAGGCCCCGCCCGTGAATACATTTGACGCCGCACACGGGGCCCGCGTATCCGTCGCCAAGTGCCCGGTAAATATTGCCCGCCGCGTCATAGACTCCTCCAGAAGCGAAGGCTAAGTCATGAAGCGATGGTTCAGATCGCGCGTCGATGACGTGGCGAGAAGTATTAGGCGGGCCGTACCGTCGGCGCAGTCGCACCCGCGCTGGTTGTTGCACTGCCCGTGGTGTAGCGCCGCAAGTTGAATATTGAAAACAAAGTTTGAAAGGGGTTCATCGTAATTTAGCTTCAATCGGTGAGACCAAGCGCGGTCAACCCGGGGTCAACCCGAGTTGAACCTGCACCTCCCCACCGTGGCGGCACTGGCTCGCCTTCTGTGCCGGTGTCAGCGCCGCCGCCGCCGCCGCCGCCGCGGGCCTCACGCCACGGTCATTCATAACCAGCCCTCGACCCGAAATCGGACGTGCCCGCACGAATTATTCTTGCGGTGAATGTTCATAAAGACCATTCCGCGCGGAGCAATAGGAGACTCAACGTGTGTCGAGTGCAAAGTGCGGTGGAGTGCTGGTTCTGAAGACCCCCCCCTGCCTGAGCGCGTGCGCGCCGCGCTTCGTCTTGACCTCCACGCGGCACGCGGCGCAGGGAACCAACCGCATAGTGTACCGGCACATGTTAACAGTTGCACGTGGTAACATCACCGAGTATCACACATTGGCACTTCGTCAGTCACAGCGGTGTGTCTTAGTGAGCGTGCAGGCCCTCGTGTGATAAACATGACGGCATGGCGGTGCAGTATGAGCCGCCAGTGAGGGGGGGGTGGGGGGGATGGACCATGCCATGCTGGCCGCGCAGTCGACCCCCTCCCACCCGGCGTCGCACCTACACGTCCCGTGCTCGCATATCCCGTTAGCACACGCGGCGCACCGCTCCGATCCTATCGCTCGCTCAGCGCCACCCAGGCTGTCCCCCCCGCCCCCGCCGCCCAGGCTGCCCCCCCCGCCGCCGCGCCCGGATGACTCATCGTACCACTATACAGGGCCTTACACGGCGTTCCCTTTTCAGCTGCCTTCCAGCTTCCTTGAGGTACTGCTCGTTACGTACTCTCACCCGTTGCAGCTGAACTGGTGCCGTTGGTCCGTGAAAACTCACGTTATCACGAAGCACAACTCAAATGTGTACGATTACGCGTGGAAGGCGATATAGGTGGAAAGGGGTGCGGGAGCGCAAGAGGGGAGGAGTGCCGCAGTGTGCGGCGCGGGGCCCGGCCCCGGCCGCGGCCCCAGCCCCCGGCCCCGGCCCTCGAGCCCCGGGCCCTGCCACTCGATGTCCACAGCCGGTGCTCCGCCTTCCGACCTCTCGTTGTATCGCCGCAAGTTTAAATCGAAAGCAAAACTTGAAACCTGTCTATCTTATTTTAGTTGTAAGAGCTAATACCAGGCGCTTTCAACACAGGTTTCAAGTGGTTTCAACCTGCACCGCCCAACCTCGTCGCCGCCAGGTGTGACCACCCCGCCGCCCGGCGCCGCCGCCACGGCGACCGGGCGACCGACCGGCGTGGCGGCGGCGGGCGCGGTGCCCTCCCCGGGGTGCACCGCCAGGAGGAGCACCAGGGCGGCCCACACCCAGGGCCTTGCCCTCCATCCTGCCGTACCTTCACAGGAGGTTTCTTTTACACCAGTGTCGTGTTTGTGGTCGCTCGGTGCATCTTCGAGGTACCGTTGTGGGGTCAAGTTGAGCGGTTCAGGGGCAACGCCACAGCTGCCCCAGCTGTGAGCTGTGACGGCTGGCTGTTGAGCTGCAAAGGGAACGCCGTGTCAGGCGAGGGAGGAGGACGCGGCGAGTGAGAGTTGCACAAAGAGCAAACAGTGACGGAGGAGGATGCGGCGAGTGTATACGTACAAGTGTACGATGCATGCACAGACAGCCAGGGTTAAGGAAATGAGCGGCGACGGCCCCGCCCAGAAGCCCGCGATGAAGAGCAGCGCGCGGCGCTCGGAGCGCAGCGCGCGGCGCAGCCACCCGGCAGAGCAGCAGTAGCCCGCGTGCTTCGCTTTGCTGGGAAATGCTCCACCACCTTTTCGGGGTGGGTGAGCGCGGGTGGGGATGGGGGCCCGGAGCGCGGGGCCGGCGCCCCTTTCGCCGCGGAACAGCAAGGGCTTCATGGCGGTGGCGGGGCCGCGGGATCACCACGACAGCAGGCCGCGCGCGTGCCCTGTATCGTTGTGGGGGCCACTGCGACCCCCGCCAGAGCCCCGGTCTCGGCGCTCGGGTGCCGACCCGAACCAGAAAGCAGATGATCATCTTTGAGACGAGAACGAAGAACGGACGACAGGCCGGGCAGATTTACGCTGAGGTTCCTTTCGGCAGTGGTTGGCTACGGCTTCACTAGCTCGCCGCCGGCCATGATCATGGAGCCGCCGCCCGTTCCGCCCGCGCCCGCCGCGGACCCGCGGACGGGGCTTGTGCTGCGGCTCTCGCAGCACGACATGCCCGCCACCCGCAACACGTGGCGGCACCCCGTGGCCATCGCATACGAGGAAGAGGGCTCCCATGACTCCACCGACTCCACGGAAGCGGCCGTCACCAGGATAAGGACGCCTGCGCCGCGGAACGACGCCATGCCGCCCGGGGGCGCCACGTCGGTGCTGCTGCACAGCTGCTGCGCGCCATGCTCCGGCGCCATGGCAGGGGCGCCGGAGCCGAAGCTGTACAAGATTTTACTCTTTTACCCTTCCCCCGTCTGCCCGTGCGTGTCGCGGACTCCCTTGACGAGTGCGAGCCCCTCTGCGGGTGCGGCCCCACGTGACGTTTGAGGAGATGCTGAGCAAGGGCCTATCGGTGACCATCTTCTTCTACAACCCCAACATCCACCCGCGCCGCGAGTACCTCATCCGCAAGGAGGTACGGTCGACCAGACTTTGACAGCCACGTCATCCACACCACTTGAATGATTGAAGATTTGAACCCTAGTTTCTTGAGTTCAAATGACGCATGGTGACGTGACGTGGCGAGCAGTATCTACCAGTTCCTGCGCTGGGGAGAACAAGCGGTACGCCGCGCGGCACGGTGTGCCCTTCGTGGACTGCGACTACGACCAGCAGTCGTGGTTTGACCGGATGAAGGGATACGAGTATGACCCGGAGCGCGGCGCGCGCTGCACCGCTTGCTTCGACATGCGCATGGAGGTGGGGGCGTGCGGCCACCCGCATATGGCCACCCGCTACTACCCATATCATACACCATGTAGTGCACCAGTGCTCGCCGCGGCGTCCACCACACAGTTCACCGGTGCTCGGCTTGACGCGGCGAGCACGATGCGGACGACCCGCGGCGCCGGTGACCGCTGCGTACGCCGCCGCGCACGGCTTCGGGTAGGGCCAACCAGATATTGCCCGCCACGTCATCCGCACGCATTCTGAAGCTTCGTGTCTTGATTTTTCACGAAATACTCTGACGTAGCGAGCAATACCTAACCAGTCCCTGGCTCCGGGGTGTTCACGACCACCAACGCGACAAGCCGCTGGAAGGCGGGGTTGTCACTTGAACGATTCCGGTTCAAGTTAGATGCTCATGCAGAGACGCGGACTTGGTCCATGCTGGCCGACTCACCCCAGACTATCGTATGAGCATTTGTTTCAGAGCCCCACGAGTCTGATGAATGCTCCGGACTCCCAACATACGAATGTGCCTCACACAACGTGCTCACGTGCTGACAGGATACATTCGCTCAGTCCCAAGCGGTGCAACACGAGTGTGGAAAATCAAAAGATGGTTACATTGTGAGGCGCACCCTGGCGGGCGGACGTGCGGCAGGTGAACGACGCCGGGCTGCGCGCGGCGGCGGCGCTGGCGCCCGCCGCGGGCCAGGCCAGTCCTGTGCACTTCTGGGAGTACGACTGGCAGTCGGACGAGATGACGCGGAGGAAGTACGAGGTAGGGCCTGGGGCCGTAGCCCACATCGCGAAACGCTCGCTTCCTCACTGTTTGCTCACACTGTACCAGTGTTCCCGTGCACGAAGTGAACCGCTCGAACGGGGTAGGGCCTGGTAGATATTGCTCGCCTCGTCCTGGGGTGCCGTTTAACTCACAAAACGAGGGTTGGTCAAGGCGTTGCATGCCATTTAGAGCAATTTCTGCCAGGCCTTACTTCAAATCTGTTCAGCGATTTCTGGCAGGCCCTACCTGGAGGTATCGGCGGAGGAGCGGTTCTACAAGCAGGAGTACTGCGGGTGCTCATATAGCCTGCGCGACTCCAACCTGTGGTCAGGCCTGCCGCACTACGCGTAGCCACGTCATCCGACGCGGTGTGTAACCTCGTTTCCTGAGTCTCACAACATCCTACGACGCGGCGCGCAATGTCCACCCGGCCCTCGGCTGTGGCGCAAGACGCAGGGGATCCCGCCCGTGCGCATCGGCGGCGACACCGCGGGCCTGGGCACGCGGCAGGGCCGGGGGGCGGGGGGGCGGGGGCCGGGGGGCGGGGGGCGGGGGGCGCGCCGCGTCGCTCATGTGCCGAGGAACACGTCATAGGATGCGCTTTACACTTAAAGTCAGCGTAGTTTTCGAGCGTGATTGGTCGAGAGGATGACCGCACCCAAAGTGTACGAGGTGGATTGGAGCGTTTTGATTGGTCGAAACGCTTTGATTCTATACGACGACCGACACTGTGTATAGCTCGACGTACGAGGGTTCAAGATGCGTGTCGACGATGTATGCGGCGGGCTCTTATTTGGTTTGACCCTGTGCCGCGGTACTTTGAGGATCCGGATGCGGACGCGGAGGAGGAGTCGCAGGACGTGGTGGACGCCTTCTTCGCGGACGCGGATAACGAGTTCGGTGACGAAAGTCTGCGGCTCAAGAAGCAGTTCGCGGGGCGGGAGAAGAGTAGCAGCGTGGACGGGTCGAACAACTGGTGATGGCGGGAGCGATGGACGGAAAAGTGAGTCTACTTGCGAGGACGGTGCTGACGGATGGTAGCCGGAGCCAGGGAGACCTGAACGAGCTCCTGCCACGCTTCGAGAGTCATACTTTCTCTTACACTCCCCGTACTGACTACTTGTAGAACTAGAACTAGCTAGCTGGGTGGGAAGTTTTCACGCTCGCGCGACGTGCTCCGGTTCCGGCGCCCCGCACGCGCCGCCGCCGCCGCTGTCGTGCTCGTCCCCTCCGTAGCGCCAGATGATTAACGCTCGCCGCGTCACAAGATGGCATTTCATTCAAGGAACGAGGGTTTGGAATGTGGCTCATGTCGTGGCGCGTACTGGGCCTGGCAGACATTGCTCGCCACGTCATAGGATGTCATTGAATACAACACAAGGGGGTTCAAAATGCGTTGGATGCCGTGGCGCGCAATGTCTGACAGGCCGCACCTGCGCGACGACCCCGAGTGCGATGGCCGCGTCGTCGGCGCCGCCCGTCAGGGGCCTGCACTCCTCCACTGCTCAGCTCAAGCTGAGCCCATGTTGTCGCTAAACCCAACCAGTATATCCCAGAAAAAAAACACTTATGGTGAGGTGATAAGTGGAGGAGTGTGCGCCCCCCCCACCCTGCCGTCGGCCACGCGGTCCGCCGCCTTGAGCACCTCGCCCGCCCAGTCCACCCGCCCCATCGCAGGGCCCCACCGCTGGACCCTGGCCATATCAACTTCATACCCACTGCATGATCGCATGGCACACCCGTGGATTGTGATCATGGGTGCATTAAACATGGGTGTGCTATCATGTAAAGCCACTGATGCGGGATGTGCCGGTAGTGCGGGAACACACCGGCTTCAAGCGAAGCTGAAGAAAGGGGAAGTGGTGTACGGCACCGGGCCCTGCCTGAGCTCCACCACGCTGATGACTGAGGTGAGGGTGAGCCCCACGGTGAGGCCCCACCACAGGCCCGACAGCCCGACGCCGCCCACGAAGGTCAGCAGCGCGCCGCAGGGTATGCCGAAGACCCAGAACCCGAGCAGGTTGCGGTAGGCCACCGTCATCTGCCGCCCCATGCCCCCACATAGAAGGTCGACCATAAAATGTTCGCCACGTCATATACCGCTGTGTCACTCATCAAGCAATGCGGGTTTGGGCGACGTTCCAGCTAGCACACTGAGATGTGATTGGCTGAGAGACGGACTGCACCGGTACACCATGTGACGGATGACGCGGCAAGCACCGGTACACTAAGCTGCGAGCATTGCTGTCCGGTCCCCACCGGAACACCCCCCCCGCCGCACCCTGCGCGCCGTCAACCAACTGAAACCAGGGCCGGCCAGATGTTGCTTGCCATGTCAAAGGATGGTCAATTTAATACAACGTCGAGGGTTCAGAATGGTGCGGATGACGTGGCGGGCGGCGGGCGACATCTGGGCGGCCCCACCTGAAACAGCGCGGCGATGTACGCGATCCTCGGAGGCGGGTCATTCATGATGAGCACCCTAGCTCAGGTCGGACGCGCCCGCATGAGAACACTTCAGGGTGAGAGCTCACACAAACCATGCCCGCGCGGCGGAGATTATTCAATGTGGATTGAGTGCATCCCCCAATCGCATCCCCTGCCCGGCCACCGCCCTGAGCACCTCCTTGTCCGTGGTGAACACGTAGCCCAGGTGTAGCGCCGCAAGTGGAGATTGAATGCACAGCTGGAAAATTTGGGGATCGTATTTCAGTCTCAATCGCTGGAGCCAGGCGCTTTCAACTCGGAATTTGAGTTGCACGGCCTGACCCAGGTAGTCAGCCAGGGCGGCGAACAGCACCGCCATGACGGCCATGAAGCCGATGCTGATGGCGAAGGTGACGTACATGGCGTCCTCGGCGCGGCGCGCGTCGCCCGCGCCCAGCAGGTTGCCGATGCGGATGGTGGAGGCGATGGCCACGGCGAAGGGCAGCGCCAGGTAGGACAGTGTGGCCAGCTGCATCACCGTGAGGTGCGCGTCCAGCGCCACGGTGCCCAGGTAGGCCGCCAGTATGGTGGTGATCTCGAAGGACCACGCCTCGATGAGCAGCATGACCGCGCCGGGCGCCGCCAGTCGCACGAAGCCCGGCATGTACTTGGCCAACTTCTTGCGGGTGATGAGCGCGGCGGGCATGGTGGTGCGGTGCCGCTCCGGCCACACCCAGAAGTACGCGGCGAACAGCGCCAGCTGAATCCACCGGCACACGCTGGTGGCGATGGGGGCGCCGTCGAAGCCGTAGCCGAGGTGGAAGATGAGCAGCCAGTTGAGCAGCACGTTGATGGCGTTGGCGAGTAGGCCGATGTAGACGGGCGGCGCCAGTATGTGCTGCGCCTGCAGGAACTTGGTCATGACCTGGAACCAGTAGTAGGGCGGCAGCCCCCACACCAGCTGTATGCAGAACGACCCGCCGTGCAGGGTCGCCGCCAGCTGGGCACTTCCAATCAAGGTATGGGATGGGTAGAGCCGGTGTGGGGCAGTTGAAACATTGACGTGGGTGGTGCGGCCCGACCGGCGAGCGCGGCGAGCTCCGGGTCCTGGTGGAGGCCCAGCAGCAGCGGCTCCACGAAGAACGAGGCGTAGGGTCATAGGGGGCGCGCACCACGTGAGTGCTGGTACTTGGTTGATATCGCCACGGGTGACGGGTACACCGGTACACTACGAGCAAGCAGTGCGGCACGGCGTGAGGACCGCGCCATGATGAGCATGACGAGGGCGGTGAGGGCGGTGACGGCCACTGTCGCCGTCTGCGTCCAGTCCGCGTACCCCGCCATGTTTCCCGCATAAGGGTCTGCCTCATACTGCTTGCCTCGTCATGTAATGCCATTTGATTCACGAAACGAGGGCTCAAATGCGTGTGGATGACGTGGCGGGCACAATGTGAGGCGGCCCGACCCGGCGCCGTATGTCTGTGCCAGCAGGGTGTCCACCGCCGTCATCACGCCGCGCGCCACGGCCCTCACACCACATTCGCGCACTGTTTGCTCACGGTGTACCGCTGTTTCCGTACACATTCGCCGCATCCTATTCCCTGGCCTAGCCACGCTGTCCCCCGGCTGTTTGCTGATGTTGTACCGGTGCACCCGTATACACTCGCCGCGTCCTCCTCCCTGCCCTGCGCTGGCCAAGCTGTTCCCCCTTCAGCTTAAACCCCGTGTCGACACGGTGTGCCGTGGAGGCTGATCATTGTCGGCACATGTCTTGCTTGTCGACCGTACCTGGTTTCTGAGACTAAACAAATTGATAAAGTTGGTGAGTGCAGGGAGGCAGGGTTCGGGCCTACCGAGCATGGGGTAGTGCATGAGGTAGAACACGGTGTTGCCCAGCGCCGCGGCGGCCAGCTCCCGACCGCACGGCCCCACACTAGCTTCACCTGTCTGTTTGCTCATGTGGTTTGGTGTAATGTTCCGGTACACATTCGCATATCGCTGCCCCCTCCTCCCTGGCCGAACACGGTGTGCCAGCTTCACCTCAACTGGACCATAATGGAGGCCGGGACACCAGTACTCCTAGCCTGATGGATTCCGAGGCAAACCAGACATCACATCACGGCTGTGACAGCCCGGGTGGGGTCAGACAACCACGGCTGTGACGGCTTGAGGGGGCGCCGCAGCGCATGTGGACGTGCCAGGTACAGATACACCGGCTTCCCATACAACATGAGCAAACATTTACCAGGAGAAGAAGAGAGTGGAGTGGGGTAAGGTGTTCAACAGCGGACGGGAGTGGATTGTGAGAGTGGTTGGAGGAGAGGGTTCAGGAGGAGGAGAGAGTGGAACGGTGGAGAGCGTTCAGGGAGAGTGGAATGGATTCCGGGATAAAAAACCATAAATCGCAACACAACTGTGACGGCCTGGGTGGGTTCAGCGAGTGTGAACGGGTATAGGTCACACCGGTACACTATTAGCAAACGACCCGGCCCCGCCGTCTTGCCGATGCGGCCGACGAAGGCCAAGTCCACGATGCCCATCGTCACGGTTAACAAATTGGAGAACACGATGGGGACCGCGATTGCCAGCAACACCTTGCCCTCCGCGTGGTACCGCTGTCGCCACCCCCCGCCGCCGCCGCCGACGCCGTCGGCCGCCGCCTCGAGGAGCGACATCGCGTGGAGCGGAGGAGAGTGGTTCGCGCACCCGTGCTCGTGTAGTGCAACTGTGTGGAGGCCGCCAGGCGGTGACGTGGCGACAGCGCGACCGCAGGCACGGTCGGCACACGTTATGGCGTTATTAAAAAAAAATGAAAATTACGCTTGTTATTGTAGTCATGTAGCTCTAGCGCCTGACCGCGCCAGCGCCAAGCGGCTAACATTCTCGCGCGCTTCTTTTGTTTGAATCTGTGTTGTTACGACGCGCCTCCACCACAACATCAACCGCCAGCCTGAAAGCAAGCGCAGGGCAGCCGAAGGCTCTTACTTGATTCGCGTGTGCCACACGTAGCACAAGCCCGCCACCTCTGTACCCGTAGTCAGCCAAAAACCAAGGGCATTTGAATATTCTCCGGCTTGAGCAAGCAAGGAGAGTAGGCACTTCACACTCGCGCACTCACTCGCACACACGTCCGCGATGACGGAGAAGCCGAAGAAGCTGGCGCCGTACCTGGTGTTCGCCGGCGAGATGCGCGAGGGGGTCAAGGCGGGCTTCGTGGCCGCCGTAGGGCCCGCCAGATATTGCTCGCCACCACGGCCGACACGCACTCATTTTGAACCCTCGTCATATATTGAGGCATCCTACGTTGAGGCGAGCACCGTCTGCCAGCGCGTCCAGCGTCATCCAGCGCGTTTTGAAACATCGTTACTGGCTATACATGGCATAGCATGACGTGGTGGCGATCAGCATCTGCCAGGCCCTAGGGGGCGGGGACGCCGAAGCCCACCATGGGCGACATCGCCAAGATAGTCGGCGAGAAGTGGAAGGCGCTCGACAAGGAGGGCCAGCAGGTGAGCACGAGTAGAGGCTCATAAAAATGCCCACCCCCCATCTCGGCGCGTACGACGCTCGGCGCCGCACGTTCCAATGCGCGTTCGGACGTGCGGTCGCGGCGGATGCTACGTACTCTCTGGACGCCAGCGCGCGCACACCACCACCACCACGCGTACTTCAGAACTTCGAACCTCTTTGGTTGGCCCTGGAAAACACCATCTTCGCCGACCATCTGCGCGCCCTGTGAGACCTATAATGGTTGGATTGCGCCCACTGCCCCCCTCGCGCCGCGTTGCTTACGGTGCCTCGTCAGGCGGGCGGGCCCTCTTCGAGCGGACATCCCGCTGGCATGCGCGCGCCTGGCTCCCGGCGCCGTGCCGCTGTGAAGGGCGCCGGCGGGCGGGGGGGTGTGCCATCGCTTCCTTGCAACTCGTGGTCGTGTGTTCAAAAAGTGCCCACCCCCCATCTTCCCGCCATCGCCGCGTTTCTTACTGTTCCAAATGCCCGTGAGCACACCCGTTCACGTTCGGGACATCGGGATCCTGAGCCCCACGGGTGGTCGTGCTTCCGCGCCCACGTGTAGACCTGCAGGTGCCCGCCGGCGCCCTCAGCGGCGCGGCAGACCGTGACCGCTTTCGCCACTCCGTGACAGTGTAATTCAAACCACAAGTGAGGTAGTGTGAGGGGCTGACGAGGGAGCCCCGTCGTGCTGCCGTCTCACAGGTGTATAAGGACAAGGCGGAGGCGGCCAACGCGGCGGCGGTCGAGAAGGTCGGGCCTGCCAGACATTGCTCGCCACGTCATAGGATGCCGTGTAAGCCAAGAAAGGAGGGTTCGAACGGCGTTGGATGACGGGGCCTGGCAGATATTGCTTGCCAAGTCATAGGATGGCGTTTGACTTAAGAAATGAAGATTGAGCATGCGTGTGGATGACAAGGTTCGCGACAAGCGCGGGGCCCTGAGCACCGGCGGCGGCGGATCGGGCCACGCGCGCGGAGGCGGGCGAGGCCGAGGAGGTGCGCTGCCCCACCGCCCCACCGCCCCACCGACCGACCGCCCCACGGCCCCACGGCCCCACCGCCCGACCGCCCGACCCCACCAGTGGTACAGTGCCGCGCGCCCAAGTGTTCAGACGAATCAACATCGGGACCCATCGTCAATCCCATACAGAGGCGAGAATAATGACTAGATGGTCTCCTGCGGGGAGCCAAATCACCAGCACCATAAGCCATGACCCACGAGAAACACACCAACGGACGAACCTACATAATAGCACCACCCACCCGAAGGAGCGGAGGGTGGGACACCGATGTATGACAGTGCGAGTGGTTCAAAGACATACACGCCAAATGTGAAGCGTGTTCTCACGGTTTGTGATCGGCATGGCTCCACAGGGCGAGGGCGAGGGCGGCGAGGGCGAGGCGGACGGCGAGGGCGCTGCCGCCGCTGAGGCCGCCGCGTAGGGCCCGCTCAAGCTTTTGCCTGCCACGTCATCCTCCACATTTTAGACCCTCATTCCCAGAGTTAGCAATAGCTTCCTTGACGAGGCGAGCCATATCTGCCAGGCATATTATCCGCCACATCATCGACGCACATGTTGAACTCTCGGTTGTTGAGGACTCGGCATGGTTTGACGTGTACCTGGCACCGCCTGGCGGGCCCTGACACTGGGCTGCCTCTGACGCGCGTGAAGCGCATCATGCGGCTGGACAAGGAGGTGCGGCACACCTCGGGCGACGCGTGCAAGACCATCGCCAAGGCCACCGAGCTCTTCATCGAGTCGCTCGTCGAGGGCTCCTTCGTGGCAGGGCCGCGCCCGCGCCGCCCGCCGCCACCTCCCGCACTACTGTACCCGTTCAAGGGCACGAGTGGCCAGGCCGCGGAGGAGGATGCGGCGAGTGTGTATGGAACACCTGCACGCTATAAGCGAACAGTCGTGATGAGCTGTAAAGGGAACCTGGTACAGTAGAGCTATGAGCAGACAGACAGGTTGCGAGTGTGGCGCCCAGCGGCCCTGCACGTGGGCGATGAAGAACTCGAAGCGGAAGACCATCAAGTACAGCGACCTCGAGCACCACGTGCTGCGCAAGGCAAGGGGGGGGCCGCGCCGCTCATTCACCCAACACCTCGCCGTGCCGTTTCATCATTCTGCCAAGCACATCAACTCCATTGGCATCACCATCACCAGGCCAGTATGGTCGTTCTACCCAATATCTCGCCAAGCGTTTTGGTCATTTAACCAACCGAACGCCTCCTCCGTTTGATACCAAAGACCTCCCCAGTTTGATGACAAATGCCTCCGTTTGATACCATGTAGTTCCTCCGTGTGAACGCGGCCCTGGGAGCGGCAGCGGCTGGAGTTTCTGCACGACCACGTGTGGGCGTTCCGCCCCGAGGATGCGGCCGGGCGCGGGGGGCCGGACCGGGCGGGCCGGCAGCGGGACACCAAGGCAGGTCATCATCCATCGTTTCTCTTCTTTCCATTCCAAGGCTAGACGGAGGTGACCGTATACGCATCTTCGCAGCCCCCCCCTCCCCCGTCCCACTCCGCCGCAGTGCATGTCTCAGTAACCACCCCCTTTGGCAAACCCGGATACAAAGCATACTCGCCACGACATCAACTCCATTTCAAACCCTCGATCATTTACTTAATTTGGCATCCTATGACGTGGCGAGCGTTATGCATGTGACCCTAGAACGAGGGGGGGGTCGACAACGCGGCGGAGGGCGGCGAAGGCGACGTGGTGCCGGGCAGGGCTTACGTAAGCATTTCTCTTCAGCTCATCTGTCAGCTTTATGTCCCGGAAACCACTTGAGCTAGCTCTATCTTACTTAATACCTCACAGATACTCAAGTTGAGCTGGTGAAGTACTCAGGGAAGACCCTGGCGCCGGGGACGAAGCACATGACGGACTTCTTCTCCAAGGCGGCGGGCGCGGCGGAGGGGGATGGCGCGGACGAGGCGGCGGAGGAGGAGGCGGCGGAGGAGGAGGCGGGGGTGGAGGAGCCAGTGGCGCCGGAGACGGCCGAGCCCATGGAGGCGTAGGGTGCGGCGGCGGTGGCGGAGGCGGAGGCCGTGAAAGCCGCGGGTGTGGCGGCGGCGGTCGAGGTGGAGGAGCCGGTGGTTTCAGAGGCGGCCGAGCCCATTGGCGCCGCGGGTGCGGCGGCGGCGGCGGCGGCGACGACGGGCCAGACCGTGGAAGCTGCAGGTGTGGTGGCGGCGGCAGGAGCAGAGCCAGCGGCGCCGGAGATGGCCTGGCCTGTGGCAGCCTGGGAGGGTCAAGTGTCACGAATAACATGATAGAGGTTTGTAGTGTGGAGTGTCATTACTAACATGATAGAGGGTTTGATTGGAGAGGAGTGTCGACTGTCACGAATAACATGATAGAGTATAGGAGTGCTTGCGAGCTCAACCACGCGCACTGATAACGCACATTCGAGATGATACACAAATACTGTAAGATGATTCGTTTCTTTAAAGTCACGTTCGTCTAGATGCTAGAAACGCCCGCCGCGCCCATGGCGGACGACCCCTGCCGTCTAAGGCACACACCACACCACACCACACCACACACCCGCACCCCTCATCAGGCAGCTCCCACAACTTCGTTTAAATAAACGCAGTCGGTTGGAAGAATCACCACCACCTGCTCAGGTGTGCTAACATCCTCTATGCGCCGCCACTCTCCGCCCGCCCGCCCGGCCACAAACAGCACCACGGCTGCACGTCGAAGGCCCCCTCTAGGTGCCGTGCACACCCCCCAATTCACGGCAGCGCGTCGTGGACCCCTCTATGCGCCGCGCCCCCCCCTCACGGCAGCGCGTCATAGACCCCCTCTATGCGCCGCGCGCCGCCGTTGCGGGCCACCTGCTGCCAGTACCGCGCCTCGTCCGGATCCCACCCGCAGGGCCGCCCACCTATTGAGCGCCACGTCATAATAATCCATGCAACTCCAGAAGCGAGAGTTAAACATGCTTGTCGATGACGTGGCGGGCAACATCTGGCAGGCCCTACCTTGTTACAGCCGTAGCCCGTGGCCAGCATCTCCGCCAACAGCGCCGCCGGAGTGCAGAGCCGTGCACAGTCCTCGCCAGTTGACCATCATCATCCCTGGCCGGGCCGATCGTTCCCCACTGCTTGCTCGTAGTGTACTTGTAAACACTCGCCGCATCCTCCACCCTGGCCTCACACGGCATCCTGACTGTTTCCTCATGGTGTACCTGTGCACACCTGTCGCTTCCCCCAACCTGAACTAACAAAGTGTCTTGTTTCCAGCTCAACTTGCAGCCGTCACCGTTGCAGTGTCTGGAATGTCCTTGATACCACTCAAGTCATCAGACCCTCATACCTCAAAGACGCTCAAGTTAAGGTGAGACGGGAGCGGGGGCGGCAGTGTGCGGCCCCGCCTGGTTCACATCGCCATTTTTTGCGTTCCTCAGCGTGTCCACAAACCACCTCTGTATCGCGTCGCCCATCACCTCCGTCGCGCAGGGCCCCGCTCCAGATCCCCGTCCAGGTCAGTCGCCTGAACCCAACGGCAGTCAGTCACCACAGCTCATCACCTGGCACGTGCCCTGCAACCACCGGCAAGTCATCACAACCCAAACAACTCGCGACGCTCCGATTCACCTCCCGCGGAAACGAAGGTGCCCGGACACCGGAAGCAGTCATCACAGCCTGAACGCCTCGAAGCCGCCACGAGTTGAGCCAGTCGAGCTCCACGGTATGGAGCGACGCTCTGCTCCAGTCTGCCACGTGTCGATAGATGTACCAAAGAGTGGGGAGCGGACTAGAGCCTCAGCTGCAGGCATAGCTAGATAAAGGCTGCCGATGGACCCCGCCTTGAGGGAGCCGGTGTGGACGGGCTCGTTGCTCTCCGTGGTATCGAAGGAGGTCATCGCGTGGTCGGCGCTGTGCGGGCCCGGCGTCGTGGCGCCGCGCTCGCGCATGTGCTGCGACGCGCGGTAGCAGCTGTCGCACACGTCTGCACCAATTCAACGAATTGGAGTGAGGGATGGGAGATTGAGTTCCAGGTGGGGCGGTCGGGATGGGTTTATTGGGCCCCAAATTGGGGTCGAGTGGGTTTGGAAGACAGAGGGCAGTGCGGTATGGCGCGGGCCCCCACGCACCGAAGTCCTCGCAGACGTTGCAGCACCAGCGCTTGCCGATGATGGGGAGCTCGCCGCACAGGTCGCAGCTGTACTGCAGCTCCTTCTTCAGAATGCACGGCTCATACATTGTGCCTCCGTGCCCTCCGATCGAAGCCCAGCGCGCTACTCGAACGTATCGGATATCGCAAAGCGCGGCGGGGGTGTTGGCTGGCGCGAAGTGCAGCAGGCGTCGTCGCGGAACTGCGAACCCTGGACGCGCGGCGGGTTGCACCGGTCAGCCGGTAGGCTCCCTCCTCCTGGCGGCACAGGCACCAACACTTGAATTCGTCCGTTGTGGTTCGAGTGCGACTCCACTTGTCTAAAAGATCTCTCTGCTTCGTATGCTCGTGCCTCCTCCCTAGCTTCGCAGCACCACGCCGTTCGCGCCTTGCAACCTTCCCGATATTATGAATAGCCCCAAATCCCCGGTATGACGCCCAGCGCCGCGTGGTGTGCCCCCCCCCCGTGAGGTTATCAAAAGTAAATTATCGAAATCGAACGCGAACAGTGCCGCCTTCGATTCGATACCAGTCGACTACCCGAGCCAATTCTCAACGTGTCAGGACTCAGTGACGTTAGCGTCGACGGCACTTCGGGCAGACCCGAAGGGCTGCAGCGTTGCACTGCATGGCCTCGTGGAGCACTAGCGAGGATGATTCTATCGCAGCTGGCACACAACGGGTCGCTGAATAAGTGAAGAACGGATTTGAAGCCCGCCGGCGGCTCAGGGGCTGACCAGGCACCTTTCGCCCTCAGATATATCTCCTTGGCCGACGACGGAGGCGGACGCCAGCGCCAGCACTGCCCAACATGGCGTCTGCATCGGCGTCGAAGGGTCCCAGCTTCGTGGCTGGCTACGCGTACCTGCTCCGTGAGTGCACTCCCTTGTCGAGGCGCTCTAACCTACCGGTGGCGCCTCGTGCACTCTGACTGGAAGCACACAAGTTTGGGGAACACTGAAGTCGGCACTTGCTCCTGCAGTGCCTGCCAATGCCCCCTGCCCTGCCTGTCCCGCTCCCACCCGCTCCCCCCCGCTCCCCCCGCTCCCCTCCGCTCCCCCCAGCTCCCTCCGGCTTCCCCCCAGTTTCCCCCCGCCCCCCCCTGCTTGATGTGCGACTCTACACGTTGCTGACGTTGGCTTCGGCGCTTGCTCTGCGCAGTGACGCAAACCGTATCGCGGGTGCTGCCATTCGTGGTGAACACGCTGGTGGCGCGCCGCCTCACTCCTGAGGTGGGGGCTGCCGCATCGCCACGTCGTTCAACGCACTGCGTACCCTCGTCCCTTGACACAAATGGCACCCTATGACGTCTCTAGCAATATCCGCCAGGCCCTAGCCGGAGGAGTTTGGGGTGCCCACGGTGAGGCGCACTCATTCGTTCAACTTTTCATCGGCAGCCGAGTGTTGGTTGGGTTGGCATGGGCGCCCGGGCGCCCGAGTGTCGGTGAAGGGGCACTATCCCGAGCGACCCTCGAGGAAAGTTGGTGGCGCCCACGCTCTGCCAATCAGCGGACCTGGGTTCTGTACTGCCTTGCAGTCAGAGAACCCGTGTGTTCCTGAGATTGGCGCCCGAGCAGTGACACTCCTCCCGGCGGAGTGAGGGGAGGGACGGGGGTTGCCGGACGCCATGTGTGCATACCCGACACCCAGGCAACCGGCGTCCGGCGTCTGGCGACCGCGACCGGACTCTCTTCACGCCGCCATGGTGAACATGAAGGCGACACGAATTGACCTGGTCTGAAAATATGAGTGGACCCTCGGCACAGGTACACTTCCAGCTCCTGTCCACCGTCATACTCACATCCCGCGAGGTAAACAGCGCTGCCGAGCTTTGTATTTTTGTCTCTGCACGTTTCTCCTGACTCACAAAAGGTTCTGACCAGTGGTGGTCGCACAGGGGTTCCGTCGGGCGTTGATGCGGGACAGCGGCGGCGGTGCAACGGACGAAAGCCAAGGTGAGTCACCTCAGGCACATGTTGCCAGCACCACCGCACGTGTCAATCAGCGTGGGCGACCGGAACCCGGGCACCCCGCTGCACCACATGTGCCTGTGAACCCGGCCACCGCTTCCTTACTCACTGCACATCGCGACCCTACCCAAGTACCGCGCTAAACCCTCACCGAATGACCCAATAGTATCCACCGAACCCCGCGAAGCCACCTAAAAGCTAACAGCAGCACTTGGCTCCCACCGCCCAGCTAGAAGCCGCACAGCTTGTGCGGCTGTCGGACGCCTTCTGTCGGTTGGAAACCGTGTCATCAACCCTATCCCCACCCCGCGTCCTCACCCCCGCGCTCCCACCCCGCTCCCCCTCGAAGCAGAGGCGGCAGGGTGGCTGGTGGTGCCCATAGGCGCAGTGCTGTCCTCCGCCGTGCCGTACGCTGTCTACTTCTTCGGAGGACTCCAGTGGGTGCGCCACTGTGCGCATACTAAATCCCCTGCTGAGCTTATCCTCTGCTATATCCCCTACTGCACTGTGTTTGTTTATATGTTCTGCTCTGATCCGACTGACATGTTGACCGACACGTCCAGGCTGATCCGTACACGCAAGCCGTGGCGTTGTACGGCCTCTCAGCTTTCCTGGTATCTAATTATTACGTTGAACTGTATTCCAAACGCCAATATTCTGAGACGTGAGCTCTCCGCCGCAGGAGTTGTTGGCGGAGCCATTCTACATCCGCGCCCAGAGGCGGGCGTTCTTCCGGCTCAGGCTCGCTGCAGAGACCGTGGCCACCCTATCTCGAAGTTTCGTGACATACTACTTCATTAGCATGCCGGGGTTGGGCGGCAGTGTGCCGCTGGCGTTCGGGTTTGGGCAGCTAGCGTACGGTGGGGTGTTGCACGATGAAACCCGTATTGAAACCGCCTCGTTTCTACCCTTGAAACCAACGTAAGATAAACTACTGTCAAGTTCTGCTTTCAGTTTCAATTTGCGCCTCTACAGCACGGCGTGTGCATTCTGATGTTTTACGCTGTCGCGCAAGCTAACTTCGCTAAAGTCGGTGTGAAAGTGTTCGCGCGCAGAAGTAAGTGAGCTTACACGTCAGTATCCTGTCGCCCGTCCACTCACCCACATTTTGGAGCCTTTCCAGGTGAGCTGCAGTGGGGCACGCTGGCGCTCATCGGGACATTCTCCTCTCAGGTGCGTTGTGCGATGTTCCTGTGTTGTGTCACTAACTTTAAGGTTGCGACTAAAGTATTTAAGTTTTCTCCCCAGGCGGTATGGAAATTATTGCTGGCGGAGGGCGAGAAGGGTGTGCTGCTCTGGGTCGGTCAGTCTGCTCCCTGCCTGCTGCCCCCATTCGCCCCGTAATTCACCTGTGATCCACCCCAATGAACCCCAAATACACCCTACATACACCCCCAATACACCCCCAATAAACCCCAGCTAAACCCAAACTACTCCCTTGGATGCGCTGAAGCAGACACTGACTCGAGAGAATAAACTGCAGGCAGCGCGGACGCGCAGGGGGTATACGCCCTCGTGTCATCGCTAGGGTCGCTGTTCGTGCGGATCGTGTTGCAGCCGTTCGAGGAGGCCGCCTTCGTCACCTTTGCCAGGAAGCAATCGGTGACGGCGGCTCCAACCGAGAAGACGCTTCGTGAAAACGAGTCCCGAGTGTTGTCGATGTTGTTGAAGGTTGCAATCCTGCTGGGTGCCATCGCGGTACGCCCCTCGTCCATTCGGGCACGTTGCGCGATTACTGTTCTTATGCTCCTTCCCTCTTCAACACAGGCTTTACACGGTCCGCAATTTTCCCAGTTAGCACTTCGAGTGCTTTACGGCAGGCGCTGGGCGGACACTGAAGGCAGGGGGGGGACCTGGGGGCGGGGCCCACGGAAGGGGGGGGGCGAGCCCCGGGCCGTGCGCCTCTGCCACGCTTCTGCTGCAATTCTCAGTGGCCAATGGTACGACGTGCCCTGGTTGTCGGACCCTGGCACATGGGGCGGCGGCCGCACTCGGTGGCTTCGCCGTCATGGTGGCCTTCCTGGCGGTGCGTGCCGCGGCCGTTGCTCATACTCAAACTGTTGCCTTTGCGATTCGTCTCTGCCCACATTGAATCCGGGCTGACTTTTGTGTATTTCGCTCCAGTTGAACGGACTCACTGAAGCCTTTGCGCACGCTGTGATGGTACGATTCAAGTGGACAATCAAGTGGACAATACGGGCGGGCATTGCACTGAGTACTGAAAGTTGTTTCACCGCAGAGCCCTAAAGAGCTACTGAACGCGAACCAGGTTTTATTGATATCTTCGGCGCTCAACGTGGTACGAATACATGACCCTGTCCTCTGTGACCTCGCCGCGGGTGACGGGGTGTGGCGATGAGGTCGCAGGAGTGACATGTGCTGCTTTGACAGGGTGCGTCGGTGCTTTTGCATCCATACTTCGGCGCCCTGGGCCTCATTATCGGTGAGTTGTTTTCATCGCCTGACGACATGCCGTGCGTGGACGTTCTTTGTCGACCTGACTAACAATGATCAACAATACGCTTGGTGCAGCCAACTGTTCCACGATGGGGCTGAGGATATGCTACACGCTGTGCTACATATTCGCAGTGCGGATGAATGTACGCAATGCGCACTTCTGTCTCCCTTTGATTCAAGGCTCTGAACACTCACTCTCGTCATCACAGGGCGACTCGGCATTCCTCGTGCAGTCGATACCGAACATCAAAGTGTGGGGGACGATGGCGGCGACATCATCGTTAGTGACGCTGACAGCTTTCGAGGTGAACAGGCGGGACTTGGATACCACCGGGTGCTTGATTCACCTGTGCGCCGGGCTGTGCAGTGTACTCACACTGAGCGCGGCGATATATGCATGGGAGCGTGGATTAATCAGAGGACTTCAAAACTTGAAGCGGCTGAAAGGAGAATGAGCATAGAAGTCATAGCAACTGTAATGGGAGGGAAGTTCAAACATTGTGGTCAGAACATCACAAATGTGTCGTCCGATCAAGTCGCCCACCGGTGCCGATCTACGCATTTACTTTCAAACGGTGTCAGTCGCGCGCTCGCCGAAAGCGAGCTGCTGTGACCCCGTGTATCACAGCACCCCCCAACCCCACCCCCAACCCAGCCCCCAACCACATCCCCAACCCCCCTCCCCCAAACCCAGACCCCCGGCGCCCGGGCTCGTGGCGATTACGCTCGATGTGACGGGACAGAAACTCCGAACGGACATTCTTTTTAATCCCCATAAATCAACCTGATTGTTCAGAGGCACTATTGATATGAGCAAACAGTCGGACCTGCTCAAGAAATACTATGCTTAATAAATATAGCCCCAAAGGGCCCCTATTGTGGGCATTTAAATGAAATATTGGGCCAAGACCCCCATGGGGCTCTTCCCTTCGAGCACCTCCTTGGTCTTGGCGTGCTCCACCAGGCGCTGGTAGAAGCGGCGCAGGTTGGGCGTTGCCGCCAGCACCCAATCCCAGGGCCTTCCACCGAGGTGTTTATACATAACGATCAGTTGCAGTCGAGTGTATTTGAGGCAGTTTTTTGTATACGAGTACGACAAAGTTCCTGAAAGTCTTCGTCGAAATAAAGCCAAACGAAAGGACCACATTTTATCTGTGATTGGTCGCTAACGTTTGGATTCGTTTGGTTTCGAGGAAGGAGGTACGGCCCGGACCACCCTGCCGCGTCCGGGCCGCGGCACAGCACGATCTGGTGCAGCATGCCGAACAGGTAGAGCTCGCCCGCGGTGAGGGTACTCCGTTGCACTATGAGCAAACAGTCGGGGCCCGCCGGTGCACGCAACGCATCTCAGTTGGGTCAATGAATCAATAACCTCTCAGTGAACGTGTGCGTGCAGGGCCCCGGGAGCAAACGAAAGGGGACGCGTTGGTTGATTCAATCAATAAGCTCGAGAAGTCGGTTGATTGGTTCAATGAGTAAATGACCTGTGAGTGAACGCAGCGAGTGTGCACGGGCCGGCTGGTTCCGGGCCGCACCAACGGTTTCACCGGATTCTGTGAAAGCAGCGGAATCACCCAGCATCTTCTCCATGCACGCCATGTGGCGCGGCAGTGTGGTGCCCCACAGCTCCACGTTGGCGTCCTCGCCACCCTTGCCGCGCTCGCCTAGCGCCACCATGATGGTGGCGTTGCCTTTTTGCATGGCGTTGTACAGGTCCTCCGCCTCCGCCATCAGCATGCAGCTCCGCGCGTAGTCGCGCCCGGCGCCGCCGTCCGTCCCCGCCAGCCGACCGATGGTGGCCGCGATCGCCGTGGCCTGTGCCACTGGGTTCGCCGCCAGGTGGAGTCCCAAGGTACACTATGGGCGAGCAGTCAGAAGCGATCGAGTGCACTGTGCCACTGGGTTCACCTGCCAGTAGAGTTGGTGGGTGCACTATGAGCAATCAGTCAGAGGCAGCGCCGTCAGGGCACAATATGAGTAATGAGTGAGAAGCCTGCCTCGTCGCCATCAACGTACAGCAGGGGGAGCTGCCCGAACGGCGTGGTGGGCTTCACGGCCGCGAAGTCGAATCCTTCGCCCTTGCCCTCCCGCTCGCAGGGACCACCACATACCGCTCGCCACGTCACCCAACGCATTTTTAACCATCGTTTGTTGCGGTGTATCATATGACGTGGCGGGAAATGTCCGGCCGGCCCCACCCACTGCAGGCCGCTGAAGTGAGCCACCAGGGCGGGGGGCAGACCACAGCCCAGGGCCTTCCTATCGTTCTCTTTCCACCTCAACTGCCAGCACCTTTGAGTCATGAGTGGTTTCAGGCGAGGTTTCGGAACAAGACAGGTGGCAGTTGGGCGGGAAAAGGAACGCGCGTGGAGGAGGCCCTACCCTTGGCCATCACATCGAAATAGCAAAGCTTAAGCTTGTGTTAGGGACACGCAGATACTGCCCACCACGTCGTCGACACGCGCTTTGAACTTTCATCTGCCGGTGATAAGAGGATAACACAATGTAACTCGCGTGACGGGCTGTCGTCTGACGCTCGTCGCCCAGACAATGTAGAGTTGCAGCCATGCAGGATTGCAGGCTCCGAGCCCTCGACCTGACCGTCACAGGTAGGCGGTCTCGACTGCCCGGCGGTGGCGACCGATGCAAGCAGGACGACTCATGACGCTGCCGGGCCCCCGGGGGGGGGGGGGCGCGGCCCTACCTTGGGCGACGCCATTGTGGTGTCGGTGTCGTTGTTTGCGACTGCGAGGGTGTTTCGGTGGCACGGGTGGGAGCGATGGGAGAGGGGGCGGCGCGGGCGGTGGGGGACCGGGGCGGTGTGGAGGGGGAGGCGCGAGGTGCGGGTGAGTGGGGACGCTGACGACGCGTAGGAGGAGTGGAGCATGCGACGAGTGAGGAGCGCGGCGCGAGGTGCCGATCTGAGTCCGCACCGCCGCCAAAAAAAAAACGTCCCCGCTGCGCGCCAACGATAATCAGTCCCCCAGTTCTCAGTCCAAGCACGCCGCCGCCGCCGCCCTCATCATTTGCGGCGGGCGCGGGCGCGACGGCTCTGAGAACGGCAGCGGCACACCCCCACCACACTGGTACCCACCGCACGTGCTGACACCCACGTGGTACAGGCTGTCGACATGGCGAGCGACGCGGCAGCGGCGGCGGCGGATGGGAAGCATCGGGGCCCCGGCGGCAGCAACGCCGTGGTAACAAAGAAGGCCACCTTCAAAGTCCATCTGCACCCGAGCGCCGTCGCGGTAGGGCCTCACAGTTATTCGCTCGCCGCATCATATGCTGCTGTTTAACTTACACCAGGGTTCGGGGGTCGGGTCGAGTCTCGGGTGCGGGTTGGGGCACGGTGGGGATGGCGCTCCCCTCGTACCTCTTGGGGTTGTGCTGGTGTGTACCCTGGTGGTGAGTGTTGAAGTGTCGTGAGGATGGGGTGCCAGGGCCTGGGCACTTGACTGGTCCCGAGGGGAGCGGCAGCGCGGGAGCGGGTGTCAGCGAGCGCGAAGCATGTAACGCGGGTGCATGACGCGTGTCGATGACGTGGCTTGAGCAGGTTCAGCCAGGCCCTACTTGTGGGACGCGCGGGCGGGCGCGCGCGAGCTGCTGGACGGCAGGACCTGCCAGACACTGGGCGCCCGCCACACTGTCCACGCGCATATTGAACCCCCGTGTGTTGAGTTAAACGGCATCCAATGACGCGGCGAGCAGTGCAGTATCTGGCAGGCCCTGGTCGACGGCATGCTGATGCGGCACCACGACCAGCTGGGCGGTGCGGCCCGGGGCCCGGCGGACACTGCTCGCCACGTCATGGGATGTCATTCAACTCAAGAAACGAGGGTGCACAGACATGGCGGGCGGTGGGCCTGGCAGGTATTGCTCTCCACATCGTAGGATGCCATTAAATTCAATAAACGATGGATCACCATTGGTTGTATGACGTGGCGTGCATTAGATGACAGGCCCTACTGGGCGGCGTGCTGATGAGCTACAGCCACGACAAGGTGCCGCCTGCCAAATGTTGCTCGCCACGCCATTTAAGTCAAGACACGAGGGTTCAACGTGCGTGTCGATGACGTGGGCGGTGGTTCTGGGCGGCCCTGGTCTGAGGTGGTGGGGACGGACGC
>Ga0307489_10000098_pt1 | contig 42748 bp, 34 predicted proteins | sample SB12metaG_FD_202247 | JGI IMG/M metagenome (GOLD analysis project Ga0307489, IMG submission 202247) | Sea-ice brine microbial communities from Beaufort Sea near Barrow, Alaska, United States - SB 1.2 | ecosystem: Environmental > Aquatic > Marine > Coastal | place: USA: Alaska | collected... | reverse complement strand
TTTTGGCATACTAATTCCTAAAATATTGCGTCAAAATAGGTGTACGTATTTGGTCTAATAGCTGTACATCTAATTATGTATGCAGATGAAATACACGTGTTTTTTACGAAGAAGATTCCTAGAGAAAAAAACTGTTTTTAATTTCCTTGAATCCGCAACCATAAATCGGATAGTAATTTTTTACCATCACCTTTTTCTTTGGCTTCTTCAATAAAAAAGGGAGTTCCGTTAGAAGCGATCTCAATCTTGTATTTAAAAACAAAATTGCTTGCATTTGGTTGTGTGCTCAGCGCTCCAAAACGCAAATCATTAAAATACAATTGCCCGTCTTTTTTGTTGATGGTATACCAACCTTTAGAAATGGCAATCATCCTTTTCATTTTTGGATGTTTGGCTAAATTGCCCAAAAGTTCATGATTTTTAGGATATTCTGAAAATTGAATTGGATTTTCATCTAGAAATGACGCGTATCCAATTAAGTAAGCGTTTTCAGTTGCTATATTAGCAGTCCATAGCATCGTGTTTAATGGAGTTGGTTTTGTGTTTATTGCTTGATAATTGATTTCTTGGAGCGCAAGTTCCTTTGTGAATTTTTGATAGGAAAGCCCTTTTAAAAGTACTGTTAATACTAAATAAGAACTGCTAATCAGCAATCCTAAGTTATTATAGAAACGCCTTTTTTTAGAAGCTTTTTTTTGACGCATTGCTAAAAGCAGCAGTACTAAAAAAGGAAGGGTATACAAAGGATCTACTACAAAGACATTTTTAAATGCCAATCGAATGTCTAAAGGCCAAAATAACTGTGTTCCCCAAGTTGTTTGTGTGTCTAAAATAGGATGCGTAATAAAAGTCCAAAAGAAGAGCCAACACCAATCTTTTAGGTTCTTATGGGGTTCAAAGCGCGTAACTAGATATGCTAAAATGGGCGCAAAAAGTACAGAAAAAAAGATAGAATGCGTAAAACCCCTGTGAATTTCTAGTGCGCTAACAGTGTCCGTAAAAAAGGAAGCAAGTACATCTAAATCTGGAATTGTACCGGCAATAGCGCCGTACAACATGGCTTTATTACCAATTTTTTTTCCTAAGACAGCTTCTCCAACTGCAGCGCCTAAAATTATTTGAGTTAATGAATCCAATGGATGGGATTTATAATTAGATTTCTATAGCAATTAGTAACTTTTTCTGAACTTCTTTGCTACTGAAAAACGAATCAAGTTCATAAAATTCTTGTGCACGCCTAAAGTGCTTTCTAACTCGAGTATGCCTATTAATTTTGAAATGAGACCCGTCTCAAACTGCAAATCAGGGACCGATACATACTTTTCAAAAAGGTTTCCGATGCTTTTGTAATACAATTGTTCAAAGGCATTCAAATTCAATGGCCTTTCAGATACATATTCATAAGAATTCACATCAAAAGATTCTAATACATCACCTACATAATTTTTATGCAATATTTGATGAGGGTTTACGATGTTTAACTCTGCTATAGTTGGGTTTAAGAATGCATATAGAATGGCTTTCGAAACAAAATCTACGGGAATAATATTTAACCCACTTTCTTTATCAATCCAAATTCTAAATTTTTCTTTGCATTTCTTTGCATACTTATCTAGAAAAATTGCCCAGGAATAGAACACATCAAATTTTGGAGTTTCATAAAAAGGCGCGTCTATCAAACGACCGCAAATAATGCTGGGTCTTAATATCTGCGACCTTATGCTTTTAGATTTGCAAATTTCCTTTACATATAATTCACTTTCGTACTTGGATTGTTCATAGGGGTTTCTAAAATCAGTAACGGTGCAGTTTTCGATAGAATCCGATACTTTTTTATCTTGAATACCAAAAGAATAGGCGGTACTGATATATATAAAACGATTCACCGTTTGCGGCAATTGTTCTAAAAGTTGTTTGGTCACCAAGTAGTTCTGCGTGTATACCTTTTCTTTAGAATCCATAGTATTTAATAAACTCGTGGATCCTGCGCAATGTATAACGGTATCGAAAGCATATGTTTCTAAACTTTCTTTTTTAATTGTAGACAAATCACTAGAAATTACAGTGATCTTTTCTAAACACGCATCTAAGGTAAACTTATTTAAAAAAGCAGGGCGAGAGGCATCTTGTAGAATAGCGATTAAACGTTGTTGTGCAGATTTTTCATTGTCTCTGATAACCACAAAAAGATGCTGTACTGTTTTCTCTACAATAGCTTTTTGTAACCATTCAAAAATAATGTGACTTCCAACAATTCCACTACCCCCCGTTAATAGACAATTCATAGTTATTTCTAATTTAAAACCTCCACAGATCTGCAAGGTTTAAAGAGTTTTTAATTTATCCTTTGTAAAACGGTAACTTTATAATCGTTGCAGGAATTGCTTTTTTACGAACTTGAATAAAAATTTGTGTTCCTTTTTTTGTTGAAGTTCTAGGCACATATCCCATGCCAATTCCTTTTTGTAAACAAGGGCTCATGGTTCCAGAAGTAACAACTCCAATCACGTTTTTGTCTTCATCAACAATATCATAACCATGTCTTGGAATTCCCTTTTCATCCAATTCAAAAGCAACTAATTTTCTTTTTGGTTTCTCTTCTTTTTCTTTTGCCAAAGCGTCTGCATTTACAAAGTCTTTGGTAAATTTAGTAATCCAACCTAAGCCAGCTTCGATGGGAGATGTTGTATCGTCAATATCATTACCATACAAACAATAGCCCATTTCTAAACGCAAGGTATCTCTTGCAGCGAGACCAATAGGTTTGATTCCGAATGCAGCTCCAGCTTCAAAAACTTTCTTCCAGATTTGTTGTGCATCTTCATTTTTGCAGTAAATCTCAAATCCGCCAGAACCGGTATACCCCGTTGCAGAAATAATCACCTCTTCAACACCTGCAAAATCACTAATTTTAAATTTGTAAAAAGGAATGTCAGCCAAATCTAAAGAAGATAAAGGCTGCATTGCTTCTACGGCTTTAGGACCCTGAATTGCCAATAAAGAGTAGTCTTCAGAAAGATCTTTTAAATCGGCTTTAAAATCTTCATTATATTTAGAAATCCAGTTCCAGTCTTTTTCAATATTAGAAGCATTGACCACTAATAAATATTCATCTTCTTTAATTTTATAGCAAAGTAGATCATCTACAATTCCGTTTTTGTCATCTGGGAAACAGCTGTATTGTGCATCCCCAATTTCTAATTTAGAGGCATCATTAGAGGTCACCTTTTGAATTAAAGCCAATGCATTTTCTCCGCATACTAAAAACTCTCCCATATGGCTTACATCAAAAACACCAACAGATGCTCTAACCGTTAAATGCTCTGCTGTAACGCCCTCATATTGCACAGGCATCATGTAACCAGCAAAAGGAACCATTTTTGCGTTTAATTTTTCGTGTGTTGAATGTAATGCAATGTTTTTCATGTGTAGATTTCTTAAATTTCAGGCTAAATTATTGAAAAATATGCAATTATCAAGCACTAATATTCTGTTAATATTTTTAACCAAAAAATAATTAATAGTACATTTGAAAAATAAATTAGTAAACCGAATCCCATGAGAGCTTTTCAAATTATTTTTGTTGTTTTTTTAATTACTTTTTACAGTGGGTTTTCCCAAACACCTGCAGATTTTTTACCAAAAGAATTTCATAAAAGCAGAAGAGCTGCTCTGCGTGCAAAAATGCCAACAAACTCTGTGACGGTCGTTTTTGCAAACCCAGTGAGAAATAGAGCAAATGATGTAGACTATGTATTTCATCAAGATCCTAATTTTTATTATCTAACAGGTTACAGAGAGCCCAATGCCGTTTTAGTTTTATTTTCTGAGTTTCAAACAGATGAAAATGGAGCTACTTATAATGAGATTTTATACGTGCAGAAAAAAGACGCGAGCGCAGAACAATGGAATGGGAAGCGTTTGGGAATTGAAGGCGCAAAAACCGAATTAGGTTTCAAAATGGCAAAGAATGCGGATGAATTTGTGAATTCGAACATCAATTTTAAAAAGTTTGATAGAATTTTTATTGAAAAGTTTATGGATGATTATCGAAATTCTTCCAATAAAAGTGGCGAAGTCTATGATTTAGTGCGCTCTTTTAAAGAAAAAGCAGACTACAATGCGAAAAACTTTTTGTCTCCAATGAAAAAACAAATCTATGAATTGGTAAAAACAACAACCATAGAAAACAGCGCGAATGTGGCGCAAATAATTGGACGTGCTATTGCTTCCGATTCTTCTTTGGCGAAGGATGCAGATTTAATGCAATTTAAAGAGACTACAGACGCTGTTTTAAGGAAAGAATTGCAGCAGAAGATTACACTAAAACTAGCTGCTAAAACAACCATCGATATTTCTTTTTTACCAAGGATATTGGCAACCTTAAGAGAGGTGAAAACAGCGGAAGAGTTAAAACTTTTAACCAAGGCAGTTCGAATTTCTGCTGTGGGTCAAATAGAAGTTATGAAAGCAATGAAAACTCATATGTCTGAAACGGAGCTGCAGGGAATTCATGAATTTGTATATAAAAAATACGGTGCAGAATACGAAGGATATCCTTCTATAGTTGGTGCTGGAAGTAATGGTTGTATTTTACATTATATAGAAAACAGCAAAACAAAAGTTGGAAATGATTTGGTTTTAATGGATTTAGGAGCAGAATATAGAGGCTATACAGCAGATGTTACGCGCACAATTCCGGCAAATGGAACCTTTACAAAAGCGCAAAAAGAAATTTATAATATCGTGTATGCCGCGCAAGAGGCAGGAATTGCTTTGTATACAATTGGAGGAAGTATGGCGGCACCCAATCAAGCAGCAATACAAATAATTAGCAAGGGTTTATTTGCGCTAGGAATTATAAAATCTGTCGATGAAAAGCATCCTTATTTCCCGCATGGTACTTCGCATCATATTGGTTTAGATGTGCATGATCCTGGAAATTATGGAAATTTTGAAGAAAATATGGTGGTTACTATGGAGCCAGGAATTTATATTCCTGAAGGAAGTAATTGTGATGAGAAATATTGGGGTATTGCCATTCGAATAGAAGATGACATTTTAGTCACTAAAAACGGACCCGTAAACTTGTCTGGTGAAGCACCAAGAACAGTCCGTAAAATTGAAAAAATGATGGCTAAAAAATCTGTTTTAGATGCATTTATTTTACCAGATTTAGACAAATAATGAGCAAAACAGCAATACTTTTAGGAGCTACAGGTTTCATAGGTGGTCTTCTTTTAGAAAGATTAATAGCAGATGCCTCTTATGAAAAAATTAAACTTTTTTCGCGAAGCTCTGCACATACAACCTCGACTAAAGTAGAAGAACACCTTGTCGATTTACTAAATTTAGAAGCAGCTAAAGACCTGTTTATCGGAGACGAAGTTTTTTGTTGCATTGGCACTACGGCGGCAAAAACAAAAGATAAAAAGAAGTATAAATCTATTGATTATGGGATTCCTGTAGCTGCTGCAAAACTTGCCAAAGAAAACAATATCAATACGTTTATAGTGCTTTCTTCCATGGGTGCAGATGTGTCAAGTTCCGTTTTTTATAGCAAGACAAAAGGGGAGATGGAACGCGATGTATTGGCGCAAAAGATACCAAAAACCTTTATTTTAAGACCTTCTTTAATTGGGGGAAGCAGAGAAGAGTTTAGGTTGGGTGAAAAAATTGGAAAAGTATGTATGACGGCATTAAATCCTTTTCTTATGGGTACTTACAAAAAATATAAAATAATTCATCCAGAGACCATCGTAAACTGTATGACGGTACTTGCTAAAAACTCTGAAAATGAAAAGATTATTAGTTCAGATAAAATTGTAACGATTGCAAATTCAATAAAATAATGAGCGGACAACAGCTTAACAACCCATTACACGGAATAAAATTAGCTACTATCTTAGAACAACTATTCAAAGAATACGGTTGGGAAGAATTAGGGGCTACTTTAAATATCAATGCGTTTAAAAATAATCCTACCTATAAATCGAGTTTAAAATTTTTGAGAACTACGCCTTGGGCAAGAGAAAAAGTAGAACAATTTTATTTGAAAAACATGATTGATTAATTGCTTTTAGAAGCGATTTCCTGCTTTTGACTGTATCTTTTTATTGCCGTTATTGTTCATTTAGGTTTTTTTCTGAAGGGTCTGGTACTCTTTGGTAAACAAAAAGAGTTCCTTCTTATGGAAGCAATAAAAAGGATGCCGTTGCAATCAGGGCTGTCAATGTTTGCTAATATTCTTCATGTTCATGAGACCATGAATTGAATAGCGCTGTCATTCCAAAGGAGCAACTCAAACGCACTTCAATATACTTTTCACATCGGTAAGTAAAGTCGTTTTTCAGAAAATTAAGTACTTATAATTTGAAGAACCAATTCTTTTGTCAAAGGTTTTCCGCCAGCTATTTTTTTAATATTGTCAAAGGTAAAAACGAAATTACAACCTGCTTTGTGGGCAGAGCAACCATAGCCCGTTTTTCCTTTTAATACGTGCCCTTTTTTGCATTTCGGACATGAGATTTTTTCTGTTTCCTGAGCTTTCGACTCTGCTTGTGGTACCTTTTTAACTTCTAACTTTAAGTTAAAATCGACATCAAACCGAAGCAAGCCTTCGACCAAGCCAGTATCCGTTTTAAAACCTTTTAAGTTGGTTGTACAGCCTTTGTCTAACAATCGGATTAACTGATTTTCAGAAACTTTCTTTCCATAAATTTCAAACGGAATCTTTACATGGCAGTTATTTTTATATTCAGAACAGCCGAAAGCAGAAGAACCTTTTAAGAGCGTTCCTTTTTTACATTTCGGACAGGTTTTTCCTAAAACTTGTTTCTTTGTTTTTGTGGCTGTTTGGGCTTTTGGTTGAACAGCTTGTTTTACTTCACCCGCAACGACTGAAGAAATTCTTTTTTTGGAAGTATTAGAACGGACTTCAGCAACCAGTTCGTCTACCATTTTTTTCATATTATTAATGAAGGCACCCGCATTGAATTCTCCTCTTTCAATTTCCTTTAAACGTTTTTCCCAGCGTCCAGTTAATTCAGCGGATTTCAATAATTCGCTGTCAATTATATGAATTAAATCAATTCCAGTTTGGGTTGGTAGTACTAGTTTTTTCTTACGCTCAATGTATTTTCTTCGAAATAAGGTTTCAATAATACTCGCTCTAGTAGACGGTCTTCCAATTCCGTTTTCTTTCATAAGCTCACGCATTTCATCATCGTCAACTTGCCTTCCAGCAGTTTCCATCGCACGCAGTAAACTTGCTTCGGTAAAATTCCTTGGTGGTTTTGTTTCCTTTTCTAAAAAGGAAGGTTCATGTGTTCCTTTTTCACCTTTTACAAAAGAAGGCAATGTAAGCTGTTCATTTAATTCCTTCTTAAGTTTACTTTCCTCCGTTTCAAAAGCAACGCGCCACCCTTTTGTAATGATTTCTTTCCCCGTTGTTTTAAAAGGAACATCCGCAGCTTTCCCAGTAACAGCAGTGTTAGAAACATCTGAATCTGGGTAAAAAGCACCAATAAACCTTCGGGTTATAATATCATATACTTGTTGCTGGTTATACTGCAAATTGCCTTGAATACCTGTTGGAATTATCGCATGGTGATCTGTAACTTTTTTATCATCAAAAATACGTTTTGATTTTTTTATTTTAGTTTGTAGCAGTGGTTGTGTAAGTGCACTATAGTTGGTTAGTTTTGCTAAAGTTCCTGCAATTTTCGGATATACATCGTTTGGTAAAAAAGTAGTATCTACTCTCGGGTATGTAACTACTTTCATCTCATATAACTTTTGAACCATTTTTAAGGTCTCATCCGCAGAGTAACCAAATTTATTATTACAATATACCTGCAAGCCTGTTAAATCAAAAAGCTTGGGAGCGTATTCCTTTCCTTTCTTTTTGGTAACTGCAGTAATTTCAAAATGAGATTCTTTTACTTTAGTTGCTAAAACTTGGCCATCTTCTTGTTTTAGAAAACGTCCTTCTTCATAATTAAAAAGGGTGTTTCTATAGGTTGTTTGGAGCTCCCAGTAGGGTTGTGGCTTAAAAGTGTTGATTTCTTTAAACCGATTTACAATCATGGCTAGGGTAGGAGTTTGTACTCTGCCAACAGATAAAACTTGTTTGTAACCGCCAAATTTCACGGTGTATAAACGCGTTGCATTTAAGCCTAAAAGCCAGTCTCCAATGGCACGAGAATACCCCGCGTAATACAAGTTATCGTAATTGCTCGCTGGTTTTAAGTTTTTAAAACCTTCTTTAATAGCTTCTTCCGTCAGTGAAGAAATCCACAAACGTTGCACATCCCCTTTATAATTGCATTGGTTAATTACCCAACGTTGTATCAGTTCTCCTTCCGTTCCTGCATCTCCGCAATTGATCACAACAGATGCTTTGTCGAACAATGATTTTACAATATTAAATTGTTTTTTAATTCCGGCATCACCCGTAACTTTGGTGTCAAAACGTTCTGGCAACATGGGTAGGTTGTTCAAATCCCAACTTTTCCAATGTGGTTTGTAGTCTTTAGGTTCTAAAAGAGTGCACAAATGACCGAATGTATACGTAACCGCATAGCCATTGCCCTCGTAGTAGCCGTCACGTTTTGTGTTGGCTCCCAGTATGGAAGCAATTTCTCTAGCGACACTTGGCTTTTCAGCAATACAGACTTTCATTGGTTATTTTTGGTGGTTGAAAAGTAAGGAAATATTTAACATTTTACGGTAAAGTTCATAAGTTAAATAATTATTTCACTAAAGCCAATTGAATCCGTTTTCGAACGACATCTACTTCCAAAACTTTTACAGTAATTTGTTGTTGTAAAGTCACAATTGCATTTACATCTTTTACAAAAGCATCGGATAAATTAGAAACGTGAATCAATCCACTTTCTTTTGTTCCAATAGCCACAAAACAACCAAAATTGGTGATATTATTTACAATTCCTGGGAGTATTTGACCAATTTTTAAATCAGCAATTGTTTGAATGGTAGCATCAAAAGAAAATACTTTTGCTTTTGCTCTTGGATCTACACCTGGTTTTTCCAATTCATTAATAATGTCTTGAAGCGTGGGTAAACCAATGGTTTCTGTGGTGTATTTTTCTAAAGAGATTAATTGTAGTACTTCTTTATTTCCAATAAATTCAGAGATGTTCTTCTTTGAATCTTTTGCCATTTTATCAACCAATCCGTAACTTTCTGGATGTACGCCAGAATTGTCTAGCGGATTCTTTCCATTTTTAATTCTTAAAAAACCAGCAGCTTGCTCAAAAGCTTTTCCTCCTAAACGAGGGACTTTTTTTATCGCTGCTCTAGAAGAGAAAGCACCATTTTCATTTCTATAATTTACAATATTTTCTGCAATTTTTGGACCAATTCCAGAAACGTAACTCAATAAGGATTCACTCGCAGTATTTATATTTACACCAATGGTATTTACACAACTTTCTACAACGGTATCCAAAGATTTTTTTAGCTTGGTTTGATCCACATCGTGCTGATATTGTCCAACGCCAATCGATTTTGCATCAATCTTTACCAGTTCAGCCAAAGGATCTTGTAATCTTCTTCCGATAGAAACAGATCCACGGACAGTAACATCATAATTAGGAAACTCGTCTCTCGCAATTTTTGATGCAGAATAAATAGAAGCGCCTGCTTCACTCACTACAAAAACATCCAAGTTGTTTTTAGACTGAACCTTTTTAATCAGTTGTTCTGTTTCTCTTGAAGCGGTTCCGTTACCAATAGCGATGGCTTCAATTGTATGAGCTTCTACTAATGAGCTTATTTTTTTAATAGCCACTATGCTTTGATTTTGCGGTGCATGGGGGAAAATAGTTTCATTGTGGATTAAATCTCCCTGTTCATTTAAGCAGACAATTTTACATCCGGATTTAAAGCCAGGATCGATTGCAAGAATTCTTTTTTCACCTAAAGGAGCTCCTAAAAGCAATTGTTTTAGATTTTTTGTGAATACAACAATTGCAGCTTGATCTGCTCTCTCTTTTACGATGGATATAGCTTCATTGGATAAAGACGGGAATAAAAGTCGTTTAAAAGCATCCTTGATTGCTAATTGAATTTGAGTGGAACATTCGTTTTGAGAACGAATAATACGGTTTTCCATTTTCTGAAGGGCACTCTGCGTGTCGATTTCTATTTTTACACGAATAAAGCCTTCATTTTCTGCCCTTAAAATGGCTAAAAAACGATGCGATGGAATTTTTTTTAAAGATTCTTGCCAATCGAAATAATCCTTAAATTTCTGCGCTTTTTCATCTTCAATTTTACTTTTAATAACTTTAGATGAAATGGTTCCAAATTGTTCTAATTGATTTCGAATATTATTCCGAATATCTGTGCGTTCATTAATCCATTCTGCAATTATAAAACGAGCACCTTCAAGGGCGTCTTCAAGCGTGTCAACTTCGTTGGAAATGTATTTTGCTGCCGTGTATTCTAACTCATTTAAACGCTGACTCATCATCATTTTAGCCAAGGGTTCCAGTCCTTGTAAACGCGCAGTTTCCGCTTTTGTTTTTCGTTTTTTCTTAAACGGTAAATACAAGTCTTCTAAAGAAATATAATCTTTAGAAAGGTGTACTTTTTGTGCCAATTCATCGGTTAAAACAGCTTGCTCTTTTAAGGCTTTTAGAATCGTTTTTTTGCGTTTTTCTAAGGTTTCAAAAACTTCTTTAAACTTTACAATTTCCCCGATTTGAACTTCATCTAAATTTCCAGTTCTTTCTTTTCTATACCTAGAGATAAAAGGAATGGTAGCATCTTCATTTAACAAAGAAATGGTGTTTTCTACAGATTTTGAAGGGAGTTGTGTTTGCTGAATGATATATGAAAGGATTTGCATTTTATGTTTTGAATTAAGTAAAAGTTAAGCTCTGTAAAAGTTTGTAATTAATTTTATAAAGAAATAAACCTCTTGATAAAATTTTTCTTGCTTGGTCAAAAAAACCATTCGAAGTGATCGTGCCTTCTCATGGATAACTACGTTATCACATATGTTGTTACATCGGGTGAAATTTTTTTTTCAAGAATTTCGTAGCGAGATGATTTTTAATAGCGCTGTTTTTTTATTCGGGAATGCTGGATAAAAAAGTAATTTTAAATTACTTTTTCAAAGGCCAATCTTTTATCACCATAACCCGTGTAGATAATTCCACAATATTGGTATCCTAGTTTCTTGATCAAAGATTGCATTCCTATATTTTCTTCGTGCGTGTCAATCTTTAAACTTTGTATGTTATTTTCCAATAATTGTAGATGAAATTCGTGGAACATAAAAGTTGCCAAGCCAAATTTTCGAAATTCTTTTTTGATTGCCATTCGATGAATTACGCCGTAAGCGTTGCTTTCATCCATACGCCAATTTCCATCGATAATTTTATAAGTGGGTTCTCTATTACTGGTAAACATGGCGGTTGCTATGACCTGTTCTTTATCATTGACAACTATATAACTTTCTCCGTTTTTAATATCATTTTCAATTTGTTCAGTATTCGGATATCCCTTTTGCCATTGCTCAATCTTTTGAGAAGCTAAATAGGCCTTTGCATCCTTAATAATTGTCATAATTTTCGGAATATCATCGGAAGTAGAAAGTTGCATCTTCATTGTAAAATTTTTAAATAAAAAAAGCCACGAACTCACAAAATTAGGATGTGTGAATTCGTGGCTAAATTTAGTTTTTTATTTTTAAGCAGGAAGTGCTTCTTTGGTGTTTTTTAGAACTTCAGAAAAATCAACAATTTCCTGATTGTGCAGAATATCTTGAATGGTTTGTCTTTTTCTAATTAAGTAATCTTTTCCTTGGTGCACCATCACTTCTGCGGGTAAACAACGAGAATTATAATTAGATGCCATAGAAAAACAATAGGCACCAGCATTGTGAAAACACAAAACATCTTCTTCAGAAATTTCTGAAATTCTTCTGTTAGAACCAAAAGTATCTGTTTCACAGATGTACCCAACAACAGAGTAATAGCGATCTCTTCCTTCTGGATTTGAAATGTTTGTGATCTGATGATGAGAATCGTACATCATAGGTCTTACAAAATGATTGAAACCAGAATCTACATGTGCAAAGACGGTAGAGGTCGTTTGTTTTACCACATTTACTTTTGCAAGAAAAACGCCCGCATCAGAAACTAAAAATTTTCCAGGTTCGAACATTAAGGTAATTTCTTTACCATATTCAACACAAAAGTCATTGAATCTTTCTGACAATTGCAAGCCTAATTGCTCAATATCTGTAGAAATATCTCCTTCCTTATAAGGCACTTTAAATCCACTTCCAAAATCGATAAAATCAATATTTTCGAATTGTTTTGCAACATCAAACAAAATTTCTGTAGCACGTAAAAAAGTATCGATATCTAAAATATCCGAACCAGTGTGCATGTGAATGCCGTTGATATTCATGCCTGTATTTTCCACGACTCTCTTTATATGAGGTACTTGATGAATTGAAATTCCGAACTTAGAATCAATATGACCCACAGAAATTTTAGAATTTCCACCTGCCATAATATGTGGATTTATACGAATACAAACAGGAATTTCTGGATGTTTTTGTCCGAACAACTCTAAGATAGAAAGATTGTCAATATTAATTTGAACTCCAAGTTTTGCTACTTTTTCAATTTCAATCAAAGAGACCCCGTTAGGTGTAAATATTATTTTTTTAGGATCAATTCCCGTAGTTAAACCTAATTGTACTTCTTGGATAGAAACGGTATCTAAACCAGCACCAATATTCTTAAAAAACTTTAAAATATTAATATTAGAAAGCGCTTTTACCGCATAGTTTAATTTTAAATTTTTTACAGTGCTAAAAGCGTCTGTTAATCGGTTATATTGTGATTCGATTTTATCGGTATCATACACATATAGAGGGCTTCCGTATGTACTTGCCAATGCTAAAAGTTGCGTTCTTTCCACGATTATTTTATTTTATTTTTATCAAAAGTACTTAAATTGTTTAATAAAATCCAATTTGTTGGAAAATACAACATATTGTTTTATTTTGTGGTTTTTTCGTTCAAGTGATGAAACTAAATAGTTGAAATCCTGTTGATAACTAATTTTAAGATGTATTTCTTTTTAACGGGTTTAATGTTATTTTAGCAAGGCTTCAAACCTAATAACAGTAAGACATTTCATGAGTCAAGAAACAAAATATACCGAAGATAATATCAGGTCTTTAGACTGGAAAGAGCATATAAGAATGCGTCCAGGGATGTACATTGGTAAATTGGGAGATGGTTCTTCTGCGGATGACGGAATTTATATTCTTGTAAAAGAAGTTTTAGACAATTCTATTGATGAATACGTAATGGGAGCTGGAAAAAATATTGAAATTTCTATTCAGGGAAGCAAAGTTACCATACGTGATTATGGACGTGGAATTCCTTTAGGAAAAGTAGTAGATGTAGTTTCTAAAATGAATACTGGAGGTAAATATGATTCCAAAGCGTTTAAAAAATCTGTTGGCTTAAACGGAGTAGGTACAAAAGCAGTCAATGCACTTTCTTCTTTTTTTAGAGTAGAATCTTCACGAGATGGGAAATCTGCTTCGGCGGAGTTTAGCCAAGGAAATTTAGGAAATCAAGATTTTTTAGAAGAAAGCTCTCGCAGAAAAGGAACCAAAGTTTCTTTTATTCCAGATGAAGAAATTTTCAATAAATACAGGTTTAGAAATGAATATGTAGCAAAAATGTTAAAGTATTATGTGTATTTAAATCCAGGTTTAACCATAATTTTTAACGGAGAGAAATTCTTTTCAGAAAATGGGTTGAAAGATTTATTGGAAGATAACAACAATCAAGATGACATGTTGTACCCTATAATTCACTTGAAAGGAGATGATATTGAAGTTGCTTTAACACATAGTAAAACCCAGTACTCAGAAGAATATCATTCTTTTGTAAACGGACAGCACACTACGCAAGGAGGAACGCATCAAACAGCATTTAGAGAAGCCATTGTAAAAACAATTCGCGAATTTTACGGTAAAAATTTTGAAGCTTCAGACATTCGTAAATCCATTATTTCTGCAATTGCTATAAAGGTGATGGAGCCTATTTTTGAAAGTCAGACAAAAACAAAGTTAGGTTCTACAGATATGGGCGGGAATTTACCAACTGTTAGAACCTATATAAATGATTTTTTAAAAACCAAACTTGACAACTACCTGCACAAAAACCCAGATGTTGCAGACAAATTGCAGCGTAAAATACTGCAGGCAGAAAAAGAACGAAAAGAGCTTTCTGGTATTCGGAAATTAGCAAAAGACAGAGCCAAGAAGTCAAATTTACACAATAAAAAATTACGCGATTGTAGAATTCATTTAGGAGATGTTAAAAAAGAAAACTATTTAGAAACAACTTTATTTATTACAGAGGGAGACTCGGCCTCAGGTTCTATCACAAAATCTAGAAATGTAAATACGCAAGCAGTATTTAGTTTAAAAGGAAAGCCGTTAAACTCGTATGGTTTAAGTAAAAAAATTGTGTATGAAAATGAGGAGTTTAATTTATTACAAGCAGCTTTAAATATAGAAGATGGTATTGAAGACTTGCGTTATAATAATATTGTGATTGCCACAGATGCCGATGTTGATGGAATGCACATTCGGTTGTTATTAATTACATTTTTCTTGCAATTTTTTCCAGAATTGATAAAAGAAGGACATTTGTATATTTTAGAAACTCCCTTGTTTAGAGTTCGAAATAAGAAACAGACTTTTTATTGTTACTCGCAGGAAGAGAAACGCGAAGCAATAGAAAAGTTAAGAGGGAAACCAGAAATCACTCGATTTAAAGGTTTGGGAGAGATTTCGCCAAATGAATTTGTTCATTTTATTGGAAATGATATTCGTTTAGATCCTGTAATGTTAGACAAAGAGATGTCTATTGAGCAAATGTTAGAATTTTACATGGGCAAAAATACTCCAGACAGACAGAAATTTATTATTGAGAATTTAAAAGTAGAGTTGGATACAGTTGAAGATGAAGTTTAGAATATGAGTGAAGAAATAAACGAAAATGAGCACGAAGAAGAGCTAACGAATCAAAATGAACAATTAGATTCGCCCCAAGAAGAGACCATTACTAAAATTACAGGAATGTATAAAGAGTGGTTCTTGGATTATGCTTCGTATGTGATTTTAGAAAGAGCAGTACCTTCATTAGAAGATGGTTTAAAACCTGTGCAGCGTAGAATTATGCATTCTATGAAAGATTTAGATGATGGACGCTACAATAAAGTAGCTAATATTGTTGGGCATACGATGCAATATCATCCTCATGGAGACGCATCTATTGCAGATGCTATGGTGCAAATTGGGCAAAAAGAATTGCTAATTGACATGCAAGGAAACTGGGGTAATATCTTAACCGGAGACCGTGCGGCAGCATCTCGTTATATAGAAGCTCGATTGTCAAAGTTTGCCTTAGATGTTGTATTTAACCCGAAAACTACCGATTGGAAAATGTCTTATGACGGTAGGAGAAAAGAACCCATTGATTTACCTGTTAAGTTTCCGCTACTCTTAGCACAAGGGGCAGAGGGAATAGCAGTCGGCTTGTCTACCAAAATACTACCACATAATTTTATAGAATTAATTGATGCTTCCATCAAATATTTAAAAGGAAGAAGTTTTAGCATATTACCTGATTTTATAACGGGAGGAATTGCAGATTTTACCAATTATAATGATGGCAAAAGAGGAGGGAAAGTAAGAGTTCGAGCAAAAATTGCACAGCTTGATAAAAAGACCTTAGTTATTACCGAAATTCCTTTTGCAACCACGACCACAACTTTAATAGATAGTATTATTAAGGCCAACGAAAAAGGGAAAATTAAGATAAAAAAAATTGATGATAATACTGCCGCAGAAGTTGAAATTTTGGTGCATTTACCACCAAATGTTTCTCCAGACAAGACCATAGATGCGCTGTATGCATTCACAAATTGTGAAAATTCAATCTCACCGTTGTGTTGCACGATTGAAGAGAATACACCTGTTTTTATTGGTGTTTCAGAAATGCTAAGACATTCAACAGATCTAACAGTAGATTTGTTGAAAAAAGAATTGGAAATTCAGTTAAACGAGCTTGAAGAACAATGGCATTTTTCATCTTTAGAACGCATTTTTATAGAAAACAGAGTCTATCGAGATATTGAAGAAGAAGAAACCTGGGAAGGCGTGCTTACAGCAATTAATGTAGGTTTACAACCACATATTAAACATTTAAAACGGCCAATTACTGAAGAAGATATTTCTCGTTTAACAGAGATTCGAATTAAGAAAATATCAAAGTTTGACATTGACAAAGCCAAGCAATTTATAGCAGGTTTAGAAGCTAAAATAGCGCTTGTTAAAGAGCATCTATCAAAGTTAATTGCATATGCTATTGATTATTTTAAGCGTTTAAAAGATACGTACGGAAAAGGAAGGGAACGCAAGACAGAAATTAGAATTTTTGATGATATTGTGGCCTCAAAGGTGGCCATGAACAACGCAAAATTGTATGTTAATAGAGAAGAAGGTTTTATTGGAACTTCTCTTAAAAGAGATGAGTTTGTTAGTGACTGTTCTGATATTGATGATGTGATTATTTTTAGAAAAGATGGTAAAATGATTGTTGCGAAGGTAGATTCAAAAGCTTTTGTTGGCAAAGATATTATTCATGTCGCAGTTTTTAAAAAGAAGGATAAAAGAACAGTTTATAACTTTATGTATAGAGATGGTGCCAAAGGACCGTCTTATATGAAACGATTTAATGTCACTTCGGTAACGCGAGACAAAGAGTATGATTTAGCAAACGGAAATAAAGGTTCTTTGGTGCATTATTTTACGGCCAATCTAAACGGAGAGGCAGAAGTGGTAACCGTAAATTTAAGAGCATCAGGAAGTGCTAAAAAATTAAAATGGGACATTGATTTTACCGATTTAGGAGTAAAAGGAAGAGCAGTGAAAGGGAATGTAATTACAAAATATTCCATAAAATCTGTTGATTTTAAATCTGAAGGAGTTTCTACTTTAAAACCACGTAAAATTTGGTTTGATGATGCTGTACAGCGTTTAAATGTTGACGATAGAGGTGAGTTATTGGGCGAATTTAGGGCAGAGGATAAATTGTTAATTATTACACAAAGTGGAAAAGTAAAAGCGGTCAAACCAGATTTGGCGATGCATTTTGATAAAGATATGATTGTCTTAGAAAAGTGGAAACCTAAAAAGCCAATTTCTGCCATTTACTTTGATGGAGAGAAAGAGCGTTATTATGTGAAACGTTTTTTAATTGAAACTACAGAAAAGGAAGAATTTTTTATTCCTGAACATCCAAAGGCACAATTAGAAATTGTAGTAACAGATTATAGACCTATTGCTGAAGTAATCTATTCTAAAAGAAGTTTAGAAAAAGAAAAAATCAATTTTGAAGATTTTATTGCTATTAAAGGAATCAAGGCACAGGGAAATCAGTTAACCACAGAGAAGATAAAGCAAGTAAATTTGCTTGATTCTTTACCTTTTGATGAGCCGAAAGAAGAAAATTTAGAGGAGATAGAAGTCATAGAAGAGCAGGTAGTAGAAGAAAACATTACAATTGAAAAGTTGGACGTAGTAGCCACAAAACCAGTTTTGAAAAAACTTTCTGTAGCAGACAAAGCTGCAATTGCGTTGCAAAAATCAATTGCGAAAAAGAAAGCAGAAGCGCAAAACCGAGATGAAGAAAATCAGACAAAATTATTCTAGAAAAGATTAAATTATGAAACGCAAACATTTCTTTTTAGCGCTATCTGTTTTAGGTATTTGCTACACGTGGTATTACAATATTCAATGGTTTCAGATTGCAGATGATCCTACTTTCACTAATTTTATGAACGACGCACAAGCTAATTTTGCAGGCAAATCTTTCGGCGCAGATTTAACGGTGGTTGTGCTTACGTTCTTCGTGTTTATGATTCCAGAAGCCATGCGATTGAAAATCAAATACTGGTGGCTTTTAGTTCCGTTTACCTTTCTTGTTGCCGTAGCATTTACCTTTCCATTGTTTTTGTATTTGCGAGAAAATGCTTTAGAAAAACTTAAATAATATTCTGGTATTACCGCTCTTAGCGTAACCGTTGGTTGTAGTTTCCTCTACAAGGAAACAGTTCTTAAAAAAAAAATAGAGACACTAAGAAAAAACAAACCGTCCTAATCTGCTACATTCAAAGCATTTCCTTTACGCAGTTGTGCCATCCAATCATTAAGACTCGTGTTATTTACAGTTTGATCGAGATTCTCATCACTCAAAAAAGTATGACTTTCACCATTCACATAAAAAACCTTCCAATTTTCAAGATCATCTAAAACAGTTGTTTTTAAATCAAGAAGCCCTTTTTTAAAAGCTTCCCCGCTAACTATCCGCGAAGGGAAGTAAGCACATTCATTCTGACCAAAACTATAAAATCCACGATTCGTGGCGTCTTCATAATAGCTTAAAAAACCGAAGTTAAAATCAGGTAATTTTACAGACAAATATTCGTAAATTTTTTGAATATTGTAGTTGTATGTTTTTTGAACAGTTTGGTCTAAATCTTCTGGTAAGAATGAATTAAAGTTCCATAATGTTTCCCATTCATTCGCTAAACACGATGTGAGTAACATTTCGTCCATAAAAATCTGACCAGCATCTACAATAACAGTGGTAGGGATATTTTTTGCTACTATGTCTGCCAATTGCAGTGTATTTGATAGGACCCCAAATCCACCGGCACTTGAGCCCATAAAAACAATTTCAGTAATTCCTCCATTGGTTTCAAAATAGCTTTTTAAATCCTTCAGAACTAGTGTGAAATTATTGTATCCAACCATTTTTTGATTTTCCGGCCCCGCATTGGGTACGTTAGCAGATACATTACTACCTGAGTGCACGTCTCCAGTAGCATACGGAACAAATACAAAGTTCCAGTCTTTGAATTGATTTTTATCAGAATTTCGGTTAATTATAAGGGCGTTTTCTGAGGCTATTCTATTCAAAAAATCGTCTTTAGAATAACTGTCTCGATTGTTGTTGCATGTGAATCCATTAAAGCAAGCACCACCGCCGTCAAGAAATATAGCTAATTTTTTAGAGTTAGGGTTTAAATAAACACCATAGCCCATAGCGTTTCCATTACGAGATTTCATTTCACTGCGCTCTATCCAGCTTGCTTTGTTTGCATAATTACTGGCAACTTCCAAAAGAGTAAGCTCATTTTCTTCATCAGTATCAATACTAACATCTGCTTTATTGCATGAAATAAAAATAAAAAAAAAGCATAAGAAAAGAAGTGTGTTTTTCATAGCTATAGGATAGCGTTTCCAGTAAATATATGATTTTTTTTTACTAAACACTAAAACTAGTTCTTTTAAAATAATGCAGATCTGTTCTTCAAATCACGCTTTTAAAATAAAACAATTTAGAACAGCTATTTTATTTGTAATTCGATAGTATAAATCAATGTAAAATATGATTTTTTGGATTTGGGAGAATTTAGCTAAAAAAGGTACTTCACTTTATAGCTCCAGAACCTTTGCATTGTTTTTTGAAATTTTAGCTTGGTTTTATAATATTCAAGTAAAATGGAATTCTAAAGGAGTGGTTTATTCCATTTTTTCAAAGAAAGTCAACTCGTAATTTGGCAGTAATTCTGGCTGTGTAATTTTAATCAAATCTTTTAAAACCAAGTCGGGCCTTGTTGGCGCTAATTCGTAATAAATAACACCACCCGTTTTTCCTTTTTTTAATGTAGGTGTGTAAATTTTATCATTCTTAAAGGCATCAAATTCCGCATAAATTTTATTACTTTCTAACAGTTGTCTTTTAGATGAAAAGTAGCCAGGAGCAATCCAAAAATCAGCTTCTTTTCCCTTTTCAAAAACACTTTCAAAACTTAAAGATAAACTTCCTTTGCCTTTTACATTTTTCCAGAGATAATCAAGATTTGCATCTTTTAAAAATTGTGCAACAAAACTATCTCCAGCAGGTAAATTCCAAATATCTCTACTCATGATTGCTCCTGACAAAATAGTTGGTTTTTTTGTTGATGTAAAAGCGATCTTTTTAGCTTCTAAATAATTGCCTTCAATTCTTTTAAAAATACGGTCTGCTTGTTTTTCTTTATCAAATAAAACCCCAAAGAATTTAATCCACTCTGCTCTGCCTAAAGGCGTTTTTTCTAGCCAATCTGCATTATAGATTACATTTATTCCTGCTTTTTTAATGGTTGTTAAAGATTTGTCTGCAGAAGAAACGCTATAACCAACAACCAATTCTGGTTCTAAATCCAATAAAATCTCTGTGTTTAAAGAGTTTTCTTTACCTATTTCTATAATTCTCCCTTCATCAATTAAAAATCTTGTTTTTTCTGATGAAACATATTTAGCAAATGGAAAACCAACGATCGCGGTCTCTTCGTTTAACAACTCTACCATAGGTATATGTGTTGTTGATGTAACTACAATTTCTTGAATTGGTACTTGTATGCTATTATTTTTAGTGAAGGTTGTATTCCCTTTTTTTTGATAAATTTCATACTCAAAGGAAGTGTTTGAATTTTGGTAAGCAGTTGCAATAACCAATTTTTTTATACCATCATCATTTATAAGATCAAACCCTTTTGCATATTTGATGCTACTTTTTGCTTGTTTTTTATGGTCAACTTTTACGACTTCTTTTTTACAAGAAAAAGCGCAGATAATTAGAAATAAAAAAAGTAAATTTTGTGCAATTTTGTTCATCAAATATAATTTTAGAACAAGATTACAAAATTGTTTTGTAACTTCAATTTAGTAAACTACATTTGTGACGATTTTGGTTTTGATGGATTTTTTTTTGCATCGAATTAAAAGGGAATCTGGTTAAAAACCAGAACTGTTCCCGCAACTGTAAGCTATAAAGCTTGTAACTATTCTTTTACCACTGGCAATTTATTGTTGGGAAGGTTTGTTACAAGACGCAAGTCAGGAAACCTGCCATTATCTAAATATAAATAAATCTTCGGGATAAAGATTGTATGGATATGGGCTTAAACAAAATTTTATTTTTTGCTTTCTGTAGTATTTTTGCTAGTAATTTACACTCGCAGAAAGATACGCTTGTAGTAAATTTAAAAGCTTTTTCATTGTCTTTTTCAAAAGTAAATGATTTTTCTAAAGGATATAGTTCTATTTTAATTACCGACAGTTTAGGTACCCGAAACATAAGATCTTTAACCGATGTTTTAAAGTTTAATTCATTTATTTACTTTAAAGAAAATGGTTTAGGAATGGTTTCGTCCCCCTCTTTTAGAGGAACAAGTGCAGCGCACACAGCAGTAATTTGGAATGGTATTAATATAAATTCTCAGTTAAACGGGCAAGTGGATTTCAATGCAATTTCATCAAATTCTTATGATAAAATAACCGTAAGAAGTGGTGGAGGAAGTGTATTATTTGGCAGTGGAGCTATTGGTGGGACCGTTCACTTAGACAACCTCATAAATTTTTCGAAAGAAGAAAAGCATAAAGTATTGGCAAATTATGGCAGTTTCAATACGCAACATATAAGTTATGATTATGTAAAATCTAACAATAAAAGTTTTTTAAATATTGGATTGGGGTATAATAAATCTGATAATGATTTTAGCTATTTAGATTCCAATTTAACCAACGAAAACGGGAGTTATTTAAATTATAATTTTGATGTCAATTATGGTTATAAACTCAATGAGAACCATCAATTTAAAATATATTCAAGTACTTTTTTTGGGGATAGAAATTTATCAAGAACATTAAATGCACCCTCTAACGATGGTTATGAGGACATTAATAGTAAAAACTTATTAGAGTGGAATTTCGCTTTATCTTCAAAAGAAGTAATTACTTCAAGAATTTCTTATATTTTTGAGAAATTTAAATACTTCGACAATAATCAAAATAAATCTATCTTTTCTGATGGAAATACCCAAAGGAAAATAGGGCAAATCGATTATAACAATAGCATTTCTAGAAAATTAAAACTGAATGCAATCTTGGGTTTTGAGTCCATTGATGCATGGGGTTCTAGTTTTGGTTCGAATACGAGAAACATTTTCTCTAATATTTTATCTTTAAATCATCAGCTTACTAAAAAGCTAAGCTATGGTGTTCAAATAAGACAAGATATTCAAAGTGATTTCGAATCACCTTTTTTATATTCTTTAGGAATTGAGCAACAATTTAATCAAAATTACACACTGTCAATTAACACCTCAAAAAACTTTAGAATCCCTACTTTTAATGATTTGTATTGGGAGCCAGGAGGCAATATCAACTTAAGACCAGAAGAGTCGTATCAATTTGAAATAGGAAATGCCATCAGTTTAAAAAACATTTCTCTTCAAATAAACGGATTTTACATTCGCTCGTCAGATTTAATTCAATGGATTCCCAATCCATCAGGAATTTGGAGTCCTAAAAATACGAATGAAACTAGAAATTTAGGAATTGAATTTTCGGTAAATTATAAAACTTCAATAAAAGATCATTTTATAGGCATCAATGCAAATTACTCCTATACCGATGCTAAAGATTTAGAAACAAAGCAACAATTAATTTCAGTGCCAAAAAATAGATTGAATGGGCTTGTTAATTATCAGCATAAAAATTGGAGCGCCTTCTATCAACTTTTGTTTAATGACGATGTACAGTTTTTAGTAGACACAATTCCGGCTTTTCAAGTCTCTAATATTGGTGTAACATATGAATTATCAACCTTAAAAAGCAAGCCTAATATCGGGTTTGTTATCAATAATATATACAATACAAAGTATCAAAATACCTTAAACAGGCCAATGCCTGGTATTAATTTTCAAATAACAACAACTATTAATTTTTAAAGAATGAATTTCAAAAAAACAGTATTTTTAGCAGCCATAGCAGGATTTTTATTCGCTTCTTGTGACAATGATAATGAGAACGAACTAGCATTGCCAAGAGGAAATTATGACAACGGATTAGTAATTGCTAATGAAGGTGCCTTTTCTGGTGGTACAGGAACCGTAAATTTTATTTCTGATGATTATACAGTTACCGAAGAAAAAATTTATAATAAAGTAAACAATGAGAATATTGGTACCATTCTACAATCTATAGGGTTTAACAATGATGATGCGTATTTAATCGCCAACGCTGGAAATAAGATAGCTGTCGCGGATAGATTTTCGATGAAAAATATCACTGTAATTACAGGTGATTTAAAGAACCCAAGATATATTGCTTTCGCAGATGGAAAAGGATTTGTTACCAATTGGGGAGATGGTTCAGATTCTACAGACGATTATGTAGGTGTTATCGATTTAGAAACTAATTTAATAGTATCTAAAATTTTAGTAGCAGAGGGGCCTGAGCATATTATTGCGAATGGTGATTTTTTATATGTATCGCACAAAGGTGGTTTTGGATCTGGAAATACGGTTAGTGTTCTAAATGCAACGACAAACACTGTTGTAACTTCAATTTCTGTAGGAGACATTCCAGATGAGTTAGTGCTTGATACTAGTGGAAATATTTTAGTTTCTTGCGAAGGAAAAGCAGAGACGTCTTGGAATCCTTCGGAGGTTTTAGGAAGTTTAGTTACTATTAACACAACAACGAATGAAGTAAGTGCTACTTTAAATTTTGCTTCTGGTTTTCATCCAAATGGCATGGTTTTAAGTGAAGGAAATATTTATTTATCTACTTCTAGTAGTGTTTATAAGATGGCTGAGAGTGCAACAAGTATTCCTACATCTGCATTTATAAATACGGCAGTGTACGGAATTTCTGTAAAGGAGAACAAGGTCTATGTAACAGATGCCAAAAATTATCAGGATAATGGAAGTTTAAAAATATTTGATGCTTCTACAAGTACCGAATTACAAGATTTTACAGTGGGGCTAATACCTGGTAAAATCTATTTTAATTAAGAAAGAGCATAGGAGTTAATACTCAATTTTAGGTAGGGAAAGTTAAAATTAAAAAGGAAAGAAGGACTCTTTATATGCTGAATTAAATTTAGTATATCTGGAGTCTTTTTTTTTACAATAGTGTACGTACTTCGTTTTTAATGAATTCGATGGTTGTTTCGGTTGGAGGTATCGTTGTTGAATACGCAATTAAGATATTTTCACGCAAATCATTTGTAGACATAGCACTTTCTGCCACTTTTCTTAATTTGTTTATGACTGCATTTTTTGCAGCATAAATGGCGGTCCAAGTAGCCTCAGTAATATACATTTTTTGTCCCAAGTTGTGTTCAAATTCTTGTTCTATATGAACAAGTGTAAATAGGCATTGGTGTTTTTAGAAATTGGTGGAATACGCAGTAACATTTTTACGGGATTTATTCGGTCATAAAATAAGAGTAAACGCTCGCAAACTTTTAGTTTTATTGGTGAATTTTCTTTTTTTGTGCCGTTAGCACTTCTATTTTTTTTTAGAATTCTTATGGTTGACAAAACCATTAAACATATAATAAGCGACTAAACCTGTTGCAGTAGCGGGTAAAATATATGCAATACTTTTTAATGTTTTAGTTACCATTTATTAAATTTATTACAGAAATGTACTTTTTTTAAGTGAAAAACTTGTAGATAAAAAAAAGAGCAATCGATTCTTTATCACACTTAGAATTCTTAAATTTACATTTTAATTACTTTAAAAAACACCTATTGAACAGTTACTTAGATTCTTTAAACGAAGCCCAAAAAAAAGCCGTTTTACAAAAAGATGGTCCAATGATTATTATTGCTGGAGCAGGTTCTGGAAAAACACGAGTATTAACCTATAGAATTGCACATTTAATGAAGCAAGGTGTAGATTCGTTTAATATTTTATCGCTCACATTTACAAATAAAGCAGCAAAGGAAATGAAAGCAAGAATTGCTTCTGTTGTTGGTGCAAGTGAATCAAAAAATTTGTGGATGGGAACTTTTCACTCTGTTTTTGCACGTATTTTGCGTTCAGAAGCAGATAAATTAGGTTTTCCAAGCAACTTTACAATTTATGATACCCAAGATTCTGTTCGTCTAATAAGTTCTATTATTAAAGAAATGGGTTTAGATAGAGAGCGTTATAAATCAAAACAAATTTTAGGCCGAATTTCTTCCTTTAAAAATAGCTTAGTTACTGTAAAAGCATACTATAATAGTGCCGATTTACAAGAAGCTGATTTGCATGCAAGCAGACCAAAAGTAGGTGAAATTTATAAAAATTATGTGGAGAGATGTTTCAAAGCAGGTGCAATGGATTTTGATGATTTACTGTTGAGAACCAATGAGCTATTAGCTCGTTTTCCAGAAACTTTGGCGAAGTATCAAGATCGCTTTCGTTATATTATGGTAGATGAGTATCAAGATACAAATCATTCGCAATACATTATTGTTAGAGCTTTGGCAGATAAATTTGGAAATATTTGCGTTGTAGGAGATGATTCTCAAAGTATTTATAGTTTTAGGGGCGCCAATATTCAGAATATTTTAAATTTTCAGAAAGACTATCCAGACGTAAAAACGTTTAAATTAGAGCAAAATTATAGATCTACAAGCACTATTGTGAATGCAGCAAATTCTGTAATCGCAAAGAATAAAACGAAGTTAGACAAAGAAGTTTGGACTAGCAACGATGCCGGGGATGCTATCAACGTAATGAGAACTATCTCGGATGGTGAAGAAGGACGTTTTGTAGCACAGTCTATTTGGGAAAATCAGATGAACCATCAATTAAGCTCAGATAATTTTTGTATACTATACAGAACAAATTCCCAATCCAGAGCTATGGAGGATGCCTTGCGTAAAAAAGGGCTGGACTATAAAATTTATGGAGGAATTTCCTTCTATCAAAGAAAAGAAATAAAAGATATTTTATCTTATTTAAGAATTTTAATCAACCCGAATGATGAAGAGGCATTAAAAAGAATTATAAACTATCCTGCGCGTGGAATTGGAGCTACTACAATAGACAAATTAACGATAGCTGCAAATCATTACAAAAAGTCTATTTTTGATGTTATAAAATATATTGACAAAATAGATCTGAAAATAAATGCTGGCACAAAAAGCAAATTACAGAACTTTATAAACATGATGTTGCGCCTTCAAATTGAGTCGCAAACTAAGAATGCATTTGAAATTGCCGAAATTGTTGTAAAACAGGCGCAATTAATTAAAGATTTAGAAAAAGAGGGCACGCCAGAGGCTGTTAGTAAAGTAGAGAATGTGCAAGAATTGTTAAACGGAATAAAAGATTTTATTACAGATAAAATAGAACAAGGAGAAGATACATCTTTAACTTCATTTTTAGAAGATGTTGCGTTGGCTACAGATTTTGATTCAGATAAAAATGACGATAAACCTACAGTTTCTTTAATGACCATCCATCAATCTAAAGGATTGGAATATAAGTATGTATATGTTGTTGGGTTAGAAGAAAATTTATTTCCTTCTGCCATGAGTATGAGTACTAGAAGTGAATTAGAAGAAGAACGCAGATTGTTTTATGTTGCATTAACAAGAGCAGAGAAAGTGGCCTATTTAACATACGCGCAAACGCGGTACAGATGGGGAAAATTAGTAGATGCAGAACCAAGTAGATTTTTAGAAGAAATAGACAGTCAATATTTATATTATATTACACCAAAGGTACCAGAGCCATCGATAAATAGGTTTGTTGATAAAAGTATTTTTGATGATGCACCAAAAGGAATTCGTTTTCAGAAACCAATTCAGCGTAAAAAGATGGAGCGGGACGTATCAAAAAAGAAAGAAATAACTGTTCCTAAAAACTTAAAAAAAGTTTCTCAAGTTGCGCCAAAAATAAATCTTTTTGATGGCGATATTGTTTCAGGAAATATTGTGGAGCATAACAGGTTTGGTACGGGAACTGTTTTAGGAGTTGAAGGAAAAGGACCAGACAAAAAAGCAGAAATTCAATTTTCAACCGCAGGAAAAAAGAAATTATTATTGCAATTTGCAAAATTAAAAGTGATTGGTTAAAAATCATTGAAAAAACTAAAAATAAATCGTTATTTTGCAATGTTAAATAACTACAAGATAATAGTATATACTTCTTATGCTTAATAAGAATACTTCAAAAAGAAACAAATGACATTTGATTTAGAATATAATTCAGAAAGACCGTTGATGATAATTCCAGAATACGGCAGACATATACAAAAATTAGTAGACCATTGTTTGGCTTTAGAAACGAAAGAAGAACAGGACAAAATGGCAAAATCTATTGTAGATGTAATGGGTAACCTACAACCACATTTACGTGATGTTCCAGATTTTAAACATAAACTTTGGGATCAACTATATATTATGGCAGATTTTAAATTAGATGTAGAATCTCCTTACCCTCAGTTATCTAAAGCAGAATTGCAAGAGAAACCAGAAAGATTAGCGTATCCAAAATCTGCGTCTAGATATCGTTACTACGGTAACAATATTCAAACAATGATAGACATTGCTTTGAGTTGGGAAGATGGAGATAAAAAAGATGCATTGGTTTTTACCATTGCAAATCACATGAAAAAGTGCTATTTAAATTGGAATAAAGATACTGTTGATGATGCTGTCATTTTTAAGCATTTACACGATTTATCTGATGGCAAGATAGACTTAAGAGAGACTGAAGAAGTACTGTCGGAAAGCAAGAACTTATTGAGAAAAAGAAATTCGCAAGGCCAAAATAACTCTAAAACTACTTTTAAGAAGCCACAACATAATAACCAAAATAAAAACAGAAAAAGATAAGTAGCTATGGCATCATTTAAAATTGAAGGCGGTCATAAATTAAGTGGAACGATTACTCCACAAGGAGCAAAAAATGAGGTCTTACAAATACTATGTGCAGTTTTATTAACTTCTGAAAGAGTTCTAGTAAATAATGTTCCAGACATTATTGATGTAAACAAATTAATTTTTATTCTTGGAGAATTAGGTGTAAAGGTTGAAAAATTAACTAGGAATTCTTACGCTTTCCAAGCAGATGCAATAAATTTAAAATATTTAGAATCTGACGACTTTAAAAGAGACGGCAGTTCTTTAAGAGGATCTATTATGATTGTTGGTCCGTTATTAGCCCGTTTCGGAAAAGGATATATTCCCCGTCCAGGAGGAGATAAAATTGGCCGCAGACGTTTAGATACACATTTTGAGGGATTTATTAAATTAGGTGCAAAATTTAGATATAATAAAGAAGATTCCTTTTACGGGGTGGAAGCAGAAGAGTTACGCGGTGTAGAGATGTTGTTAGATGAGGCCTCTGTAACAGGAACAGCTAATATTTTAATGGCTGCTGTTTTGGCAACAGGAACAACAAAAATCTATAATGCAGCTTGTGAGCCTTACATTCAACAGTTATCGAAAATGTTGAATGCTATGGGAGCAAAAGTTTCAGGAGTGGGTTCTAATTTATTAATTATTGAAGGGGTAGCTTCTTTAAATGGCTGTGAACATACGGTTTTACCAGACATGATTGAAATTGGTTCTTGGATTGGTGTTGCCGTTATGACCCGTTCTGAGTTAACGATTAAAAATGTGAGTTGGGAAAATTTAGGTCAAATACCTAGTGTATTTAGAAAACTAGGAATTCAATTAGAGAGAAAAGGGGATGACCTTTACATTCCAGAACAAGAATCTTATGAAATTCAGAACTATATAGATGGTTCTATCTTAACAGTTTCAGATGCACCTTGGCCTGGTTTTACTCCAGACTTATTAAGTATTGTTTTGGTCGTGGCCACACAAGCAAAAGGAACTGTTTTAATTCATCAAAAAATGTTTGAAAGTAGACTTTTTTTTGTGGATAAGCTTATTGATATGGGAGCAAAGGTTATTTTATGCGATCCCCATAGAGCAACCGTAATTGGTCAGGATTTTGAAAGTCCATTAAGAGCAACCAATATGACTTCACCAGATATTAGAGCAGGAATTTCTTTATTAATTGCAGCCTTATCTGCAAAAGGAACGTCCATAATCAATAATATAGAACAAATAGACAGAGGTTATGAAAATATTGAAGCCCGTTTGAAATCTATTGGAGCAAAAATTGAGCGGATATAAAAGTAAAAAATAACAGTACTTAAAATTAAAAAAAAAGAATGCTAGAGAGAAAGGTTTAATTAATTATTTTAATTCAACTTAGATATGATACGGAATTTTTGGAATGAAAAGTGGAAAATTATTCAGTTTGACGAAAAAATTTCAAAAAAGAAAAAGTTCAAACTTTCAAATTATGGAAGAATTTTATCACTTGAAGGGAACGATGAAATTTTAAAGAAAAAAAGCTTTATCAACGGGTACGAAACAATTTCTTTGAAACAAGAAGTAAATAAAAAATCTACAAGTAGATATGTACACAAATTAGTTGCACAACATTTTATAGAAAAAGAAAATGAAGATCAAATTTATGTAATTCATTTAAATTATGATAAAAATGAAAATCATGCTAAAAATCTGAAATGGACTACAAAAAGAGAGAAAGAGCTGCATCAATGTAGCAATCCAACTTGGCTTAGAGCACTTAAAAATAGAAGCTTAGATTATGCCAAATTAACGGAAGGAAAAGTAAAAATAATAAAGCGTCAACTCCGAAATAAAAGAACAAGAATATCAATGATTGCAAAACGCTTTGGAGTTTCAGATATGCAAATTCACAGAATAAAGTCTGGTGAAAATTGGGGTGACGTTACGATATAAAATAGTGTCAATATGACACTATTTTTTTGTTGGCAACATTTTTGCAAATAATGTATGTACAATTTAACGATTACAAAGAAATGAGTAAAAAAGATATAATAGAAGAGCAAGAAATAAACAACGAGCAAGAGGCTGTTCAAGTTGAAGAAAATCAAGAAGTTGAGGTAGAAGCTGTACTAGAAGAACCAACTCCAGAAGAATTAATTCAAGTAGAGAAAGATAAGTTTTTACGTTTGTTTGCAGAGTTTGAAAACTATAAAAAGAGAACAACAAAAGAAAGAATTGAGTTGTTTAAAACTGCAGGACAAGAAGTAATGACATCTTTACTGCCAGTTGTAGACGATTTTGAGCGTGCTCTGTCACATATTGAAGAAAATAAAGAAACAGAAGAATTAAGAAAAGGTGTTTTATTAATTTATCAAAAACTGTATAATACTTTAGAGCTAAAAGGATTATCAAAAGTTGAGACAAAAGACGGGGACACCTTTGACGCCGAAATTCACGAAGCAATTACACAAATTCCTGCGCCTTCAAAAGATCTAAAAGGAAAAGTTATAGATTGTGTTGAAAAAGGATACAAGTTAGGAGATAAAATTATTCGGTATCCAAAAGTAGTTATAGGACAGTAAAGCACTTACCATATACTGGTAAGTAGTTTCTAACTACAAAGTATAAATGCTGAAGATTACACAGTGAAATATGTATTCAGCTAAAAAAGTATGCAGTAGCAGTAAACAGATAATGCTGAAAACTGGGACTGAAAACTAAAATAAATATGGCAAAACAAGATTTTTACGAAACATTAGACATTTCAAAATCTGCTTCCCAAGCAGAAATAAAGAAGGGCTATAGAAAAATGGCAATCAAATATCATCCAGATAAGAATCCTGATGATAGCGCTGCCGAAGAAAATTTTAAAAAGGCCGCAGAGGCTTACGAAGTTTTAACTGACGATAATAAGAAAGCGCGTTATGACCAATATGGTCATGCTGGTCTTGATGGTCCTCAAGGAGGCGGTCGTGGTGGCTTTGGCGGAGGTGGTATGGATATGGATGACATATTTAGTCAATTCGGAGATATTTTCGGCGGAGGCGGTGGCGGTGGCTTTGGTGGCGGTCAGCGTCAAGCGAGAGTCAAAGGAAGTAATATGCGCATTCGTGTAAAACTAACCTTAGAAGAAATTGCACATGGAGTAGAGAAGAATGTAAAAGTTCGAAGAAAAGTACAAGCAGACGGTGTTTCTTATAAAACCTGTACAACTTGTAATGGTTCTGGTCAGCAAATGCGAGTTACTAATACAATATTAGGTAGAATGCAAACTGCAACAACTTGTGGAACATGTTCTGGAGCTGGAGAAATTATTAGTAGTAAACCAAGTGGCGCAGATGCACAAGGTTTAATTATTAAAGATGAAACTGTTTCTATTACTATTCCTGCAGGAGTAACAGAGGGAGTTCAGTTAAAAGTAGGAGGAAAAGGAAATGATGCTCCAGGGAAAAATTCTATTTCTGGTGATTTATTAGTTTTAATTGAAGAAATTAAGCACGACACTCTAAAAAGAGAAGGAACTAATATACATTATGACTTATATATCAATTTTTCTGAAGCAGTTCTTGGAATAAATAAAGAAGTTGATACGGTTTCAGGAAAAGTGAAAATTAAAATTGATGCAGGTGCACAATCGGGTAAAATTTTAAGATTGAAAGGTAAAGGTTTACCAAGTATTGAAAGATACGGAACAGGAGATTTTTTAATCCATGTTAATGTTTGGACGCCTCAAGAGGTAAATAAAGAACAAAGACAGTTTTTTGATAAAATGTCTGACAGTGAGAATTTTAGACCTGCACCAGATCATTCAGATAAATCATTTTTTGAAAAAGTAAAAGATATGTTTTCATAAGCATATGTTTTAAAAAAAGTTTTAAAAACGAATCTCTTGGAAAAATATTTTTTTTATAAGATTTAATATATATTGAGAGTGCTGCTGATGTATCAGCAGCACTTTTTCTTTTTTATAGTAATTTTCCCACTCCATGTATTTAGGGGTTTTTTTTTTGAAAATAAGTTGTAGCTTTACAAAATATTAAGAAATAAGCAGGCTTATCTTATCGTCACGCTTTTAGCGTGTAGGAAAGTCCGGACACCAAAGAGTATCATAGCGGATAACATCCGTCCAGCGTAAGTTGAGGACAAGTGCAACAGAAAGCAAGTACAGTTCGGCTGTAGTGAAACCAGGTAAACTCTATGAGGTGCAATGCCATGTAAATTAGAGTTTGAGAGCTACTCGCTCGATTCTAAAGGGTAGGCAGATTGATTCTAAGAGCAATTTTAGAACTAGATAAATGATAAGAACCTTTTGAAAAGGAACAGGATTCGGCTTATTAGCCTGCTTTTTAATATTATTTTCATCATATTTTCATTTTATGGTATTATATGCTCTTTTTAATTACGAAATTACGAGTGTTTTTAAGGATAGCTTTTCTTTATTTATTAATTATACCTATCTATTATTTATCTTTCAAAATTCACTTAAAATATGTAGTTTTGTCTTACTTTTAATCACAAAAATTTAACTAGAATATGGCTTTTGATATTGAGATGATCAAAAATGTGTATGCAAACGTTGTAGAACGCGTGAATGCAGCTCGTGAAATTACAGGAAACCCGTTAACTTTATCAGAAAAGATACTATATAGTCACCTTTGGGATGGAAATCCTAAAAATGCTTTTATCAGAGGAAAAGACTATGTTGACTTTGCTCCAGATAGAATAGCTTTGCAAGATGCAACAGCACAAATGGCTTTGTTGCAATTTATGCAAGCAGGTAAAACCAAAGTTGCGGTTCCTACAACAACCCATTGTGATCACTTAATTCAAGCTAAAGACGGAGCAAGTACAGATTTACAGTCTGCTTTAAATACAAGTAATGAAGTTTTTAATTTTCTAGAATCTGTTTCTAATAAATACGGTTTAGGCTTTTGGAAACCAGGAGCAGGAATTATTCATCAAGTAGTTTTAGAAAATTATGCATTTCCTGGAGGAATGATGATTGGAACAGACTCTCATACTGTCAACGCTGGTGGTTTAGGGATGGTTGCTATTGGTGTTGGTGGTGCAGATGCCGTCGATGTAATGGCAGGAATGGCCTGGGAATTAAAATTTCCTAAATTAATTGGAGTAAAATTAACTGGTAAGCTTTCTGGTTGGACAGCACCGAAAGATGTTATTTTAAAAGTAGCAGAAATTGTTTCTGCAAAAGGTGGAACAGGAGCCATTGTAGAATATTTTGGTGAAGGAGCAACGTCAATGTCTTGCACAGGTAAAGGGACCATTTGTAACATGGGTGCAGAAATAGGAGCAACCACATCAACATTTGGTTATGATGAGTCTATGGAGCGTTATTTGCGTGCTACAGACAGAAGTGATGTTGCAGATGAAGCTAATAAAGTAAAAGATTATTTAACGGGAGATGCTGAAGTATACGCAAATCCAGAAGCATATTTTGATCAAGTGATCGAAATTAACTTATCAGAATTAAGTCCTTTATTAAACGGACCTTTCACTCCAGATTTATCTACTAAAGTTGGTGCTGATATGACAGAAAAAGCAAATGCAAATGATTGGCCATTGCAAGTTGAGTGGGGGTTGATTGGTTCTTGTACAAATTCTTCTTATGAAGATTTATCTAGAGCATCATCAATTGCACAACAAGCAATTGACAAAGGGTTAAAAATGAAATCTGAATTAGGAATTAATCCAGGTTCAGAAAAAGTAAGATATACTGCAGATAGAGATGGTATTTTAGGCGTTTTTGAAAAATTAGATTCTAAAATATTTACAAATGCTTGTGGCCCTTGTATTGGTCAGTGGGCAAGATATTCAGATCCTGCAAATGCACCAAAAAATTCAATAATTCATTCTTTTAACAGAAACTTCGCCAAACGTGCAGATGGAAATCCAAATACGCATGCATTTGTTGCTTCACCAGAAATGGTTGCAGCAGTTGCAATTGCGGGTCGTTTAGATTTTAATCCAATGGTTGATAAGTTAATGAACGAGGATGGCGTAGAAGTAATGTTAGATGAACCAACAGGATGGGAGCTACCTCCAACAGGTTTTGAAGTAAAAGATGATGGTTATTTAGCACCGCAAGAAGAAGGAAGTAATATTGAAATTTCAGTAAACGATACCTCTGAAAGATTACAATTATTAGAGCCTTTTACCCCATTAGGAAATACATTAGACGGAGTTAAACTATTAATAAAAGCACATGGTAAATGTACTACAGATCATATTTCTATGGCTGGACCTTGGTTGCGTTTTAGAGGACATTTAGATAATATTTCTAACAACTGTTTAATAGGTGCAGTAAATGCTTTTGGAATGAAAACCAATTTTGTTAAAAATCAACTTACAGGAGATTTTGGAGGAGTACCAGATACTGCCAGAGTTTATAAAGCAGCAGGAATTAAAACAATTGTTGTTGGTGACCATAATTATGGTGAAGGTTCTTCAAGAGAGCACGCTGCTATGGAGCCGAGACATTTAGGTGTTGCGGCTGTTTTAGTTAAATCTTTTGCTAGAATTCACGAAACAAATTTAAAGAAACAAGGTATGTTAGGTCTAACCTTTGAAAATGAATCGGATTATGATTTAATACAGGAGGATGATACGTTTAACTTTGTAGATTTAAATAAATTCTCTTCTAACAAACCTTTAACTATTGAAGTTGTGCACGCAGACGGTTCTAAAGATGCTATTGTTGCGAATCATACCTACAATGAAGGACAAATTAAATGGTATAATGAAGGTTCTGCCTTGAACTTAATAAAAAAAGAAAATGCTTAATATATAGGTGTTTAAAAATCAAACTCTCGACGAAACTCGAGAGTTTTTTTATGCGGTAAATTATGAATGTAGAAGAATTTAATGAATTTTTAAATACCCTTTCAGTGGCTCCTTTGCCTGCTATAAACCTTGGTTTTTCTAAAGAAAAATACATTAAAATAGATATCTCTGAAAAAAACAAGGATCTTTTAAATTTTGATATTTCTTCTGCTAAGGAATGGGAAAAATACATTGATTCATATTTAAAAAAGCATGAAAATAGTGTTGCTTACGGAGGTTATTTAGAGAAGAGAAATTTATATGATCGAAGTGATTATTTTAAGAAATTGGAGGAAAATGAGAAAAGAAATATTCATCTAGGAATTGATTTGTGGTGTAAAAAGGATACAAAAGTAATGGCTGTTTTATCAGGAGAGGTTCATAGTTTTAACAACAATAAGAACCATGGTGATTATGGACCTACCCTTATTTTAAAACATCAAATTGAAACTGAAATATTTTACACTTTATATGGTCATCTATCACTGTGCTCAATTGAGAATATCAATATTGGAGATGCCGTTTTACAAGGAAATAGTATTGGACGTTTAGGAGATTCTTCGGTAAATGGAGATTATGCTCCTCATTTACATTTTCAAATTATTAGAAATTTAGAGGATCGTTTTGGAGATTACCCTGGAGTTTCATCCCAAAAAAATATGGAGTTTTATAAAAATAATTGCCCAGACCCTAATTTATTATTAAAATTAGAGTAAAACCGCTACTTAAGAAGTCTTGGCTATTAGTTTATAAAAGTAAGCACCCCGATCCTATACATATATTGGGAATTTATTCCAAACAAAAGATGTACTTATAGCATAGCTTGTTACGCCAACAGTAGTTAATTTAAGGATTGATCGATACTCTTTAGTATAATCTCACAACCTTTTTTCAACTCTTCATCTGAGATTGTCAATGGAGGAGAAATTCTCATTGCACGACCTTCAAACAGTAAAAAAAAGAGAATTAATCCATTTTCTAAACAGGCAAGAATAATTTTAGCAGCTAGTTCTGGGGTTTCAACAATTGCGGCTAACATCAAACCTTTTCCTCTAATTTCTTTTATAGCCGTGTGTTGTAAATATTTTCTAATAATTTGTTCTTTACGAATACTTTCTGAAAGTAAATTTTGATCTAGAATCTCTGCTACAGTTGCATATGCGGCAGCTGCAATAACTGGGTGTCCTGCAAAAGTAGAAATATGACCTAATTTAGGATTGTCTTTTAACAATGCCATCTTTTCAAAGGAGGAAATAAAAGCACCAATCGGCATTCCACCGCCCAAACCTTTTCCCGAAATTATAATATCTGGAATTACATTGTAATTTTCAAATCCCCAGAAAGTACCTGTTCTTCCTATACCAGTTTGAATTTCATCTAGAATTAAAAGCGCACCAGTTTCCTCGCATCTTTGTTTTACCTTCTGTAAAAAGTAGTCTCTAGGTTCAATAAAACCTGCACCTCCTTGTATGGTTTCTAAAATTACAGCAGCTGTTTTTTCTGTGATTTTGTTTAAGCAATAGTCGCAATTAAAAGCGATAAATGTAGTACCTGGAATTAGCGGTCTAAACGCTTGGTTTTGCTGTTCTACTCCAGAAACACTCATTGCACCCATTGTGTTGCCATGATAGGAGTTTTTTGCCGCAATAATTTCTGACCTATTTGTAACTCTTTTAGCGAGTTTTAAAGCACCTTCTGTAGCTTCCGTTCCCGAATTTGTAATGTATACCGAATTTAAATTTTCAGGAGAATTTTCAGCTAAAAGTTTGCATAAATCCACTTGTGGTTTTTGAATAAACTCTCCATACACCATTACATGTGCATAAGAATCTAACTGATTTTTGATTGCTTTTGTAACCCTTGAATGGTTGTGGCCTAAGCTGTTTGCAGAAACACCTGCAACAAAGTCTAAGTATGCTTTGCCAGATGTATCATAAATATAACTTCCTTTTGCATGAGAAATTTCTAAGGCAAGTGGGTGAGGTGAAGTTTGAGCTTGGTATGTAAAGAAATCATTTTTCATCTATTTATTGTTAGAGGAGGATTTTTTAGGATTTTTCACAGGGCCGCTTTTTAAAAGAGTGTTTGTATTTTTTGTCTCCCTTTTTTTAGAAAATTCTTTTATCTTTTATCTTTTATCTTTATCCTTATCCTTGGCTTTTGATGTGTCTATTGTAAAAATATCTTCTTTTGTTTTTGGTTGTTCGGATGCGCGCCATATAAACCCCTGTAATTTTCTTAAATCTTCCGTAAAAAGCGACGGTGGATGCGTTTTTCCTTCAGATTTTTTTAAGTATTTTATCGAATTAATTTGTCCTTTATCAAGCGTAAATTCAATATTACTAGAAATTTCTTTCGTAATGGTTTCAATACTATCTGTTTGTTCATTTCTATTATAATAAATAGATTCCGCATTTCCTTTTACTAAAAGTAAATCCAGTTTATTGTCCTTAAATTTGCCAAAGATATTTCTTCCTTTTATTTGGTTAAAATCATCCACAGACAAAGAGTCTTTAGAGACTATAAAAGCATTTTTTAGTACTTTTAGAGAATCTAATTTTTCTGTTTTTACATCTGATATTAAGTGAATTATATCTCCTGTAATTTGATTTCCTTCTGACCATAAAACAGGGTCTTTAAACATTTTTGTAATCCCACTTTGTTGATCTGTATAAATGGAATCGCATTTACCTTGCAAATCAGATTTAAAAATTTTAACGTTGTGGTAGGTTCTTACAATTCGTTTTTCTGGTACACCAGTAACTAATAAAGTATCTCCATGAATAAATGTAGAATCTTTCTCTACAATAGAAATTGCTACTGCTTTTTTAATAATAAAAAGAGAATCCTTATTTTCAAATATTTCTGCATAATTCCCTTTTGTAACAAAGTTTCTTATGGTATCTATTACTTGAATATTGTTGGTTGCTGAGGCAAAGCCTTTATTTTTATCATAATATAAACTATCTCCTTCTACCGTTCTTTCTTTGAGATATAGCTTGGCATTCTTCACAAAATAAGAGATATCTGTTTTTGTATTATAAAAACCACGTTCACAATAAATTCTGTTTTCGTTTTGTGAATTGGTAATGGTAGATGGACCGAATAAATATGCCAAACCAGAATTTGTGTAGTAATCTAAATGATTAGAGACCAATTTATGCTCCGGGTTTACAACGCTAACCTTTGTGGTTGCAGTAAACTTCTTTGTTTCTAAATAATAGTTTCCGTTTTTACTATTTAGTGTATTTGTTTGGTCTTTTATTGTGGCAAAACTTGTATAATAAAGCTTTTGATTTAACCTATCAAACTGCAAAGTGTCTGCAGTTAATGTCATTTCTGGGTCTTTTAAGACCACATTTCCCCAAGACAACACCTGCTTTGAGTTTGCATCATAATCTAAGTAATCACTTGTTTGTGTAATGGTATCTCCTTGTTTGATAACCACATTTTCCAAAGCTTTAAAAAAGTTTTGTTTCTGGTAATATAAAGCTTGTTTACAAGTAAGTACGGCTCCTTCATGTAGCATTTTAACGCTACCAATTAATACAGTTGCCCCAGGATATTTTTCTTCATTAACATACTGTTGATCTGCAGAGTATATCATTTTTTTAGACTGTGAAACCCCTAAAAAAGTAAATAAAAGAAAAGGAAGTATTAAGTTTTTTTTCAAAAGATACTATTTTATACAAAAATACTGAAAAGATTATTCCTTACGATTAAAGAAAAGCAAAAATTACGGCGATATGTCTTAATGACCTATAAAAAAGCATCTTTTAGAATTCTAAAAGATGCTTTTTTATAGGTTATTATAAACCTCTATTTATCTCACAATTGTTTGTTTTCTATCTGGACCTACAGATACAATAGATACAGGAACTCCAGTTTCTTTTTCAATAAAAGCAACATATTTCATTAAGTTCTCTGGTAATTGATCTGCGGAAGTCATTTTTGTTAAATCTTCATCCCAACCTTCAAATTCAGAATAGTTTACAGAAATATTTTCTGGTTCTATGTTGTAGGGTAAGTGTGAAATTTCTTTCCCTTTGTAATTATAAGAAGTACATATTTTTAAAGTGTCAAAGCCAGAAAGTACATCCCCTTTCATCATCATTAATTCCGTGACACCATTTACATTTACAGCATATTTCAAGGCTACGATGTCTAACCAACCGCATCTTCTTGGTCTTCCTGTTGTTGCTCCAAATTCATGCCCAATTCTTGCCATATCTTCTCCATCCTTGTCAAATAATTCTGTGGGAAAAGGGCCAGAACCAACACGTGTAGTGTACGCTTTAAAAATTCCAAAAACTTTGGCTATTCTATTTGGGGCAACGCCTAAACCTGTACAAGCACCTGCTGCAGTGGTGTTAGATGAAGTTACAAAAGGATAGGTACCAAAATCAATATCTAATAAAGAACCTTGTGCGCCTTCTGCTAAAATTGTTTCTTTATTTTTAATCGCTTGATGTAAAAACTCTTCACTATCAATAAATTGTAAGGTTTTTAATTTTTCTACACCTATGTCAAACTCAGCTTCTAATTCGTCTAAATCATAGTCAATTTTAATGTTAAAATAATCTAACATTCCTAAATGCTTGGCGGTTAAGGCGTGGTATTTGCTTTTCCAATTTTCCAATTCTAAATCACCAACGCGCATTCCGTTTCTGCCAGTTTTATCCATATATGTTGGACCAATTCCTTTTAAAGTAGAACCAATTTTAGCCTTTCCTTTAGAAGTCTCTGATGCTGCATCTAATAACCTATGCGTAGGTAAAATTAAATGTGCTTTTCTAGAAATTAATAATCTAGAAGTATAATCAATTTTATGTTTGTCTAAATTTTCTAATTCTTTTTTAAAGATAACAGGATCTATTACTACCCCATTACCAACAACATTTAGCGCTGTTTTGTGAAAAATTCCCGAGGGAATCGTGTGTAAAACATGTTTGTGTCCGTCAAAAATTAATGTGTGTCCCGCATTTGGTCCTCCTTGAAAGCGTGCAATAATGTCATAGTTTTTTGTTAGAACATCTACAATTTTACCTTTTCCTTCGTCTCCCCATTGCAATCCGAGTAATAAATCTACAGCCATTAGTTGTTTAATTTGTTGTTTGTGTTGTTGTATTGTTAATTAAGAATCCTTTTTTTTTGTTCCGTAAAAATAAAGTGAGTGATTTTGAATGTCAATATCAAAAATTTCTTCAATTGTTTCTTTGATTACTTGAATTCTAGGATCACAAAATTCTTTGACTTCACCAGAATCTGTAAATATTACATGATCGTGGTTTTTATCAAAGTAACTTTTTTCATAACGCGCCATAGATTGCCCGTCGAATTGGTGTTTTCTTACCAGATTGCAATGCAACAAAATTTCTATGGTATTATAAAGCGTAGCTCTACTTACTCTATAGTTCTTGTTTTTCATTTTGATATAAAGAGACTCAATATCAAAATGCTCGTCAGCATCATAAATTTCTTGCAGAATAGCATAACGCTCAGGCGTTTTTCTATGCTTGTTCTCTTCTAAATATGCTGTAAATACTTTCTTTACTACTTCTTGATTTTCAAGAGAATTACCCATTTTCTTAAAATTTTATGACAGGACAAATTTACTGTTATTTCTGAATAAATTCCTTATTTTCTAACAGGATATTTACAAACTATTAACACGATCTACTTTTTTTACGCCCTCTACTTTTTGAATACTTTTCATTAACTTGTTTAATTGTCCACTATTCTTAACACTTAAGTTTATTTTACCTTCAAAAATGCCCTCATTACCGGCTATATTTATACTGTTAATAAATACACCCATATTACTAGAAATAATTTTACTTAAATCATTAATGATTCCTTTATTATCGAAACCGCTAATATTTAAAATTACTTTAAAATCTTGTTTTGTAGAATCGATCCATTTTGCTAGCATAATTCTGTATGCATAGTTAGATTGTAGCGAAATTGCATTCGGACAATTTCTCTTATGGATTTTAATACCTTCATTTATGGTTAAAAAACCAAAAACATTATCTCCTGCAATAGGATTGCAACATTTAGATAATTTATAGTCTAATTTTTCTTCTTCTTTACCAAAAACGAGGGCATCGTATTTATTAGTCACTTCATCAGAATCAACAATATTCTTGTTTGTTGAAGGAGCTCTTCTTAGTTTTGTTTTAAAGAAATTTAAAAAGGTACTATTTCTTTGAGCAACGTACTCTTTTAGATTTGTATTGTCTATTGCTCCATTACCAATTCTAAAAAACAAATCGAAACTAGTTTTTAATTTAAAAAAGTTTACAAGTTCATTAATTGTTTTTTCACTAAAAGGAATTTTTAAATGGCGCAGTTTTCTTGTTAAAATAGCTTTTCCTTCTTCTCCAATTGCTTTTTCTTCGTCTTTTAGGGCCGCTCTAATCTTTGTTTTGGCTCTTGCTGTAATTACAAAATCTAACCACCTTGCATTTGGTTTGTTGGTGGATGTTGTAATGACTTCTATTTGATCTCCACTTTTTAAGGTATGACTTAAAGGGACTAGTTTTCCATTTACTTTTACGCCCCTGCACTTTAAACCCACATCTGTATGAATCGTAAATGCAAAATCTAATGCAGAAGCATCTTTTGGCAATGATTTTAATTCTCCTTTAGGTGTAAAAACATAAATCTCTTTTGAGTACAAGTTTAATTTGAATTCTTCAACAAAATCTACAGCATTTAAACTTTGATTTTCTAAAGATTCTTTTAATCTATTTAACCAGGTTTCTAGACCACTTTCATTGCTGTTTCCTTGTTTGTATTTAAAATGAGCAGCATATCCTTTTTCTGCAATTTCATTCATTCTACTTGATCGAATTTGCACTTCTACCCATTTCGCATCTGGCCCAACAACCGTAATATGCAAAGCTTCATACCCAGTTGATTTTGGCTGAGAAATCCAATCTCTCAATCTTGTTGGGTTGGGCTTAAAGTAATCTGTTACAATGGTGTAAATTTTCCAAGCATCAAACTTATCATCATCTGAAGTAGGTGTATAGATAATTCGAATTGCATATTTGTCATATACCTCTTCAAAAGTAACATTCTGTGCTCGCATTTTTCTGCGAATTGAATAAATAGATTTAAAACGACCTTTTATAGCATACGTAAAATTCTCATTATCCAATCCTTTTTTTAGCGTTTCGGCAAATGTTTCTAAATATTTCTGTTGTTCTTCTTTACTCTCTTTTATTTTTGTGATAATGTCCTTAAAAACCTCTGGTTCTGTATATTTTAAGCCTAAATCTTCGAGCTCGGTTTTGATATTATAAAGACCTAATCGATGTGCTAATGGCGCGTAAATATACAAGGTTTCAGAGGCTATTTTCACTTGTTTATGGGCAGGCATTGCATCCATAGTTTGCATATTATGCAATCTATCTGCAATTTTTATTAAAATAACGCGCACATCATCATTCAAGGTTAAGAGCATTTTTCTGAAATTTTCTGCCTGTATAGAAGCATCTTGCTCTTTATTCAACCGAGAAATTTTTGTAAGACCATTTACAATTCTAGCAATAGTCTCTCCAAACAATTGCTCTATATCATCTATGGTGTATTTAGTGTCTTCTACAACATCATGTAATAATGCTGCAGCAATAGAAGTTGCGCCCAAACCAATTTTCATTGCAACTGTCTTTGCAACTGCAATGGGATGAAAAATATAAGGTTCTCTAGTTTTTCTGCGTTGCTCGGAATGTGCATCCACAGAAATATCAAATGCTTTTCTTATAAGTTTCTTGTCTTCTATTGACAAAATCTCATAAGAACCTTTCAGCAAGTCTTTGTATCTGCTAGCAATTTCTTTGTTTTCTTCTTCTATGGTTGCTGTGTATTGCATAAATGACGTTCTGGGGTTAAAGTTCTTAATATACATACAATTTAAGAATAAGTATTTTAGGAAACAAGAATTTCGTTTTCTAAATTTTTTAAAAAATAAGATACAATTAATTGGTCTTATTGCGCTAAAAAAAGAAAATTAATCCGTTTATACTTTGGATATTAGCACGTGCTATTTCGATAGATTTTAATGCTCTCCAACAAAGTTGGATGTGAATAATAC
>Ga0307489_10000097_pt1 | contig 43123 bp, 71 predicted proteins | sample SB12metaG_FD_202247 | JGI IMG/M metagenome (GOLD analysis project Ga0307489, IMG submission 202247) | Sea-ice brine microbial communities from Beaufort Sea near Barrow, Alaska, United States - SB 1.2 | ecosystem: Environmental > Aquatic > Marine > Coastal | place: USA: Alaska | collected... | reverse complement strand
CGCCGCCCGGCAGCAGCGTGCGCAGCAGGACGGCGGCGGCGGCTCATGCACAGGCCCAGGCAGCGGCGGCGGGAGCTGGCGGCGGCGGCGGTGGCGTGGGCGGTCTGGCGCCCGGGTGCCGCGTGGTGCTGGCGGGCCTGCGGGCGGCGGATATGAACGGCATGTGGGGGGTGGTGGCCGGTCCCGACCCTCAGAACCCCACGCTCCGCACCATGGTGCGCCTCGACGAGGGCAGGGCCCGCTTAAGAATATTTCCCAGCTGGTTCTTTAAGCCGTGTGTCCCTGAAAGTACTCAGGTTATCCCACGTAGTACCACACAGACGCTGAAGCTAAGCAGAAACGAATGACTGGGATAGAGGCCCTGGCCGATGGCAGCGAGTTCAGCGTCAAGCCTGAGAACTGCATCGTCGTCAACCCGACGTAAACGATCTAAAGACTGTCTGTATTGCACGTCTAACGATCGAACACAATGCAGTAATGAAAGCACTAGAGCTATTGCACGTCTGACGATGGAACACAATGTAGTAGCGAACGCACACAACATATCGATGAATGCACGACTTTGCGTACTAGGTAGAGCATCACAGGGCAACGATGTAGTCGAACACACAAACAGCGTCAACGAGTCAACGTTAACGAGTCAACACCGCCATCCTCACACCCCCTCAACCCTCGCCCCTAAACCTGAGCCATCACACCAAGCGGTACACCCCCTCATCCTCAACCCTAAACCTGAGCTCTCACACCCACCGCACCATGGAGCGACACACACCCTCATCCCTAAACCCTAAGCCCTCACACCCGCTGCACCACGAAGCGCCACACCGGCCGCCACTTGAGCTCGCACACCAGGCAGCAGGGTCGTTGAGCACAAGCAATCGAACCGACGTCAGAGCATAGCTTACCTTAAGGGTAAGGGCTCTTGCATACGCGCGCAGGCGGAGGAGGAGATTCATCGTCGGCGGAGTGCTTGTTCTCAACAGATCCCCTACCAGATCACGCTCCGTGGGGACCAGGTACGGGTTCGCCGCCAGCCACCGGGGCGCGACCGACCCGCGGATGTATATGCCGTCGCCGCTGTCGCCGCCACCATCGTCGTTGCCACCATCGCCGCCGCCGTTTTTTTCCTTTGCCTCCGCTCTTTCTCCCCCGGCCGCCGGCGCCGGCGCCGCCGCACGTGCCGCGGCGGGATCCCACGTATACTGATGCGCGGGGAACACGTGCGTAAACCCTAAACCCGCCACCCGACTCACTACGCCCCCACCCTCAGCCTCGTCGTCCCCGCCAGTCGAGCCCCCACCGCCACCCCCCGCCACCACCACCGTCTCGCTCCCCCTCGTCCCCGGCGCCGCCACCACCGCCTCCTCTTTGTCCTCTACACAGGGCCAGGTGGACATCGCTCGCCACGTCATCCGCCGCATATTGTCCCGGTGCTCGCCAAGTCATGCACCGCATAGTTCATCGGCGCTCGCCGTGTCATAGGATGAGATTGACAACAACGCGAGGGCGTAAACACAGTGAATGACGTGACGAACACCGGTACACTACGCGGTGGATGACGCGGCGCCGCAGTATCCACCCGTCCCTGCCTCCATCTCGCCGTGCTCCACATACGCCCCTTCGTCCAGCTCAAAAGAGGGGTTCATAAGAAACACCGCTTGCATCTCCGCCGACAGCGGCTTCACGTCACTGCAGCAGTACACCTTGGCTCCACTTGTCAGCATGTTCTCCAAAACCTTGACCAACTCCGGGGTGACCACTCGGCGCCCGGCGTGCTTCCGCCGCGACCGTCAATAAAGGACAAGCAAATACGGCCTGCCACGTCATCAACCGAAGTTTGAACCGTCATGACCTGTGTAAAGCTGAATCCGATGACGTGGCGAGCAATGGACGAGCAAACATAGCTCGCCATGTCATCAAGAGTGTCTGGAACCCTCGACTTTTCAGTTGAATGTCGTCCTATGACGTGGCGATCAACATCTGCCGGGCCCTTGCTCGCCGCATCATCGACACGCATTGTGAACCCTCGCTTCTTTGGTCAAACGGCGTCCTATGACGTGGCGAGCAACATGTGCCAAGCCGTACCACGGGTCCGGGAACAGGATGGTGACCACCCGCAGGTGGGGCGGTGCCATGCCCTGCAGTGACACGTTGGCGTTGCACGCCATGAAATGCAGGTTGCTGATTGGCCCGCCGCCGCCACGCGACTGAATGCTGACTGGATTTACGCCCAGCGACTCGTTGTCCCTGATTGGCTCACCGGCGCGCGACTGCTGCTGCCTCCACCGGTTCGCCTCGCTTACCAGCGGCTCGTATATCTCGAGGCCGAGCAAGTTGTGGCGCCCATGCCGCGACTCGAACAGGTCGGCGTCCGTGGTGGCGGCCCGCTGCAGGAACCGCCCTTTGGCGCACCCGATATCCACGAGCATGGGCAAACTGGGGTCAGCGAAAACGGCTGACCAATCGGGAGGCGGGACGGCGACGCGGAACGGCGCCGCCATCGGGTTCGTCATCTTCTTCATCCGGCGGGGAGGGCCACCCGGCGGTGAGTGAGGGTGAGGATCATGCTTGCCACGTCATAGGATGCGCAGAGAGCCGGTACACATGATGCTCGCCATGTCATAGGATGCGTAGGGTGCCAGTACACAGAATGCAAGCCACGTCATAGGATGCATGGAGTACCGGCACCCATTATGCTTGCCACGTCACGGAATGCATGGAGTACTGGTACACATACCACTCGCCGTTCAACCATTTACTCATTTCGTTCCTACCGGCGGTGGATGTTGGTCTTCTTTGAGGGCGGTTTCACTTGACTGGTGCTCGCCTCTTCTGAGTCGGTATTTTGTATGGGCATTTCGACACCCTGGTCGGTCGGAAGCGGCGTGGGCGCCGACGGATTGTGCCAGAGCTTAGGGCCTGGTGACCGCCACGTCATTCACACGTCATTTGAACCCTTGTCTGTCAAATTCAATGCCGTCCTATGACGTCGCGCGCTACGTCTACCAGTCCCATGCGCACCACGACATTCAACGCAATTTAAACCCTGATCACTTGAGTTAAGCGGCATCCTATGATGTGGAGGGCAACGTCTGCCGGGCCCATCGCTCGCCACATCGTTCACCGCATTTGGAACCCTCGTTGGTTGAGTTGAACAGCATCCTATGACGTGGCTCGCCTGACACGGCAGGCCCTGCCCGAGCTGCGGCGCGTGTAGGCTGCAGTACCCAGCGCCCAGGGCCCGCGCCACTTGTGCCCTCACTGTTTGCTCGTGGTGTACCAGTGTACTTGTACCCGCACACACTCGCCGGGGTCCCCGGTGTGTGTGGTGGACTGAAGGGTCTGGCCACTCGTGTCCTCACCTTCCACTCATGGTGTACCGGTGTACCCACCCGTACACACCCACCGCATCCTCCTCCCCGGCCTGGCCGCTCGTTCCCGGACTGCTTGCTCATAGTGCTACAGTGTACCCCGCACACACTCGCCGCAAACTGCCCCCTACACGTAGCAGGTCCACTCGTTCCCTGACAGATTTCTCGAATGTGCCGGTATGAGACAGGAACGAGTGGCCGGGCCCTGCCCCGCAGCCCGTCGCCCGCGCGCGACCCGCAGTAGCGCCGCCGCCGCGAGATGTAATGCGCGCACCCGCCGGGCTTGCGGTGCCGCCCAGCCTCCTCCAACTCCATGCTTTTCAGCTGCTGGTAAAGCGCCTCCCACTCAGGGTCGGCGGCGATGGTGCCGCGGTCGCTCTTCACTTGGTGCCGGAGCTCGTGGGCGTCGTCGCGCCGCTTCAGCTCCGACCTGAGCGTTGCCTCCTGGGCAGATGCGGCGGCGGTGGCGGCGGGTGCGGCGGCGGCGGGTGCGGCGGCGGCGGGTGCGGCGGCGGCGGCGGCGGTGGCGGCGGCTGTCTCAGGCGCGATTTCGGCTGCGGTTGGGGCATCTGCTGGGAGCGGCGCCATGGCGCAGGACAGATAGATTTTACGGAGCCCTGGCCTGGTATACTCGTGAGTGCGTCGACGTGCGCCACGCACCGCACTGCACAGGGAGATGCCAGGCGCCGTGCTGCCGACGCAGAAGAGTGAGTGCCATCACGCTCACTACGAACGACTTGGCGGGAGTGCCGACCAGCAGAAATTTCACGGCTCATTCTGACCGGACCGGCGGACGGCACCCTGTTCTTCGTTCTTGAGTCATAACCCATCGATAGGCCTCCAAGCGGCAAGCGGCCAGCGCTAGGAGGCGGATTTGTGACCCGTATCGCCGATCTGAGTGAATTAGACGTAGAGGTTGAAATCCCTCGAACTAATCGTCAGATGCATCTATCGTGGGTGGCTGTTAGTATCATAATGTGGTCAGTACATATACGACACATTGCGTGCTAGAATCATCTCAACGATATCTTTTACCCACAGGGAAAAGGTTGCATTAGCAAGAAAATGAGTAGCTCTACGCTCAAGAAACAAGACAACAACAGACGCAGGGGAAACAGATTCTTTCAACCAGTCTTGTCAAAGGTCTTGTCAAAACAAAAAGCCACAAAAATGGCTTCCTCGTCTCGTACAGCGCTGGTATCGTGGTATGACAGCAAGCCTGGCTGTATTGGAGACTCTCAACATGGCCAGCCAGATGTCAAACGACATGGACCGCAATGCGTTCAAACCGCGCAAAATATTACAATCGGCCCCCCGGGGTCACTTCGGTGAGCGTGTGTGCCTGGTATGGGCGCGGAACGCGGGGCCGGGGCGCGGGGCGAGGGCGTGAGGTGTGGTGTGCGCCGCCGTGCGGGGGGCGCAGGGGGGGCAGCACGAGTCCGGCTGATGCTCACGCACGTCCGTGCCCCGTACTGCAGCGTCAGGGCGGGTGAAGTCCAGCTTTGACTGGCGGAGGGTGCTTGCCTGGCACCTGTTACGGACGAAGTATTTTTTGCGCGTGCCGCTAGTCGAGTGAGGGGCGCCGTGGTTTCGTTGGTTTGGTTGTCTCGTGGTGGTAGTTCACTCACATGAATACATGGTGACGAAGCTAACTGCGACCCTGAGCCCCCAACCCAAGCATCCTAGGCGCCAGCAGCGGCGGCACACGTCCCGCTCACCCCACGCGCAGGCGTGCTCCCGCAACCACCGCAGCACCTCCGGGCGCCCGGCCACAACCACCGCAGCACCTCCACGCGCCCGGACGCAACCACCGCGTGTGCATACGCCGCTCGAGGAGGTGGCCTGCGTAGGGCGCGGGGGCACGGCTGTGCGTGGAACAAGCATCGCTGTGAACATGCTTCCCGTAACCACCCCGGGAAGCTGGCATGGGTGCCGGCGCAGCCATAGGACGAAAGCCGCACACACATAAGATGCCGCCGCTGATGGCGGGCACCTGCAGAATGTTGAAGTGGGCGCCGGACCACCACTGCCCGTTGACCGTTGCCCGTTGGGCACGACAACGTGTGCAGGGCCGCTGCGGTGGGCGCAGGCGCGGTGCTGCGGTGGGCGCGGGCGCATGGCTCTCGCGGATGAAGCGGGTGTGTGAAGCTGTTTTCCGGAAGCACCTGAGACTCTCGCATAGGTGCGGGCGCAACCATAGGAAGACTGCCGCGGCCCAACACAAGCACACAAGACACTGACGTGAGTAACTGAGAGGACACGATTAATTTGATGGTTCGCCCGTCCCACGGGCAGTCGTGCTCCCGCGTCCACCACAGGTGCCCGCTGAAAGGGGCCTCGCGACATATCCGCTCATCCCACGGGCAGCCGTGCGCCCGTACCCAATGCAGCACCTCCAGGTGCCCACCCCAAGCGGCCCACGCACAACGTTCCCCCAGTCCACAGGCAGCGGTGCTCCCGCGCCCACTGCAGCACTCCCGGTGCCCACTCACAGCGGAGCGGCGCGTCATGCCCCGCGCGCGGCGGCCCCGACGCCACCAACTGCGCCCTCAGCTCCGGCCCCGCGCGCGAGATCATTGCCAGATCCGCCGGGGCCAGTAGCGGGAGCACCACTACCATCGATACCACCTCTAGCTAGGGCCTTCTCACGACACAAGTACTTTCTTCAGCTCAACTTGAGTAACTTGTTCAGCTGAACGTTAAAAAGCGTGTCTTGAGGTAGTCAGTGAGACAACTAAATTGGTTTCTGGGACAAACGGCTTAAAGGGTCAGGTACCAAGAGAACTCTAGGGAAGTCCAGTGAGGCGAAGGATATCCGTCGAGTGTGTACGGGCACACTGGCGCAGTGTGACCTAACTGTCAGGGAACGAGTGTCCAGGCCAGGGAGGAGGATGGACACTATAGGCAGCCAGACAGGTTGAGCTTAAGAGGGGACGCCGGTCCACTAGCTAGTGAGTCAGGCCTGCCTCGAGCAGCCCCCTGAACAAGCGGCGACACGGGGGAGTCGCCGGCGGCGTCGGCGTCGTGCGCCGCGGTCGTCATGCTTGATAGGGAGCGACGCGACGTCTGACAGTGGCGCGAGGGCGGCGATGCTGGGGTGGCGGCTTATTGCCCGCGGAGACAGCACCCCTGACATTTCTCCGAGGTTTGTTCTTCTTCATTTCTTGGACGCACCTCGTGGAGGGTCCACTCGTCCAAGGCACAGTGTCTTTTGGGAGTTCCAGCCGACGACGACAGTTTCGTTCCCTCCAACTTCGTGGTTGTTATTGTTTCCGATGTTTTCTATGCATGGATGCTGGTCGTGGCTTGTTGTGCTCTAAACAGAATGAAGAAGATAAGAAGTGGAAGGCTCTGCGCCAATTAAAACCACGACTATGTAGTCATATCGAACACAACCCCACGCACACGCCGCTGTCGTTTCGTTCGAAGAGGAGATGGATGGGGGCGCGCTCCTCACCGACGCGCTCTCCCCCAGGGGCGCGCCGCTCTCAGCGCCGCGGGTGCCCGAAGCGGGCGATACGGCCGAAGCGCCGATAATCAGTGAGCGAACAACTACAACCTCGGGTGACCTCGCCCCTCACACACCACCCGCGCCCGCGCTCGCGCCCGCGCCCGCTGCGTCGGCAGCGCCTCTGGCTGCCGCCGCCGCCGGCGCCACCGCCTGGAAGGCAACCCCCTGGCGCACGCCGTCCGGCAGCACGGCGTCGGCTGTTCCCCGTCCTCTCTACTTTGCTCCGCCGCTTCCTCTCCCTCCGCCCCAACTCACCGCACCTGCTTCTCCTCATCCTCCTTGGAAGTCACCTACTCCAACTCCTCCACCTGCTGCTGGTCCCGCGCCGCCCCAGCTGTCGCCCTCGGCGCCGCCGCCTCCACCGCCTCCACCGCCTCAGGACACGATCGACCACATCGGCGACGATGGTGACAGCGCAGCTCCCCCGCCGTCCCACCCCACGCCATCGGCGCCGCCCCCGCGTCCGCCTCCTCCCCCTCCCCCGCCGCCCCACCTCACGGCCCCGGCTTCTCCTTCCCCCTCTCCCCTCTCCACCACATCCTCTCCCCTCTCCACCTCACCGTCTTCCCCTGCTTCAACCACTGCTTCGCCCCATGCTTCGGAGTCACCAAAGCCTTCCCCCCTTCAGCCTTCCCCTCACTCCCTCCCTCCGACCCCCCCTCCTTCCCTCGACTCGCCCTCCCCCCCTCCGCTCCCCCCTCCTCCCCCCCCGACCGGCCTCCCGCTGCCGCCCCCGCACGTGGACGTCAAGTGGGTCGAAGGTGGGGCCGGACACACAGTGTCTGTCACGCCATCATCCGCGTTCGTATACCCTTGAGCTTGTTGAGTGAATGCCTCACACGACGTGGCGACCATTATATGCCAGGCAGACAACGCCTGTCACGTCAGCTTCCACACCTCCGACCGTTGTTTCTTGAGTTATTATGGCATGACACGACGTCGGTGGCAAGCATGATCTGCCCGGCCCTGACGGGCGGCGCGGGCCCGCGGTGCACGCGCGCCAACACATCGTTCCGCCTCAACCGCGCCATGCTGGGCGTGGCGTGGCGGTGCTCCCTGGCGGCGGCGCCCGGCCTGGCCTACTGCGCCAAGCACGACCCCGCGCACACATTCACGGCCACCCTGCAGAACCGCGGCGGCCCCGTCGCCTCCAAGACTGTCTCCAAGTACCGGTAGGGCCGTGCCACTCCTCACTCCGTACATGCCTGCTTGCTCATAGTACCTGTGTACCCGAACATCCTCGTCGCATCCTCCTCTACCTCATGTGTCGCACAGTGTGCCCGTATCCTCATCGCATCCTCCTCCCTGGCATTGCCACCCCTTTCCGTGACAGCCCAACGTGAGTATCTTCGAGGTGACGTGTGAAGATATCTGCCCGTGGCTCAGGAGGAAAACGATTAAAGGTAGACTTAGTCAGCACAGCCGTAGCGGCATTGCATTAGTTAATGATCATCTCAGAGGTGGAAACGGACCCGACGCCCTGGGGCGTGACGGAGAGGCCGAAGGACCAGCGGTGGGAGGCACGCATCTACTGCACCAAGTACACGCGCACCTGCAGCACCTACTCCTACCTGGCGGGGTGGTCATTCACAACAAGCACCCGACCGACGTCGCATCGACCAACCGAATATGTATGAGAGTTTACCCTGATTGTAGGTCGCACTCTGATGTGGGTTCGAGTGCTTGTTCTGGATGACCCTGCTGCGCGGGGGTGTTCAGCACGGAGGACGAGGCGGCGCGCGCCTACGACACCATGCTGGGTGGGGGGCGCTCGCCCGGATACTCACGCCCCGCCACGTCGTACACCACGTCGTGTATTGCGTCATCCACCACTTCGCGTATAAATCGGAGAGCAGTATAGAGAGAGTCAGAGAGACAGACGCTTCCGCGTGCATAAGGAGGCACCAGGCGTTCGCCCGTGTTGCCCTCTATGTCCACCACATCGTTCATTGCGCGGCGAGTAGTATGTATTGGGCTGTCATCCACCACGCATCAAACCCTCGCGTATTGAGACGATGGGCATCCGATGACGCGGCAAGAATATCTGGGATGTGACCCTGACACCGGTGTGGTGCAAGTTACAGGAGCACATCGCGCGCGTCGCCGCGCTGCCGGACGACCCGCTCATGCTCACGCACATGCACACCGCTGATGCCGATACTGATGTTGATGCTGACGGTTCACGCGGGCAGCACAGCACCTCCGTGCACCACCAGCTGACGCAGCACCTCCACCGCACCGCCTCCGCGCAGAGCCTCCTCGATGTGGCCGCCTCCGCCGCGGCGCATGTCGCTGCTGCTGACGCTGCCCGCACGCCCGCCGAGCGCCTGACCAGTGCCGACGCCGCCGCCGCTGCCGCTGCCGCTGCTGCCGCTGCTGTGGTGGACTGCTCGCCCCTGGCGCGCGTCACCGCCGCCGCCGCCGCCGCTGCCGCCGCCAGCGCCGTTGCTGCTGCCGCGGCTGACTGCTCGCCCATGGTAGGTCGGTGCATGTCAAGGCCCATTGAGACGCGTGTTGAAAGCGCCTGCTCGCAGCATGCTCCTGAGACTACGATGCGATGAGCTGTCCTCAAGTTTTGCCTTCAATATCAGCGTGTGCCGTACTTCCTGGAGCGCCCCGCGGCCGCTGCTGTTGCGGTCACTGCTGCCACCGTGGCCAATCGCGCGGCGGGATTTCACACGGTGGCCATTCACACGGCGGACATCTTCGTCAGCGACACGTGTGGCGCGGTTAATCAGACGGCGAACTTCCGCGAGGCGGGCTTCTTCAGAGACGCGTTCAACCACACGGCCAATCACAGGGCGGGCTTGTACAGCGACGCGACCAATCACACGGCGATCCTCAGCGACGCGGCCAATCACACGGCGGGGTTCAGCATCGCAGCCAATCACACGGCGGCCTCCAGCGACGCGACCAATCACACGCGGGTATCGGCAGGGTTCAGCATCGCGGCCAATCCCACGGAGGGATTCAGCGTGGCGGCGCTGTCGCTCAACCTGCGCTACGAGGAAGTAGGGCCTATCACATGTCGCCCGCAACTTCATACAACGCATCTTGATCCGTCGGCTCGTGAGTTAACTGACATCCTATGACGTGGCGAGCGATCGGTGCCCGGCCCTGCGCATAGGGCGACTTCAACCTGGACCAACTGCGGGCGGGGCCCCTCCACCACCGCACTGCTTGCTAATATTACCCGTTCTACTTTATACCGGTACACACCCCACCTTGAGCTATATATGAGGGCGGGGCCCTCCAACCTGAATGTTTGCTCACAGTATACCAGTGTACCCGTAAACAGCTACACACTCCTCCTCCATGGTCGCAGGTCACCTTTGAAACTGTACCTGACTATCTGCCCAAGCATGGTGTTCCACTGTAGCCTCGCACACTCCACCTCCCTGGTCTGATAGCAGTGTACCAGTGTGCATGTACACATTCCTCCTCCCTGACCTCTGGCCAGTTCCCTCTTCAGCTCAACTTGCGCCGTCATATCCCTACTGACGCCATTCATGAGTTTAGCAACCCAAAGATGCTCCATTTACCATTCAGCTCAACTTGAGCCGTGGAGCCCATGAAATAGCTTGAGTGTATTCACTCCATGACACCTAAGTACTGAAGTTGAGGTGAACAGAGACGGAGCTGCCGGCCGTGGATGCGGGGCACGACCCAGGAGGATCTGGTCAAGAGCCTCAGGCGGGGCGGGGCGCGGGTGCCCAACAGCCGTTCCCAATCACCCTTTTCCACCTCTTTTCCAATTGCTAGGCTACGAGGCTGGCGTCTACGCGTCTCAGTAGGTCCGAAGGTAATTTCCATCATAGTTACCACACCCTTTGCCTGTGTCTTTCAGGCCGACTCACTGCTCGTTCTCTTTGGCCCGTTCCCTGTCATCCGTTCTCTTTGGCCCGTTCCCGCTCATCCGTTCTCTTTGGCCTGTTTCCGTTCCAGCCTTACTTGAGTGCCTGTTTGTCCACAAACGCCCAAGTGTTCCCTTATGAGTTACATATGAGCCTAGAGACTTGATCTCAGCCTGGTGCCATACACACGAAAGCGTCTCTCTCACTCTTCACACGTTCTCACACTTTCTTAAATGTCGACGGAATTCGCATGCGGCCCTGGGCGGCGGCGGCGGGGGCGGGAGCAGGGCGAAGTCGACCGCACGCGCAACAAGCCGGCGAAGGCGGCGTCGCGGCTGGCGCTGACGGCGGCGGCGGCGGCGGCGGCGGTCGGGGGTGAGGTGGTGGCTGGGGCGTCGGACCCCTGGCTGCGCCGACCTTCGGTGGCGTCCTTGATGTCGCTGGTGTCCGCATCGGCGTCGTCGGAGGAGACGGCGGCGGAGGCGGCGGAGGCGGCGTCCGCAGACGCGGTGGCAGGGGCGCTGTCAGTGCTAGCCGGGAACAACGGAGGCGGAAGTGGAAGCGGGTACGGTGACAAGGTCCAAGGCACGAAGCTGGAGCTGGCGGAGGCGGGGGCGCGCGCACGGTGGCGCGCAGCTCAGGTGGCGGGCGCCGGGCGCGGTCGGTCGGTCGCGCGGGCGGAGCCGGGCATGCTCCCGCTCCTGCCAGCAGCCAAGAAGGCGGCGGCGGCGGCCGCGCTCCCGTCCCCTATTCCTCGCCGTCCTGTTCCTCGTCCTCGGGGGGGTGAGCAGGGAACCGTCGCAAACAAGCGCCAGCGGACGGCGACGGCGGCGGCGGCGGAGGCAGCGGCGGCGGCGGAGGAGGCAGGCGCGCAGGCGGACCTGGCGGAGGCGGCAGGGGTGGGAGCGCTCTCAGATATGGTGCAGGCACGGGAGGCCGCGGCCGCGGTCTCCGTTTCGGCGGGCAGCGGGGGCGGCGGTGAGCGCACGCGCAAGCGGCCCTCGGCTGCGGCGAGGGCGGCGGCCGCGAGGGAGGCGGAGGCTCACTCGGCTCCGGGCTGGGGCGGTGCCGGCGGCGGGGAGGATGCTGTTAAGACCGAGGAGGAGGGTGTGGACGTGTGGGAGGACAGTATGCGCAAGCAAGTTGCTCGCCCTCGTCTCGAGCGGGCAAACACTTATCCCGCGACTGCGGCGATGGAGGGAGCGCCCTCGGGCCAGGCTTGGGGCGGCGGCGGCGGCAGCGGCGGCGCGGCAACTCTTCCGCCTGCTCCTCGCGCGTCGCCGCCTTCCCCTCCTCGATTCCGCCCGCTGCCGCCACGGCAGGCGGGTGCAGAGGCGGCGGCGACAGCGGTGGCTCACTGGTCTCTGACTGGGGACGGGGCCGGCGGCGGCGAAGGTCTCCTCGAGCGCACGCTGTCGGGTCTACTGCGGGGAGGAGGCGGCGGCAGCGGCGGCGGTGGCGGCGGCGGTGGCGGCGGCGGTGGCGGCGGCGGTGGCGGCGGCGGTGGCGGCGGCGGTGGCGGCGGTGGCGGCGGCGGGGGACACGCCCATCCTCCTCCTCGTCCCCGCGGGTCTCCGCCTTCCCCTCCTCGGTTCCGCCCGCTGCCGCCGCGACAGGGCCTGCAGCAGGGGTGGTCCCCTGCGCCGCAGGCCCCCCCGCGCCTGGCACCCGCGTCCAGCCGCATGTCTCTGCCCGAGGGCCCCCCGCGCCTGGCACTCGCAGCGAGCCGCAAGTTGATGCTTTCGCAACCGACGGCGCTGCCTCCGACGCCGCCGACGCATCCGCCGCTGACTCCGGCGCCGACGCCCACAACGTCTGCGCCGCACACCCTCATGCCTTTGCCGGCCCCGTGGCAGGGGGGGCATTGAGAACAAGCAGTCGACCGACGTTGAATATCCTCCTCATCCTCTGCGCGTCCGTAGCATTCACCTGAAGCCTCACCCGAGAAGCATTCACCCTGAAGATGAGTCATGCTCGACATTTATTCGAGTGCATATCCAATGACCCTGGTGGCAGGTGGGACGGCACACACCGCGGCGGCCGGGGCGGATCACGCACGGCGCGGGGCCTCAAGGCCACCCTCTACGCTGGCTCATCCCTCCAGGCGAGCACCTGTTCCCTCTCCTCCTTTACTCGAACCGTATCGAGAGCCTGACACTGGTTCCCTTTCCCACTAGAACTGAGCCCCTCTGACGCATTCCCCTGCACACCCCCTGCACAGCCCTGCACACCCTCTAAACTCGCCCTCAACATTCTTGAAGCCCCTGCCTGCTGGGTCCGGGTGGCGGTGACGGCGCGGCCGCGGCCGGGGGTGGGGGGTTCGGGGTCCACATCAATCTCAACGACACGGCCGATGACCTCACCCCTGCCGCCGCCGCCGCTGCCGCTGCGGCTGCTGCTTCTGACTGTCCGCCCATCGAGCGCCTCCCCGCCGCCGCCGCCGCTGCCGCCGCTGCCGCCGCCGCCGCCGCCGCCGCCGCCGCTGCCGTGGCCGAGTGCTCGCCCCTGGCGCGCGTCACAGCCGCTGCTAAGGCCGCCGCCGCCGCCGCCGCCGCCGCCGCTGCCGCCGTGGCCGCCGCCGCCGATGAGGCTGTGCCGGTACACCATGTTGCCGAGCCCGCCGCGCTGGCCGCAGTGTTCGGCTTCGTGTAGGGCCTGATGAATATTGCTTGTCACGTCACAGGGTGCCAATCAGCTCAGACACGAGGGTTCAAACTTCAAAGTGCATTGGATGACGTGGCGAGCAATATCCACTAGGCCATAGCTCCGGGAACGCTACCACGGGGCCCAGCGCAGCCGCGGCGCCAGGCGCAGTCGCCTCGGCGACGCACGCAATGCCACTTCAAACGCCAGTCCCGGCCCCCGTAGGAGGCCCGGTCCAACTCCCTGTCGTGTTAGTCCCCGCCCTGGTAGGCCTCGGCAGATATCGCTCGCCACGTCATAGACACGCATTTGGACCCCCGTTTCTGGAGTTGAATGACGTTAAATGACGTGGCGGCTGCTTCTGTCAGGCCCTGCATCGCGGTCCCCAGCCCGGCGACGGGGCCCGGCTCCGCGGCGACGGAGGCGGGGGCGGCCCTGATGGTGATTAGGACGGCCAGCCCGGGTGTTTTAAAAGCACAGCTGGAGGCGGCAGCGGCCAGAGCGGAGGTTAGGTCATCCCCATGTTGTCTATCTGTCGCCATACCGAAGAATGCATTTGAATGCTGGATGTAGATCCCTCTGTACGGGACGCGGCAACGTTGTAAAGTCCTCAACGAGCAATCGGTTGGGCCCTCAGCGGCGGCGGCGGCGGCGCGCCACGCGGCGGCGGTGGGGCCACACAAATACATGAAATTAAGTTTCATATGCTGCCGCTCTGCACGGCGTGTGCCGCTCTATCTTAATCATCCTTCGGTGTTCTCCACAGTGCTCGATATACGAGATTATAACACAAGTAAGCAGCTAAGCACATGATCCACTGGGCCCTGGGCTATGGCGGCCACTATGCGGGCCGACGAGGCGGACGCGGCGCGGGCCGCGCTGGAGTCACAGCTCAAGAGCCTCGGGTACACCGGTGCACTGTGAGTGCACAGTCAGCGTGACAGTCGTAATGGCGACGGCGGATGCGCCGCAGCTCGGGTAGACTCCATCCAAATGCATATGTGAATGACACAGCTAGGCGCGGCCCAGTTGACTGGCTACACATGGACCCGTTCGTCTATGACACGGCGAATGGGCCGCCAGTATGCGATAATATAGTGCTGTACATACGCAATTTTTAATACAAATCCACGTTGCTCCCTTTCAAGTTTCTTGCCGCCACCACCACCCCCCCTCTGTCCGACACGTGCGACGGCAGCCAACAGGCTCAGCACGGCACATACTTGAGAGCTGTCCGGCCGAAGCGGAACGGCGCTCGCAGCATCCACAGGAACGGGGTGAGGAGTGGGCAGCAGAACGACATCGGCCACAGCAACAGCCCGAGGGCGGCGAGCGGCTGCGCAGCGCCGCGCACGAGCGTGAGAGAATATGGGGGCGGCGGGGGGCGGGGCTGCGTTAGTCATATAAGGGGGCATCCTGGGAGACACTTCAGCGTTTATTAGGAGGCACCAGGCTTCCGCCTTGCCCCGTGTGTTGTGACCCGCGCACAGGCGCACAGGGAGCACCCGGGCCATGCCATCCATTGTACATCCTCTTCGCCCCACCCTGTTCTGTCCGCGACAACCACTCGTACGTGCGCAGTGCCCTCGATGCCTCCCGTAAGCAGCACTAGACTTCCTTCCTGCCCCACCGTCCCGTGAGAAGACAGACACTGGACAAGCCGCCGAGCCGGAAGGGTGGTACACTAGGAAGGGCGCCGGGCAGCCAACGCACTCTGGCACACGCAGGAGTCTGCCGCGCCCGCCGCGCATGTCGCGGGCCCGCGGCCGCGGCAGCGCAAGGGGGGCAGGAGCACCCCCGGGGTGCCGACCAGCCCACACACCTTATCGGGAAAACTAAAACCTCTCGTGAAAATTATGGAGCACGAAAAACGTGGCGGGGCCCTCGAGGGCGGGGCGGGTCGGTCTCACCAGGCCGAACAGGAAGAACGGCGCGGCGATGATGCACGCGCAGGGGGTCACCGTGTAGTCGTCGTCGTCCGCGTCGGCCGCGTGAGACTCCAGATCGCTCATCGTCTCTTCGCTTGCATCGGCGCGACGGTGTGACGGTGTGGAGGGTGTGACGAGGAGCGTGTCGTCGGGACCCCCGTTAGCCAACAGATTTCAATCAAGGGGGTCCATTGCAAGTATCACACGGCTAGTATGTCGGTTGCCCTTATTAAACTTGACACATGCCTAACTAATCACGCCAATAGACGATGGGGTTAGTCGGCCCACCGTGTGAACGTGTGAGCGCCTCGGGGCTCGACGAGCGCCAGTCTACCAAGACAGATTACTCCATCCGCGCATGGTAACGCAGTGCAACGCATCACTATAGCTACTTTCTTTCCGTGACGCACCCTTGCCGCCGTGCACGTCACTTCACCGCGTCATCCACCACTGACAAAGTGTACCCGTGCGGGTTGCGGCGAGCGCCACAATATGACGGTGTCGCAAGTCGCGAAGAGATACATGTGAACTTCGTTTCGAATACTTCCATATTAATGCAGTCAATACGCTCAGCCTATTAGATATAATACAAGGGGTGTGAGAGTGTGAGAGGTGGGGGGGTCCATACCAAATATGAATACGTTGCCCGCACTTGATACATGCCTAAATCACGCCAGAGCTAGTTCTGGTGGATGGGGGTGCTCGGTGCTCACCGTGTGACCGTGTGAGCGCCTGGGGGCTCGACGCACGCCAGTCTACATCACCTGAATTGAATCTACATGCGCCCCGCCTGCGGCCCGCCGCGCGCCACGTGGAAGTGCACGTCCCCCGCGCGCGTGACCGGCAGAGCAGTGGAGGAGGTACACTAAACGGCGGATGACATGCGGCCCTCGGGGCCCGGCGCCGCGTGGAGCTGCACACCCCCCCCGCATGTCACCGCCATGATCAGCTCGTTGGGGCTCAGGTCCACTGAGTGCACGGCGGATGGAAGCCCTGTACCCATGGCCCGCTACACCACACTATGAGCAAGCAGTCAGAGATACCAGACGATTCATACCACTCAGATGATACCGGGCCATGGAGACGGCCGGGTACACTGTGAGCGAATGGTAGCATGATGGCCATCCCTACCCGCGACGCGCGCCACGCAGTTGCCGGTGCGGCGGTTGACGGCACGCACCTCGTTGCTGCCGCTGCCACCCGCGAACACCAGCCCCTTGCAGCGCGTCTTGCCGAGCCGCGCCGTGTACAGCTTGCACGGCGCCTCGCCGCCCGCCGCGCCGAAGTTGACGTCCTCGATCAGCTTGCCCGTGCCGAAGTCCCACACCTGCAGCGCGCTCTTGTCGCGCCACGAGCCAGCGAGGATTTCGCGGCCCGTGATGTCGATGGCGTCGCCGCAGATGTGGGGCCCGAACATCTGCCGCACCGTGGCGTAGGGGCACACGTTCACATTGAAAGAAGTTCATAATTATTTATTCGATTGAAGACAAGCGCTTTCAATACAGTTCTCAAGTTGCAGCGCCCCACCGAGCCGCCGCCGTAGCGCCCGTCCCACACCTGCAAGGTGTTGTCCCAGCCGCCGCTGACCATGACGTCGCTGTCGTCCAACGCGTACTTGAGCCCGAAGACGCGGGAGGTGTGGCCTCCGCCCACGTTGCCGCCCCCGCCGCCGGCGCCGGCGCCGCCCGCGCCCACGCCGGTGCCCCCAAGCTTCGCCTTCTCCTTGTGCGTCGTCTCGTCGTACACCCGCACGGTGCCGTCCATTCCCGCGGTGGCGAATGAGCTGCCATCGCCTCGAACGTCCAGCGCGAAGATCTGGTTCTCCCCCTCGGAGAGCATCGCCCCGAGGCACTTGCCGCCGAGCAGGGCCAAGCCAACGACGCTCGCCGCGTCATACACCGCGATTCAGACCCGTGTGCGTTCAGTCAAATGACATTCGAAGACGCGGCGACATGTTACCTCAGTCACCACGTCATACCTGGTACGCCGCGTTTCGAACCCTCGTGTATTGAGTTGAATCTTGACGTGGAGAGCATTCTGCGGCGGACCCGACCACTGGTGGCGTGCCAGTGCCAGATGCGGCCGCTGCTGGACGCGATGAGCAGCACGTTCTGGTTGTCGCGGCTGGCGGTGGCGGGCAGGAACCGCAGCGCCGTGCACACCCCCGCCGAGCAGGGCCGTGACAGGCAGCACTCAGGTATATTATGTGTGTTGGTGTCAGGTGTCTACGCTGACGCCTCGAACGGGCACACAGGCGGTCCAACTTGACAGGCAGTGCTTATAAGTGTCTGTTGTTGTCTGTAGGTGCTTAGGTGTGTGGACGCTGTAAGTGTGCATGGGTACACTGGTGCACCATGAGTAAGCAGTGAGGCTGCGCTGGGCAATACTCGATAGAAATGTGCGGCCCTGCCGGCGTGTCGCCGCCGTAAGCCGCGGGGTTGAAGTAGTATGACGCGCGCCCCGTGCTCGTGCTGTGCACCTTGACGGACCCGTCCTCGCACCCCGTGGCGAGCAGGCCCCCGTCGCCGTTGAACCGCGAGCACTGCGCGCGCGTCGCCGGTATCTCCAGGAGGAACGCGGGCGGGGGCGGGGCGTTGGCGACGGAGGCGTCCGCGGCATCTCCGCCGCCGCCGCCGCCGCCCGGGGTGTTGATGCTGCCGGCGCCCGCGCTCGACACCATCGACAAACGCTCCTTGGCGGTGAGGGTCAATGGAGATTGAAAAGTCGGGTCGTAACCGAAGTCGTCGTCCTCCTCCTCGGAGCTCGCGCCGCCATCATGTGCGTTCTCGGCGGCCGCGCGCGCGCGTGCCATCATGGCGATGCGTGACGCCATGGCGGGCGGTGGTGGGACGGTGGTCGTCGACGTGCACTGTGACGCTTCAGGGCGCGGTTTGTCTGTTTGCATTGGGATGAGGGGCGTAGATATCGAGAAGATTTGGGTGCCGCGTTTCGTCGCACTTCTCAACTTCGGTGACGCGGATCCCAAAAATCGGCCGTTTGTTTTGAAGTTTGTGTTTCGGGAGAGTCGTGGCACGCGGGGGGAGAACGTCGGCGCGCCGGGCGCGGCAAACACAACGTACAACGCAACACGCGGCGAACCGGACGCACGTCCGCTTGAGCGCCGCGCGTCGCGACTCACCCGCGCGCGCAACGGCCCCACGCCTTTCCGCCGCTCGGAATCTGAGAGCCGTTCTTTTCCCTCTTGAGCTCCGACACCAACCCAACAGTCCGACACCCTTCGCGGCCGTCGCGTCTATGGCGAGCTTTGGCCTTGCTGCGGACCTGAACGGCGCCGACGACCGACCACCCGCCGCCGCTGCTGCGCCCCTCGTGGCGGGGCCCTACACGGCGTTCCCTCCTTACCTCGCAGCCAGCCGTTCACGTAGCTGTGGCTCCGTCCCTGAAGTACAGTGCTTCCAACCACGACCATCCGTACCCCGGGGGTCGTCCCCAACTCGGCGATTGAGGATACTGTACTGTGTCGACGGTTCAGCTGGCCAGGGGCCGCGGCCGCCGCGCACTGGGCCCGACACGGCGCCCCCTATCCTGCTCGGTGCCAGCCGACTCACCAGTCAGGCTGCATTGTCCCTGCAAGTAGCACTCGAATGAGCCGCAAGCCACGACTCGAGTTACCAGTATCCCCACCGCGGAAAGATGGCAGTGCGATAGTTGACTGGGTGGGGGCCGCCGCGCCGCGCCAGACCCTGCCCGACGGCCGCCGCGCCGCCCGCGCTGGCATCCGCCCGCCCCGCGCCGCTGGCCGTCGGGGGGGGCGGCGACCGACAGCCGGCGGGCCCCGCACTGGTCGGCGCCCCGGGGCACTCGCCGTTCTCGGGCGGTGAACTTCGGCAGGTGCCCAACACATACGACCAACAGATGCCCGCAGCGCCGCACCCCGGCGACGCGCCGCTGCAGCCGCTGGCGGTGCACACGGGCGGCGGGGCTTTCGGCGGCGGCGGCGTGGGTGAGGTCGGGCCCGCGGCGGGTGCGGGCGACTCCAACACCGACAACACATACGGGGGCGGGGGCCGGGGGTACGGCGGGGGCGGGGACGGGGGCGGGGGATACGGCTTAGACTCTGATACGGGGTAGGGCCTGGCGAATGTTGCTCGCCATGTCATAGGATGTCATTTAACTCAAGGGCAGAGGGTTGCGATGCGTTGGATGACGTGGCTTGCAGTATCTGGCGGACCCTGAGGGGGGGCCACCGCTCTCGGCGCGCGGCCCACCGCCGCCGCTGTCACCGCAGTCGCGGGCACTGACCTCCGCCGCGCGGGAGCCCCGACCGACCGGGCAGGGCCTCACAGATGCCGCCCGCCACGTCATCCAGCACAGATTGAACCCTCGTTTAGTGGTTTGAACATCATCCTATGACCGTGCGAGCAATATCTGGCAGGCCCTACGAGCGGCCCCCCCGGAACCACGACCCCGGGTCCGAGCGAGCGCTACCCGCCGTCGGCCGGGGCCGCATCCCTGGCGTCCCATGGTACCGGCGCCAACTGGCGGCGAGTGCGCGGCGCGGTGGACTCCATGGGGTTCATCCAGAGAGTGGGGGAGATGGCGGCGTGGGCGCGGCCCTCGCACCTGCGCGAGCTGGCCATGGCGCCTGAACACGGGTACGCCGCGGCCATGGTGGCGCCGGTCACGGCCGACGGCACGGGGGTCCGGGACACGGGGGGCGGGGGCGGGGGCGGGGGCGGGGGCGGGGGCGGGAGTGACGTGGCAGGGGGGTCATTGAGAACAGGCAATCCACCGACGTTGCACCTGCTCCTCCACTATACGCGCGTCTGTACCACCATTCACCATGAAGGTGAGTCGTGCTCCGATCTTAGTCGAGTGGTTGTTCTGACGGACCCTCCTGCGTGGCGGAGCAGCACGCGCCCGCCATCACCATGACGTTTGTCAAGGCGCTGGACGTGCCGTCCGCGGGTATGAGCCGACCGACCACCGCCGTCGTGCTGCGCGCCTGCTTGGTCGACCGAGGTTGGGTGCTTCAAGTTCAAACGCATTGAAAGCGCTTGGATTAAGCGCTTGAAACGAAATGGAGACAAAGCGCTACGAGTACCAAGCTTTGGTTTCAATCTGAAGTAGCGGCGGTACAGCACGGGCGGCTGGTCGGCAATGTGGCGTGCGTGGCCGGTCGGCAGACCACTGACGCGGGGGGGGTGCCCATGTGGCGCTTCGGTGATGACGCGGGGGGCGCTGCAACATGGAACCTTGAGACCGGTGTTAAAAGAGCGCATGTGTTCAGCGCTCGAATCTACATCATGAAAAACTGCTTTCAAGTTTTGCTTTTATTTCAAGTTGCGGCGCTACAACGCGGTGGCGGGGAAGCCGGTGACGACCGACCCGTACCACCTGCTGGTGCGGTCGGCGCTCAAGAAGGTGCACGGCGCCGGCGGTAGGGTTGTATTGTCACACACCCCCCTCACTTTGCACTGGTCTTGTACCAGCCAGGTCCACACCGATATGACTACATGACCATTTCAAATCTGTTTGAGAGGGAGGGGGTGTGATGACTCTGGCTCGTGGCGGCGGCGGCAGCGGCGACGTGCAGATACACATCGAGCTGAACGTGGTGCCGGCGGCGTCGGCGGATGACGAGGTGGCGGCGGCGACCCCTGACCCCGCCGCGCGCCGACGCGCCCGCCAGGTGGACGAGGTCACCGTGGCGTGGTAGGGGCGCTGTAAGATGACCGCGCTTCGTTTCAGTTCCTTCAGCGCTTGGAGCTGAAATATAATGAACCGCTGTCAACAATTGCTTCAATTTTCAGTAGCGGCCGTACAGGGCGGGGGCGGTGCCCGTGGCCGGACCAGTTTCAGGCGGGGTCCACCACCATGACACTGCAGCTGATGGGTGCGGGGGCGGACGACCCCATGTCGCTGCAGCCCTCGGACCTGGCCGCGCTGCGCTCCGCCACCATGTGGCGCCGCTTCACCGCCAAGGTGCGGCGGTGCAGGTTCACGCTATGAAACTCAATTTCAAAGCGCCTGGAAGTGAGCTCTTGAAACTAAATGTGACGATCCGCTATCGAAATTTGCTTTCAATTTCAACTTGCGCCGCTACACCAAGGGGCAGCTACTGGCCAAGGGCCCCACGCTGAGCGTGAAGCTGGCACTGCTCACCTTCCGCCAGTCCGAGCTGGTCAATAAGCTGCCCCGGACCATCGTGTGCCCGGCCGTCATGGCAGGCCCACCCCGTCCCTCCGCCACCCGCCCACCCCGTCCGTCCGGCACTCGCCCACCCCGTCCGCCCCGCCTCTCCGCACGTCCAGGAACGTTCCTGGATTTCGCCGAAAACACTTCAGCCGGTCTGATAGTGTGCACCGGGTACATATGACGCAGATGTCTCCCCCGGTGCCAGAATTGAATTAATCCTGACTCAGTGGTGGGCGCTACGTTGAGGTGCCCGTGCTAGCCACGTACCGCGAGGTGGCGGCGGAGGCGGCGGGGGCGGCGGGGGCGGCGGGGCAGCTGGGGAGGGGCCTGTACTCCAGTCGGTGCCACCCCACACTGCGCGTGCTGCCCTCGCTGCTCACAGATCCAGGTGCGAGCCAACCTCGTGTACCACTACATCTTCCGCCCATCCGCGGGCCATCCGCGTGAACCGAGTGTACCGGTTCATCTTCAGCCCATCCGTATGGTGGACCCAACGTCAAGTTAAAGCCATCCACCCGAGGCTAACATGGCAATGATGGCGTCCAACCCCGCAGGCATGACGGAGGAGCTAATGACAGTGTGGCGGCGCATGACGGCGCGCTGGACGGCCGCGCAGCTGCGCAGCGCCGCGGGCCGCCGCGACCTGCTGGAAGGTGTGGACACCTCACTGTGCAATGTAGAGCACACCACGTCATCCACCACATCGTGTACCGTTGCTTGCCACGTCATGCACCACCGTGTACCTGTGCTCGCCACGTCATCCACCGCATAGCGTACCGTAGCTCGCCACGTCATCCATCACATCTTACACCTGGGTTCTTGGGTGAACTTGCATCGTATGATGTGGCGAGCACTGTGCTCATGCCCCTATGACGTTGCGAGCATCATCCATATGACTATGACGTCGCGATCCCTCACTGATTGCTCATAGTGCACCCGTGCGCCAATGACGTGGCACGCAGCACCTGCCCGGCCCTGCTCGGCAGGTCTGGTGCTCAAGTTCTGGCCGCTGCTGCACTCGCACGCCGTCCCCGAGGCACCCGTGGTGGGGGGGGGGCATAGCACTAAAACCCCAGGCTGATGTGCTGCAAGTTGGATTCGACAGCAAAACCTGAATACAGTTATCATGCCTTAGCGGCTGAAAAATCAGGCGATTCATACAAGTGTGTCGATGGGATTCAACTCGCACCGCCCCACGGGGTTGACCGCGCTTGGATCCGTTTTTTTAAGGATGAAATGTGATGAACTGCTTTCAAACTTTGTTTCCAATTTCATTATGCGCCCCTACAGCTAGGCGGGAAACCGCTCTGCCGCGACGCACCGCATGCGGGTGATCAAGGGGTACACGGAGGACCACCCGGTGGTGGCACTGAGCCGGCACCCCGACGAGTGGCTGCACCGCCCCTTCGACGTCACCGAGCTGGCGCACAACTTCGGTGACCCCGTCGCCGTCTACGCCTGAGCGCCGGCGCCAGAGTGAGCGCCGGCAGGTGTGCGTGGAGAAGGGACCCCGTTCCGGTGTACGCGTGAGCGGCGGCGTGAGATGAGTGCTATGTAGAGGGCGTCTTGGGGAGATGTGGTCGAGCTAAGTTATAGAGTGGTGGTGTCTGCGTGGAGAGCTTCGTCAGACGCGATCGGTTTAAGTTAAACTATAGCGTGGGGGGTACCGCTCTCCACTGTCCGGCGCCGCAAGCGCGTGGTCGTCGCGTTAATTCATCAAGTCTTGTGTGAATATCGAAATCCAAATTACAGTCTGCCGATATCCTTTTGGGCGCGGCGGCGCGTTTGTCCCTCGCTAATAGTAAGCAACCGGCTAGTCCGGCCGCGTCTACGCGACAAAAGCTCCGCCCGTTGGCACCAGCACACCCCGCACTCCAATCGAGTGCCCCCTCCCGTCAACCCCCCTCCTGCCCCCCCCTCTAACACTCCCTTCCTTTCACACCACCAGCATCCTTTGGCACGAGTACCACCAGCACTCAAGTGCGTACCTGACAAAATAATAACAACGATCCAATGCAGCCCTGAAACCCTAGCCCTGGCACTTTCCAATGCAGCCCTGAAACCCTTGGCCTGGCACTCAGATGAGCAGGCTGGCGGTCTGCAGCTTCTCGGCCAGCATGAGCTGCATCTTGGTGACGTTGGACAGGTACATCACCAGCAGCACGTCCTGGGCGCAGGGTCCCGATACCAGTCAGGTGGGGCTGAGAAGGGAACGAGCGGTCAGGCCAGAGAGGAGGATGCGGCGAGTGTGCACGGGTTTACAAGCAAACGAGTGTGAGGCCGGGGAGGAGGAGGATGCGGCGAGTGTGCACGAGCACACCGGTTCACTGAGAAAACAGTCAGGTTGAGCGGGAAGATGAACGAGTGGCAGGACCAGGGAGGCGGATGCGGCAATTGTGCATGGGTACACTGATGCACTATGAGCACACAATGAGGTGACGCGGCGACCGGCGGGCGGTCGGGCGGCCCCGGGCCCCGGGCCCTGCCTGGATGGAGTCGCCGAAGAGCTTTTCGAACTGGTCGCGCGTGAGGCGCGGCACGGCGGCCAGCGCGTCCGCCAGGAAGCGACCCACCTCCGCGTCCGCCGGTGCCGCTCCGTCCACCACCCGCACCCACGGCCCGCTCCGCACACGCATGCACTCAGGTCAGGCGACCATATATGAATGTAGGACCCGTCTCTGTTTGGAAGGTGACAATATAACACGTGTCCATTTTGGTCGGTCAGCGACCATCAGACCCGTCACTGTCTGGTAAGCGACTTGATTTGTCAGGTACAACGACCATGGGGAAGGGGGAAGCCGGCAACCGAGGGATCAGAGAACTTTGAAGACTGTATTGGTAAATGTGAATATCATCACAGAATTTCGGGTGAAATCATTGCCTATCATCACATCCTTGGTTAGGGGTTCGGGTCTGGGGGTCGGCCAAATGAGACCCTTGCTCCCCCGACGACTGCGCGGCGGCGGAGCTGGGTTTGGTCGGGTGACCACAGAACACGCATCCCTGTTTGGTCAGACGGCCAAAACGTCTCGCCGGTGCAAATGCCGTAGCGAGTGTGGTCCCTGCCTTCTGCACGTAGGTGGCGCTCTGCTCCAGCATGGCGCTAAGCTTGGAGACGGTCTGTTCCAAGCCCTCCATCTCCGACGCGATCTTCTCACTCGCCGGGTTGGTCAGCAGCGACACGCCCACGCGCTCCGCCTCCTCGAATTTGTTCTCGACGCCGATCTCCTGGAAGTGGATGGCGGTGGGGGCCACAGCCTTGGCGTCGGGCGCGGCGGCGGTCGGCGTGGTGCCGTCCTCGCCGCCGCCCGCCAGCGCCGCCGCCGCGCTCTGCTTGGAGCCCGCCGCCAGGGGCTTACACTCGTCCGCTTTTCAGCTCAACTTGAGCGCTTTGTATGGGATAGGGGGTGCGCGTAGGGGTTGTGTAGCCCGTATTTAGGGGGTGTTTATGGGTGATTCAGGGTGTGTAGGGTGTTTTATGATGTCAGACAGGGCTCAAGTTGAGCTGAGCAGTGGACGAGTGTAAGCCCCTGCCCGCCGCCTCCTCCGCCGACTTCTCCTTAGCACCCAGCGTGAGGCTCTGACCCACCCACCCGCGCAGCAGTTTCGTGCGGTCCGCGAACGTCACGTCCAGCGTCACGTGCAGCGGGTTCGCGCACTCGTGCGCGTAGAACAGCGCGCAGGGCCGACCGCTTCAACCACATCCACGTCATCCACGTCATACGTCAGCGGTCAGCGGTAAGCGTCAGTGCCCTCCGTCACTGGTAGGGCCGAGCGATTGTCAGTGCCTTCATTTAAAGGGGGTTGAATCACGGACCGAATCACGCTCTCACGACGTCGTACAACGGCAGTGGCCTCTCCACAAACGGGAGTTTGCAGCTTGCAACACGGCGGATGAGACGCGGCGTCCGCGCGCCCCCGGTGTGTGGTAGTGTGCGTGGCCTCACCTCGTGGATGAGGGCGTCCATGGGGACCACCCCGTCGCCCGTGCTGTACCACCCCACGATGAGCTCCTTGGGGTTCACCTTCTGGTGCAGCTCGATCATGGCGCGGTGGAACTCCACGTCCACGTACACCACGTGCCAGGGCCACTGTGAACAACCGCTCGAACCCAGATCGGGGCATGACTTACCTTCAGGTTGAATGGTTGAGTGCTTCCACAGACGTGGGGAGAAGGAGGAGATGGATGTCGGTAGAATGCTTGTCCTCAATCTCAACAAACCCCCTGCCTGTCCGTTCTGCTCGTTGTGCGGCACCGCGTAGGAGTTCCGCACGTCCACCACGCCATCGGCCCCCACGCTGCCCAGCAGCGTGCCGATCACGCGCTCCTGCGTCTCCTGGCGCCGGATGAAGCGCGCCGCAGGGTCGGTACCAACGAGCACGGGAAGGTTAAAAGATGGGATCTGGCCAGGTGTGCGTGTATTCCCGCCGAGGAAGAGCGAGGGGCGGCCGCCCGGCTGGGATACCGGCAGCCAACCCCAAGCCCGACAATACGACACGATCCCGCGGGCAGGCTGCGTGAAAGAGGGAGCCGCCGACACCGCCGCCGCGACACAATATGTGACCAAAGACTCAAAAGTTCAAAGCCTCTCCGCGGGTGGCCCAAGTACACGGTGACATCATACGTCAGAACCTGCCCGCGGGTGGCACAATGACGCGCGCGAAGACGATCCCGGAGGCGTCCCCCGTGACCGGCGACTCGCGGTCCGCGGCGACGCACCACACCGGCCCTTCACTCACCCATTCAAGCAAAGCAGAGGGGTGTGCCGGCTCCTGCACACCCTGCCTGTCGCATACGTTGAAGACGACCACCGGGTGGACCCGGGCGGAGGCCAGCTTGCCGCCACCGAGCACGGGGAGGAACGGGGAGGCCACCATGACGGGCCGGCGGGGCGAGGCAGCGGCGCGCTGTTCAACACAGGCGCGTGCGTGCGAAAGAGGGCGCGGCGGCGTGGGGATGGCAGACGACGGCAGAGGACGGGGCTGTCCTGACTAATTGCTCATACGCGCTTTTCCCGCTTTTCCAGCCGCCAATCGCCAAGAGATGGGTTAGGGTTATTTAAAAAATTACTCGATAACCCTAAGCCCTAAAAATGCTTGACCGTTTCACAGAACGTTTGTGCCACGTCAGCACACCGTACCTGGTACCCCTTTATAGCCGCTTAGTACGGCGTGCCCGGCGGTGGTCGTGGCGGGCCGAGTCACGGGGCACTCGGCTGGACGCGGGCACACGGCGCGGCGGCGGGCGGTCGGCCGCTCAACCTCCCTGCAGGTCGAGCGGTACTTAGACCTGGGGTTCGCGCTCAGGCGCACCAAGGCTTCCATCCGACGGCGAGGAGGAGGAGGGGGACTGGATGAGGAGAAGGGCGCAAGAGGAGGCGAACAGCCAGGGGCGAAGATGATGTGGTGTGTCCATCATAAAATATTTGGGAACCGATGTTAACTACGGGGCGGCAATACAGCGTGGCAATATCTACATTCCACAGTTGCATCATCATTGTAAGTGTTGCGACATGTGCTCGTCGTGCGTGGTAGACCACCTCAGGTGTGTGAATTCGTATTGTGAGGTGCTAACAAACTCAGTTGGCCATCCAAGGGGTTGTGCGCCCCCGCGCTGCCCGCGGTAATTCACGCCACCGCCGCCGCTCCAGGCACTTAAAATTGAATGGCTTCTCTAATATGATACCCAAAGTTAACCAATGTTAACGGACCTGCTATGAAGTTACGCGCGTGCTAGCGCAGCCCCCCGCACCGCGCGTATCGCTATCGCAGCCCCTTGAGCGCCTGCTTGCGCGCCACAATCTCCTCCACCAGCCCCCCCTTGTAGTCCTTCCACTCCCGCGCCCGCTGAAACTCGCGGATCAGCGCGCGGTCGTTGCTCACCCCCCGCCAGGGCCGCCCGGATACTGCTCGCCACGTCATCGGGTGCCACTTAACTCAAAAGACGAGGGTTCAAAGTGCGTGTTGATGAGGTGGTGAGCAGTATCCGGCGGGCCCCACCCCCCGCAGCTTGGCGGTGTCGCGGAAAACCCGCTCCACGATGTCCTTGTCGACCCGCCGCAGGAAGTCCCACTTGTTCAACACGAAGCAGCGGGTGGACGACGTGGTGATGATGGTGGCCGGCTGCTTGGTCTTCTTGACCAGCACGGTGTCGCCGAAGTAGTCGTTGCGGCTCAGCGCCCCCACCTCCAGGAACAGGCGCCCCACCCCGGCGTCCTTCGCCGCTTCGTTGTGTCCGCGCCCTATGTTGCGCGGCCGGTGCGCCGCGCGCTTGTCAGCGCTGGTGCCCGCCGCAGATGACACCTCCCCCGGCGCCCGCCCCTGCCGGTCCCCGCCCCCGCCCCCGCCCCCGCCGCCCAGGCTGCGGTCGTCTTCGTCCATCGACGTCCTCGTCGACCTCCCGGTGTCGTCCATTGACGTCCTCCTCGACCGTGCTCCGTGCACCTCCTCCCCTGGCAGCCTCTCGCTAGGGCCGGGTAAACGATGCATGATGATGCTCGCCACGCGTCATAGGACGATGGTTAGCTCAGTGAACGAGGGTGCACAGTGTGGTGGATGACGTGGCGAGCATGAGTGACGTGGCCCAACCTGTCGCGCGCGGGGCTGACGCTGGAGGTGCGGAGGTGCGCCATGTCCGTCGACATGAGCATCTCACTGTCGCCCTCGCCGAAGCCGGGCGGCGCCGGCGGCACCCCGTTCACCATGCCCTTCCCAAGCTTGCGATTCAACAGGCTGCTCGGCCCCTCCGCTGACACCCCCGTGTCGCGCAGCAGCTTCTGGTCCTGCACCTCCCGCACCACCTTGCAGTTCCCGCTCTCGATGAAGAATAAATCTTCGCACTCGCCCCCTTGTTTCACGATGCAGTGATCCCTGGGGTAGTCCTTACTGACGAGGACGTACGCGATGCTCTGCACGGAGGAGAAGGGCAGGATCTTGAACACCGGCAGCTCGCGCAGGAAGTTCACCTTTTCGGTGATTTGCTTCTCGTTGAGGCTCAGCAGGATGGCGTTGTAGTCGCCGCGCCCGATCGTCAGAAACTCGCTGTCGTCCTCGCTGTAGGGCCGCGACTTGCAATTGAAAGCAAAGATTGAAAGCGGTCAATTATGTTTGTTCTTGAACATCACTGAAATGAAGCGCAGTCAACCTGGGGCGAACCTCCACCGCCCTACCTTGGTTTTGATGGACGCCGCGCGCAGGTTGCCTTCGTGCAGGGTCCTCGAGTGAACAGTCCTCGCCACGTCATAGGGTGTCACTTTCCTGAAGAGACAAGGGTTTAAAGCGCGGCGGATGACGTGGCGAGCGTTTTGAACTGCTCCCCCCACCCTCTTGTTGCAACAACGCGAGCTCACCGAAGGAATCGCCCGAGTACAGCGTGGCCACCACGTTATCGGAGTCCGCGACGAGGGTGCCCACCTCAACAAACACTTGGTCAGATGACCATATCGGTGCTAGTCTCGTTCGCAGGTGTGCGTACAGAAGTTGACGATGTGGGTGTCACACTGGTTTGGCGACGGTGTGACCATCGGCGTCTCAGATTGTTTGGCAAGCACCGAAACCATTCAAGCGGTACAGCTTGTTTGGCAAGCGCCGTAACCCTTGAGCGGTGCGAGACGAGGGCGGGCCCTACTGGTGCTGGAGTCGTGGATGATGACGTTGACGGACCCGTTGAGGATGACGTAGAAGTCCTCACCCTTGTCGCCCTGCCGCGCCGCAGGGCCCCGCACCCGCACCACCACGCACCACTTTCCTTTCAAGCCTTACCGTCCGACCGGCCGCCTCTTCCAGGTGGTACCAGGGGCTTACACTCGTTCACTTCTCAGCTCAACTTGAGCGCTTTTTATGGGATAGGGGGTGCGCGTAGGGGTTGTGTAGCCCATGTTAAGGGGGTGTTTAGGGTGTGTAGGGTGTTTTTGTGTGTCAGACACGGCTCAAGTTGAGCAGAAAAGTGAACGAGTGTAAGCCCCTGGGTGGTACCACGTGCGCGGGTGCAGGGACACAACCACGGCCGCGACGGCTGGCCGTTGAGTTGAGGCGGGAACTCGGGAGCTCGGGTGCGGCCCTGCCGAAAGAGGGTGGTGTTCTTAGGGCTGTTGACATAGCCCATCACTCTGCACAGGTCCATGCGCTTGGAGAGAGACAGTTGGGCCACGAACTTCATGCGAATCATGATCTCTTCCAAATGCAGCAGGTCGTCGTCCGTGCGCGCGGCGGGCCTGTGGCGGTCGGGAGGACACGGGGCTCAGGTGCAGGTGCGAGGTCGGCTGGGTGGAACCCCATTCGGGCTCGGGGAGGCGAAGGAGGAGGAGGAGCACAGGGAGGAGGAGGAGGAGGAGGAGGAGGAGGAGGAGGAGGAGGAGGAGGAGGCAGTTGGGGGGACGCACGTTTTCTCGAGGATTTCTCGTCTCAATGTTGCGCGCGCCTGGCTACCGCGCTGCCAGGTGTCCGTTGCGTTCGCGACCGTTCCGACTTTTCGTGCGGCATTCCTGAGCCTGGATATGTTCATGGTAGTCCGCTCCTTGGTGGTCCGTTCCGTGGCCATGTCGGCCTCCTGTCTCACGCAACGTCGCTACCTATACCTCGTCTGCTCGCGTTACCAAATTGGCTGTCTGGCCAATTGCGCACAAGTGTCTGGTTTCCTGCCCCCAGTGTCGGCCAACGCAGTGACACACCCAACACGGGCCAAGCCTCTCTGACCAGCGATGCGTTCGTTCGCACCCGCGCGCGGCGATGTATAGGTATCTGCTGGTCTCCCTACGTCCGGGCGCAAGAGCAATGTGTTCCTAAAAGCTCAAAAGCGTGTGCAGTTGGCACCGCTTTCTTGATTTCTGTTCGCGACGAGCGAGGATGAACCCAAAACGAGGAGTTTTGATTTACACGCGCCTCGCGCCAACGGTTCGTGACCCACGCTGCCCCAGGGGTAGTAATAGTAAAATATATTACTACCCCTGGCCGCCCGCGGACGTTGTCATCGAGGTGAATGGTTATATGAGTCGTGCAGGCCTTATTCGACGTCAGATGGCGCGGCTTGTTGAGCCATCGTGTGACGATGAGAGGAGCAGTGCTCAGTACGGTCGTCTGTCGCGCGGGCGCCATACTCGTGCACATGTACTCAATAAAATGGTTTACATTCGTCCTGCGGGATGTTTAACTCATGCGGAATGTGTACGGGCCGTGAGGGAGGGGGCGGGCCGCCCCGGAAATACGGCCGTTTGGTGCGAGTCAGAACGCGAGTGAAATCGTATGTGGTACGGAGCGATAACCGCGCTCATCGCGCACGTACAAATGGATATTTCTCAGTCAACCAATCAATGGATACGGTGTCTTAAGGAACGGCTCCTGCATCAGCTGCTGATCATTTTCACGTGAGCCTCAGCGCGTGGTACTCCACGTCCACGGGGCAGGGCCTCGCGCTCGCCCCCTTAACAATCTTAACTTGTACGCGTCATCGAGGTGTTACGCTGTGATGTTGCGAGCGGTCTCATGGGCAAAACGAGTGAAGGTCAAGGTGAAGAGGGGCGCGGGCGGGCCCTGCCGTGGGACCCCCCGCGGCGAGCAGCACCGACGCGGCTTCGTCCGGGTTCGGGTACTGCGCGGCCTGGTGCGGCGCCGCCACCACGGGCCGCACACGCGAAGGATTGGCTTGAGGGTGTTCAGTCCGGGTGAGGTGTACGTGCATGTGAGGTGTGCGTCGATGTATATGTGACACGCAACGTGGCGCTAGCAGAGTGGAGGTGGCGGTGGAGGTGGAGGTGGCGGTGAGAGTGGAGGTGGCGGTGGCGGTGGCAGCATCGTCAAGTGGAGTGACGAATGCGCGTGTTGAAAGCGGACCGCGGTTGTGCAGTGAGTGCTGTGTTGCCCCCCCCATCACACAAGGTAAAGCACAGCAACGAGGGGTGAGTGGGTGGGTCGAAGTGGTTCCCGGCTGTGTGCGGTGTGGAGTCTGCTCCCTACCCCGCGTGCCTTGAGGCCCTCGAAGGTCTCCTCCCGCCGCGCGCTCTCCCGCACCACCACCGCCGCCGGCGCGTTCGCCGCCAAGCAGGGCCTGACACCAGTTCCCGTGGAAGCTTCGCTAAGCATCTCCGCGGAAGTTTCACAAAGCGTCTTCGCGGCATCAACTTGTAATGACGTGCGTGGTGGCAAGCACGACACGGCTCAAGTTGCGCCGTAGAGGGGATCGGAACCAGCGAAATGGACGCTAGGAGTCGGTGATGTGATTGAAGGCGGGAGGCGTGAGGAGGCCGCGGGCCCCGCCGCCAAGCTGGCTAACAGCGCGGCGCGCTTCTCCTCCGGGAGCCCCGGCGGCAGCACCGGCTCCGCCCCCGCGCCCGGCGTCATCTTACAGAAGAAGCGGGTCTCCCGCAAGCGGATGAGCACGCCGTCCACGCGCAGCCAGAAGCGCATGAGCACGTACCAGCACCGCGGCATCACGCGCACCTTCAGGCTCAACGACATGTGCCCCCCCTCAGGGTCCGCCACTGCTTCCCGCTTCACCTCACCTCAACACGCGTGTCCCTGAAACCACTCAGGTCCTCACACACTGGAACCTCGAGGTGCTCAAGTCGAGGCAGACAAAGGAGCTCGGGTGAGGGTGAGGCCCTGCCCGTTATCGTCCAGCTCGCTCTCATACAACGTCACCTCGTCAAAAAACACGATGGGATCACGCTCCATCAGCATCCCCCGGTCGATCTTCTGGTCGGTGTCTTCCCACGCCGCCGCCGCCGCCGCCGCCGCGCCGAGTTCCGCGGACACGTCGGACGCGGCGGCGGCGTCCACGGACCCGCGGTAGTTGGTCGTGTACGTCCAGTCATACGATTCACCGGCCTCTTTCTTGTCCCCCCACCCCGGCTTACCGCCGCCGCCGCCAGTTGTGTCGTCGCCGCCGAGCGCGGGTGATACCGGCGGCGCGGCATCGGTGCCGTACCGCAGCTTGTGCCCCTTGGCCCACTCCGCGGCGTTGGCCACCTTGAGCGCCGCCAGGTCCTCGTCCTGCCACCGCTCGCCAGGGTTGCACTCGCGCGCCGCCCAAACGTTACATTCACTCACCGGTTTGTGATATCATACTTGCCAAGCGACCACCGTGCGGGTGCCTGCGTGATACGAGAGCCGTGCGGATCCGTCCCCACCCCTTGAGCGCGTCCAGCGCGTTGAAGTGCAGGCGCGCGCCCGAGGCCTCGTGCGTCAGCTCCAGGCTGCTGCCGTACACCAGGGGCTTACTTCTCAGCTCGACTTGAGCCGTGCCTGACACAAGAAAACACCCTACACATCCTAAGCACCCCCTAACACCCCCTCAACTCGGGCTACACAACCCCTGCGCGCACCCCCTATCCCATACAAAGTGCTCAAGTTGAGCTGAGAAATGAACGAGTAAGCCCCTGCCGTACACCATCTCGGGCAGGTGGGAGGTGCCCAGCTGGTGCTCCAGCGCCTCCAGCGCCTCCTTGCCCAGTATCGGCGTGCTCTTCGTCTGAATGCGCCACCCGTTCACCCGCACGCCGTTGCCAGCTGTGTGGTGTGGTGCGGGAGATGGAAGGAGCCCACGGGTGAGAACTGGCGCGGGCGGGGGGGTGGGCGGAAGAGAGCAAAGAGGGAGAGAGAGCGAGAGAGAGAGAGGGACGTGCCCAGCCGCCCACCTCAAATCTGAATGGGTTTTAGTGTTCAACTCAAATCATTTTGATGTGACGACGCACCCGGCAGGAACTCCCCGCCCGCCTTGTTCAACGCCCGCACGTCGAGGCCGCTGTCGTCGACCCCGGGCGGGGCGGGCACGCCCATCTCGGGGGGGTCACGGCCGGGGAAGGACGTCATCGTTCGTGTGAGATGTGAGATGGGCAGTGCCGACTTCACGAACGAGGTTCCAGAAACAACTATACCTGTCGAACTAGGCTAGTTCTGGTGTGGGGGGGGTGTAGGATACCCTAAATTAAGCTAGTTTAAGGGTTAGTGCGTAGTGGTCTTAACTCAAGAACGTCGAGTTCACACTGAAACTGAACGGAGGAGGGGTTAGTGTAACTTAGTTTAGGGTAAGTTAAGGGTTAGCGCGTAGTAGGGTAAAATACTCGTGACAGGTGTAGAAACAACGGCTGGGTCCCGGTCGGTCGGTGGATGCCGTTTGCTCAAAGCAGTCTCAAAGCTGAACCGCCAGCCACGGATTGCGCGCCCCCATCCTTGGCCGGCGCGCACAAGTGCCCGCGCGCGAGCTCAACCCCACCGCGGCGACCGACCGACTTCCCCAGGTGTGTGATCCCGTCCCCGGCCCCGGCGGCTCACGCGCTACCCCCCTCGCTCCTCGCGCCGGCCTGTACAGCCGCGGGTGATCTTGCCTCGGGGGTTGAGACTTGAGAGCGTGCTCGGCCCGTCCCACGCTGACTTGACTTTCAACCAACTGCCCGGCCGCGCGCAGCGTTTCGCCGGCCCATGCGCGACGCTCCGGACTCGGCCTGAACGACGCGTTGCTCACCGCCCCTCTCTCCCTCTCTCTTCCGTCGCACAGGCCTCTGCTGCTTTTCCACCGCTCTCGATCTCTCGGCGAGAGCGGGGAGCCGAAAGGCAACCAGCCGCTGGGGGTGCCTTCGTGACGGCCGCGTCCAGTCGTAGGGAAGGAGCGGACACCGCAGGCCGCGATGAAGGTGACCTCTCTGTCGCTGTGGAAGTGGAATGGCGAGGCCATCGAGCCCACGTGCCTGGGCAAGGCTGAGGACGTAGCTGAGTTTGGGTACTTCCAGCGAGGGAGCGTGCGGGAAATGCTCCAATTTATTAGCCGGACGATCGTGAAGCGCACGCAGCCGGGGCAGCGGCAGAGCGTGGAGCAGGACCAGTACCTCGTGCACGTCACGAACCGGTAGGCCTGGCATCATGTGGCACCGAGACGCTTCACCCTATTCACCAAACGGAGCTGTGGCGATACGCTCACCTTGACTAAACGGTTTGGCGCACTCACTTTGCACCTCAAAGTTTCGTCGTTCACACCAAAAACTCGGCATGACGACGGTTTGAGACCGTGCACTCGTAGGCCGCTGACCGAAACCAGTGATGTGCGGCGGGCACCCTGCGCGGCGCAACGGGCTGGTTGCCATCGCGGTCATGGACAAGGTGGGGCCTGTCGGTCATCGCTCGCCACGTCATCCAACGCAGTTGGAGCCCTCCTTTCTTGAGTGAGACGGCGGCCTATGAGGCGGCGGGCAGTATCGGGCGGCCCTGTGACGAGGAGTACCCGAGCCGCAGCGCGTTCTGCGTGCTGGGGCAGATGTGCGACCAGTATCACGAGAAGGTCGGCGACGCGTGGCGCACCGTGCTGGAGGCAGGGCCGCGGGGGGGGGGATGAGCGGGGGGGGGGTGCTGGGGGGGATGCGGGGCTGAATGTGGGGGGGCACGGGCCCGGGCACCGCGATGATTTGAGTCGAGCGAGGGTTGGTGCCTCCATCAAAACCGGCGGGCATGACGATGAATTAGAATTGTGCGACAGGGGTGCTGCCTCCACAGAACTGGCATTATACCGGGCGTGTAAACGCCCAGGGTCACCCGTCTTCCCTTACTCTAAATAACTTAAACTAACTATTGTCTGCGGGCGCGTCGGGCTTCCTGACGGGAAACATCCGAAACCCACCATTCTCTGCGTGTGTGAGCTGGGTTCCCTGACAGAACAACCTGGATTAACCATGGTCACCGTGTATGTTGGGTTCCCTGTCGGTCGGACGACCCGCGCGGCGACGCGGTGCTGGCGGAGGCCATTGTCAAGTACCAGGCAGGGGACGGGGGGTGCTCAGAACAACCACTCCAACTCACAACGGAGCACGACTCACCTTCGGGGTGAATGACTTAACTTACCTTCAGGTCGAATGACTTAACTTACCTGCAGGGTGAATGACTTAACTTACCTTCAGGGTGGATGCTCATACAGACGTGGTGGCCAGACCGTCGTATGAGCATGTACCCTCGGGCCGAATGTGGTCTTTCTTCCATTGACTGTGGGTAGAGACGGTGTGGTGAAGGACCCGCGCGGCAGGACCCGATGGAGGCGGACAAGATCCTCAAGATCCAGCGCGAGCTGGACGAGACCAAGATTGTGCTGCATAAGACAATCGACAGCGTGCTGGCGCGCGGGGAGAAGCTGGACAACTTGGTGGCGGGGCGCGGTCACCCATCACCCATTACCCATCACCCCTGCCCGCGCCCGCCCCTTCGTCATTCACGTTGTAGGCCCTCGTTTCCTGACTTGTAGTGGCTTGCGTCAGATACACGGTGAAGCATTCCCGCCGCTGCATCAATAACGCTTGACACCCTCGTTTCGTGACTCACAAATCTTGTCCTTGCGTGAACTACGCGGTGCATAATAATGCCCGCCGATTCATTCATCCCACTTCACAGACTCGTTTCTTGAGATTATTGGCTTCCTCTGACGCGGCGAGCGGCATGTTGTTCACCCGGCCCTACGCAGCGGACAAGAGCTCGGACCTGAGCCTGGCCTCGCAGATGTTCTACAAGCAGGCCAAGAAACAAAACCAGTGCTGCGCCATCATGTAGGGCGACGCGTTTCGTCGCATTGAGTAGCCAACGATAGGAAGAAAAAGTATTTGTATGTGTCTAAAACGTTAAAAACCGTGTTTCGACAATGAAACGACACGAGCAAAGCACAAGGCGGGCCACATGAGCGGGCGGCGGCCGTCTGGTGCACGTGTACGCCCGCCCACCACACCCAGGGAACGGGGAGTTGAGAGTGCAACACGTCGCCCCAAAAGTTTGGTGCGCGCACACGTTGCTGTCGATGCCGCGTTATCGCACGAGTGGTTTGAAGTCCGACCCAGTCTGGCTCAGTTGATGAAACATAGGTCGTTTTTAATACAGTATGATCCAGAGTGTTTTGTCAAGTCATGGACAGCGTGAATGGGTCATTCTTGGCGGATGGCGCACCTAGCACAGGCGATTTCTAGATACCGTCTGAAATAAAGCATCCACCTCCGTCTCTGCTGCCACGTCTATGGATGACAGCCTTCGACGCTCGTACACATCAAGCAGATCAACATCGTAAGCTAGTAAGCTAAGCAAGCGGAATCCACTCTCGAATACCGCCACAACCACGGCGCCGCTCAGCTCAGAGGCACTTGGCCAGCAGCGTGTCGTGGGCGACGTAGGCGCGCTTGAACTTGAGATCCGCCGTGTGCTTGTCCTCCTCCGACTGGTGCCGGTCCGGGTGCCACTTGAGCACCTGAACCCTCAAAGACTCCTTGAGCACCTCCTTACTGATGACCGCACCCGCCGCGATGCCCAGCACCTTGCACTCCGGGCAGCTCTTCGACGCAACCAAGCCCGCTGGTGCGCCAAAGTCGGCAAAGCCACCAAAGTCAGCAAACTCCTGGTGATTGGCTTGCCCAAATATCCGCTCCTCGAAAGCCGCCCAATCGACGAACTCCTGCTCCTCGAACACGAAGTGCGCGTGCCCCTGGCTGTTCCCCCTGCCTGCCCTCTTGGCCCGCCTCCGCCCCGCCCATTCCTCGCTGAAGGGCGAGTCCCCCCCCTCGGCCCGGCCCCGCCATTCCCCACCCCCCCCGGTGAAGGGCGAGTGCCCCCCCTGCATCTGCCGCCGTGCAGGGCCCGCCCCGCAGCGCTGTCCAGCTGTCGACTCTTTGGCATCAGACAACCACCACATTGAGCGCTGCCGCATCAGGTGCGACCACTGAACCGTATGGATGGACAGGGCCTAAACTGTGGCACAAGTGGAGCACATGGAGTGCCGTGGAGTTGGGTGCGCCCAGCGTACTGCGTGGATGGGAGCGGGCCCCGGGGCCTGCGCCCCGGGCCCCGGGCCCCGGGCCTTGTGTGTCGGCCCTACAGCAAGAAGTGACGCTGGTGCGCCGCCATCATCTGCTCGATCTCGCGCCGTACCGCAGGGCCCGGCGGGGCGCTGCACGTTCTCATTGGGAGCGGACATGAATTTAGGTGCCTCGTACTTGATTTCCAAGCGCTGCGAGCAGGCGCTCTCGGCATGGGTTTCAAGCCCTTTCCACCTGGACCGCCCCGGCCAGACGGATGATTCTCTCACCACGTCGGAGGACGACACATAACCCAATAGATGGGGGTCAACAACCCAGTGGATGACGCGGGCACGCAGGATGCACTCCGCCATACCTGAACACCGCGTCCGCCCCCCCGCCCCCCATGCCGCCGCGGCCGCCGCCGCCGCCCTTGCCCTTGGCGCCGCCGCCCTTGCCCCCCTTGCCCGTGCCCCCCCACTTGCCCGCGCGCCCGTCGTTGTCCATCCTCTTCGGGTTACCGCTGTTCGGCCCGTTGCGGTGCTTGTACTTCACGGAGGACTCAAAGCCGTTCGCTTTCTTGTTCGCCGCCTTTCCAGCCTTCTGGTTGGGCTGGTCGAAGACGTCCTTGAGCATCTGGCTGGCCCAGTCATCCACGCCCGCCTGGTGGAACCCGGAGGAGCTTCGTTTGCTGCCGCTGCGCTTATTCCACTTCCCCTTGGACCCGTACAAGTCCCCGGTCACATCCCAGTTCCGCAGCTCCTGCGCCTCGAAGCGCCGCTTGGCCCGCTTCCTCCGCTGCTTTTGCTCCGCCTCCTCTGACCGGGCGGAGTGAGGGACGGAATTCCGCGCATCCTTCCATGGCTTTTGGGCGAAGAGCAAGCCGCCGGGCGGCGCGGATATGGAGAGGGACCGCCGCGAGCAATGTGTCCAACCGGTGCCGCCGCTCGAGTTGAGCCCGGCGGCGGGGCGCGGTGCCGCCGCTGAGCCGCTGACACCGGCGAGGACGCGGCGCAGGCCTCGAAGCATCGGGGGAGCGCGTGTGCCGCCGCCGATAAGGTACGGTGCCTACTTTCCCACAAATCCAAATTCCAAACCGCCAACTCCTGAGCCAATCTTCCAGCGGTAGACTCCCCGACGCGAGGGGACACAAGCTTACGTGTGCCCCGCCCCGTACGACACGCCGCGCCGTGGCAGCTTCAGAGCCGACCCTGCGTGGGGGAAGTGACTAAGTGAAGATGCGCCGTGCCTCAGATGTTTAGATGCAGCGGGACGGTGAAGATATGCCAAACTGTCAACGAGATGATGTTGCTGACTGGCTGACTGGCTGACTGGTCTGCCTATCTGCGGAGCCGACAGCATTGGCTGACTCGTGGGCAAAGATTTCGTTATTTTTTTTGGAGGTGAACGAGAACCGGCGTCAGAAAGGACAACACGCTCGGGGGGGCACGCTGCCGGCACGCTCACGCACGCCCCGGGTTTCGCACGGGTTCGCGGCGAGCTCGAAACGACCGCCGGTGGCGCGTGGATCGCGGCACCGCCTCCGTCCGCGCACTGAAACTCGCTTTCGGTAGCCTCGACGGCGCCCAAATTCCGAGCCAAGGTTTTTTGGGTCACCTCTGTGTGCCCCTTCAAACCGCGTTGATCCACGTTGGTTGATCTGGCCCGCGCGCGCGGGTCGGCGGCGGCTCTACGATACCGGTGCGTGTCCCGCCTGAAGCCCCGCGCACTCAAGGTGCCTTCACGGAACTCGCTAGGCGCGGCGAGCGAACCGTACAGGCACCCGCCCCATGCATCCCAAGGTTTGAGAGGGGCGTTTGGGGTCTTCAACATTGTCGGCAAAGAAAAGCAACCATCATCTTGAACCTTCACTGAACCGCCCCCCCCTCGCCCGCGTGATCCCAGGCGAACAGCAAACGCGAGCCCTGGGCGGATGCCTAACCGGGGTACGACGGCGGCGAGGGCGGGCGTCAAGCCCGCGGCCTCGGCCGCGGCGGGTGACGCGGCAAAGCCGGGTGGCGGGAAGGAACCTGGAGCCGGTTCGTCACGCGACGCTCTAAAAGCCCCAGGCGGGGGACGGGGAGGGGGCTCGCAAGGCGACAAGGCTGGCAAGGTGGACCCGCGCAAGGACGAGGGCGATTCCTCGTCGTTGGACACGGCGGAGGACGGCGGGACGGACGACTCCGCGCCCGCCGGCAACGAGGCCAGCAGCGGCGCGGCCGCGGCGGGCGCGGGCGGGAAGAAAGATGCGAAGGGGGCGGCGACGAAAAGGCCTAGGTCGAGGCTGGGCAGGGCCAGACAGCAGGCGCAGGCGTCCCGTTTTCATCGTGTCAACTTGTAGCTCGAGTATCTTCGACGTGTAGGTGTGGAGACGTGAGTGGTTTCAATGGCAACAACCCGGCGGCTGCGACGGCTGGAGTGTTCAGTGAAGAGGGAACTGGCAAGCGGCCCTGCACAGCGGCGGGGGCGAGGGCGCAAGCGGAGGTGCATCCAAAGATGCGGCGGGTGGTGCATTTTCCATCCGCGACTGGGGCACCGCGCAGGCAGCGCCCTTACAGTAGTCCCCTGTTCACCTCCACTTCTTTCGCTTTGCCCCTGAGCCTGATATCAGTTTCAAGACATCCCTGCGTGACACCTGGAAGGCGCTCTAGTTGAGGTGGCGATGGGGAGTGGTGTGAGGCTCTGCGTGCGGGGCGCGCCGTCCAACGGCGAGAGCAGCGCGGAGAAAGTGGGCCCCGCAGCCTCCGCCGGGTTCAGCAACGCCAATGGTCCCCCCCACAACGACGACGAGGAGGAGGAGGAGGAGCAGCAGGATGAGGAGGAGGATGAGGAGGGCGAGGATATGGAGGACGACGAGGACGAGGATGATGAGGCTGGGCCTGGCTCGGCGCCCCCTTTCCAGCTCTCTCCAGCTGCCAGCCGTCAATGCTGCGGTGGCTGCGGTCTGTCCCTGAAACCAGTCGCTGCGACCCAGCTTAGTACCTCCGAGGTGCTCAAGTTAAGGTGGAAAGGGTGTTGGCGTGCGACCCTGCGGGAGGGACGGCGAGCAGGGGGGGCACGCGCTGCCCGGCACAGTGGTGACCACCAACATGGTCGGCATCATGGTAGGGCCCACTCAATAACGCAGCCACGTTCGCCGCGTCATCCACCACGTTTGACACCCTGGGTGCTTGAATTATACGACGCCCTGTGATATGGCGAGCGTCAACAGTGGGCCCTGGATGACGGCGGCGATGGGGGGCGGCGGCGGCGGCGGCGGCCCGGGGGGGGCGGCAGGGGCGCCGCGCGAGCGGGCGGTCAAGCGCCGCCCGCTGCGCTCCGCCTCGGAGATCACGCAGGAGGCACGGCCTTGCCCGCACGCTGCCTCCCTTTATCACCCCACCTGCCAGCCCTCACAGCTGTGCTCCTGCCCTTGGAATCAATCTTGTTGTCTCCTTCCCTAACCTGACACCTCGAAAATGTCCAAACTGAACCGAAAGGAAAACTGGCGTGAGACTCTGGCAAGGGGAGCTGAGCGCGTGCTTCCACCTGCCGAGCGAAGCCGCGTGCCGCAAGCTGGGCATCGGCCTCACGGTGCTCAAGCGCCAGTGCCGCAAGTTCGGCATCAAGCGGTGGCCGTTCCGCAAGATGAAGAGCCTGGACCGCCTCATCACCAACGTGCAGGCCGGCATCTCGCCCGGCGATCAAAACCGCATGCTGGTCAAATCCGTGGAAGAGTTGGAGGTAGGTTCAAGTAAAACAACACGCTCTCGCCGCATCAACCACCGCACAATCAACCCTCGTCCCTGAAGCTTCAGTTTAATGGCATCGTACGACGCGGGTGGTGTGTGCACGCGGACCCTGAGGGTGGGAGCAGAAGCGGCGGATGGAGGAGTGCCAGGTGCTGGACCTCGACGAGAGCACCAAGCGCCTGCAGCAGGCCTACTCCAAGGCGGGGGCCGGGGCTTGGGGGGATGGGGCCCGTGGCCCGAGGCCGTTGCGCGGATACACACACGCTGTCAATTATCCTCTCGTCAAGGGGGGGATTATTTTTCAAGGTTGGTGGGGTTGGTGGGTTTCAAGGTTGGTGGGGTGTTCAGACGGGAGCTAGCGGCGGTGGTTATCGAATGAGGAGCTCTGGAGCTACTAATGGAGACGTTGTGACGATCCATCTCTTGAGTCAAATGACGTACCATGACTGGGAGTATGCTCGCCGCGGCCTGGCCCACATGTGCGTACCTTCGTGCATCGAATAAACGGCATCCTGTGACGTGGCGAGCACACGGGTTCGACCCCAGCGGCAGGCTAACCACAAGGCGCGGCGCATGGCGGCGGGGCCGGACACGCTGGGGCTGGGGGGGCTGCTGGCGCTGGGTGACGCCGTGACGGAGCCGCCGTCGGAACTGGGCGAGGACGAAACGATGAACGAGGTGTTCGAGGCTGCCAAGGCGCACGCGCAGCTGCTGCAGGGTGTGGTGGCGACGCTGCCGGGGCAGTCCCCCGCGGGGCTGGGCGCGGGGCAGGTCAACATGGCGGCGGCGGTGGCGGCGGCGGCGGCGGCGATGAGCGGGGGGGGCGGGGGGAGCGGGAGCGCGATGCCCGGCGCCGCCCGCACTCAGCTCGAGGTGCGATCTCATCAATCATGCTCACCACGTCATCCACCGCACTTTAAACACCTGCATGTTGGGTTGATGCCATCCCATGACACGGCGAGCATGATTCATCTGACCCTAGCTAGCGGGTATCGCGGCGGCGCAGCAGCGACTGGCGGAGTACGGTGCCGGCGGCGGCGGCGGTGGCGGCGCGGTGGGGTCTCACTAACACTTGGGGCCGGGGCCCGCCACGTCCGCAACCGCATGTCATACCCGTTTTTTGTTACATTAAGTTATTTGACATCCGATGACGCGGCGAGCATCTTCTGTCCTGACGCTACCTGGCGGCGGTGAAGCGGGCCAGCCCGATGAGTGCCGCCGCCGCCTCCGCCCTGGTCCTCGCCGCGCCGTCCGGAGCGCACGGCCGCGGCGTTGACCCGTCCGTGTGGCCCGGCATTGGACACGCGGCGGGCGCAAACCGGGTCTCCGCCGGGCTGGGCTGGGGCGGTGCATTGGCGGTGGCGGCGAGCGGCTCCCCAGAGAGCGGCCTGGGTGACTTGGGTGCCATCGCGGAGCAAGCGGCTTGGGGCTCGTCCGTGGCGGCGGCGGCGAAGGTGGAGGGCGGCGGCGGCGCCAACCCATTCGCTCCCCCGGGCAGCGGCGGGAAGGGTCTGGACGATCTCAAGCCGGCGCACGCGGTGTCGGGCGTCTGGTAGGGGCATGTACCAGATGCTCGCCACGTCATCCACCACGTTTGTATCCCCTTTTGCGATAAGTTGCGTCACGTGACGTGGCGAGCACTAGTTATCTGTCCCTAGCGTCTGGTCGCCGGCACGGCCGGCACCCGCGCGCCCGGCACGCGACGGCGACCGCGGTGCTGAGGTACTCGTAGGGGCGAGTGCATCATGCCCGTCACGTCATCCACAACATATAAGGCCCTCGTTCTCTGAGTTCTATGACACCATGTGACGTGGCGAGCATTATGTACTTTGACCTGAGGTGTTGGATCATCTGCTGTCGCGCAAACGATCGCGCGGAGGCTACGAGGAGGACGAGGAGGGGGATGAGGAGGGCGAGGTGGAGGAGGAGGAGGAGGAATCGGAGGAGGAGGAGGACGTCGCCGCCGCCGACGACGGCGACGGGCGGCGCGCGCGCAAGCCCAACCCCAAGGTGGGACTGAGTGGCTCGTGCCTGCCTCGTCATCCATCAAACTATCAACCCTCATCTCTTGAATGAAATGGCATCTATTGACGTGGTGTACATTGGTCACCTGGCTCTAATCCATGTACGCGGATGAACCCATGAAGCAGCGTGGCGGGCGGGGGGGGCGGGGGGGGCGG
>Ga0307489_10000096_pt1 | contig 43385 bp, 40 predicted proteins | sample SB12metaG_FD_202247 | JGI IMG/M metagenome (GOLD analysis project Ga0307489, IMG submission 202247) | Sea-ice brine microbial communities from Beaufort Sea near Barrow, Alaska, United States - SB 1.2 | ecosystem: Environmental > Aquatic > Marine > Coastal | place: USA: Alaska | collected... | reverse complement strand
GGTGATTAATACGCATTGGCTCGTTTGTGGGTTTTGCATGGCTCTTTGTTGGATAGCACGTAACGTCGAAATAGTTTCAGCACGGTAAGCGTAGGCTTCAAAACCATTATCGCCTATAAATCGGGGTCCTAACACCGAGCCCAAAACAGCAACAATGACTATCACAATCATAGCTTCTAGTAAGGTGAAACCTTTATTTTTTATAGCGTATAAGTTAAATTTACTTATCATCATAATAGGTCGCTAAAAAAACCGTAATGAACGTTAAATTCATTACGGTTTATCTTATCTATATTAGTGCTATTATTAACAATCTACGTTAAAAAATGTCACGTCAGGCTTCATGTCTTTCATAGCAGATTCTGTATATGAAATGTAACAAAGACTTCCGGCTGTAGCGGTATGATTATCATCATTTTTGTAAGTAACGTAAACAATATTGTCCGTTGAATCAAGTTCTATGTGGTATTGACTTGCATCACTACCTGTCAGAGCACCTGCATTAGCTACTAAAGTTTCCGCATCAAATTCTGCTTCGCCTTCGAAACTACCAACACCAGCTAATTGCACTATATTAAACACATTGGCTTTAGCATAACCATATACGGTCATCATCTCTGCTTCACCTAGATTGACCAATTTAGCAGCACTATCACTTTTCTTTTCTTTACTTGCAGTAGAAAAAAGAGAATCGTTTGACTTCTCGATAGCAGTTGCTACACCAGCCATAGATTGAGCTTTAGCATCGCCACTCATACCCGATATTTTAGGTAGTGCAGTTGCAGCCAACATAGCGATAATAACCATTACTATGCCTAATTCGATTAATGTAAAACCTTTTGAATTGTTTAATGTTTTCATTTTTATATACCTTTTGTTTTATTATAAAATTTCAAACCAGTATTTACTACTGGTTTTCAAAGTTTGGCATTAGTGCCGAGATTAAAGTTTTTACTTACTTCATTCGTGTAGTTAATAACACTACAGTTAACGTGACTATAATATACCGTATACAATGATGCAACGTTTATTTTTATAAATTTTATAATATATTGTGTTTCGAATATTGTCTGCCTAGTTCAACGTAGTTTGTTAACTAAAAAATACATAATATTACACCGAGATTTATCTTGCATTAATCATAGAAATCAATTATTTAATTGAATATCACGAAATTACTAGTGCAGATTTTATCCACCGTTGCCACCCGTCATTAACGTTTTATTCACACTTTTATCATCTCAACCTTTGAGACCAAACAGCAAAAGGTAGCTAGTGACTATTGGGTAACCTATTTTTTGATACCTGTGGTCATATAGGTTTCAGGCCGGCTGCATAAGACTTGACCTGCGACAACCGGAGATATAGACGATATCAATGGCAAACAATTACCCACCGCTTACAGGGCCACCGTCGAACTATATTGCTCAGCATAAAAATAGGGGGACTTCAACTAAAAATATTTAATGACTGTTCTATGTATTCGGATTATCTTGTTTATATCGGTGTATTAACAGCCTGAGACCTCAACATAGATATCAGGTTTATCAAATTCACTTATAGCTGCGGTATATTGCACGTAACATGTACTAAGCCCTAGTGCATTAGCCTCTGTTCCATCACCGCTGATTTGAGCAGCTGAGTTGCCTGTATGAAAATCATGTTCGGCGAAAGTAATGAAAACAGAATCACCGGCTTTCTCTACATGGAAATCAGAACCAGGATCCGTCGCTTTAATAGTGGTTAATGTTTGTGCCTCCTTTAAATCAAGATCCACTAATGCCGACATATTACGTACTTCGGCTGCAAGCCAACCATAAGTTGTTTCCAATTGTTCACCGGCTACCGTGATTTCAGTTTTCAAATCCCCTACGCCACCTTCAAGCGTATCTGTCTGATCCATCATTGCCTTATTTTTCATGGTTTCATTTGCCGCAGTCATAGCCGACGCTATACCTTGAAGCGTGGAAGCCGTAGCGGTATTAATTGTCCCCATTATCTTAGGCACTGCAGTTATAGCTAAAAAAGAGATAACAACCATTACTACTAATACTTCGAGGAGTGAAAAACCTGTTGATTTATTAAATATATTCATTTTTATTCACCTTTTCTATGCTTTTATTAACGTATAAACTGGATGACTTACAGACGAACTAATATTGGTTTTCAATGTCTGGCTGTTCAGCCAAGATAAAAGCTATCGTTTACCTTCTTTATTTATCAATATTACTACAATAGACTACGCAGTAATATACATTATAACCAAGCGTCGGCTTTAATTCAGATTTTAACTAAAAGCTTATACGCCTTTGTGACATCGCTATTACGTTTTACCGATACTGTCTGGTATCATGCACACCCCACCGCAAAGGGAGCTAGTGACTATTGGATACCCTACCTCAGTCTATAGGTCATCGGGGCTATTAGGCTACGAAAATATTGAAAGGTTCGCGACAAACTCGCACGGTAAATATAACACACTCACTGAGAGCAATATTTCTTACTGACGACATTAAAGCGTTGATATCGCGTACTTAGCCTTCGATTTTATAGGCACGTTGCATACGACATGACCTACGACAAAAGATCCAGGTCCAGATACGCATAACCGCTATCAATTTTCCTTATACGCACTGCTCATGTTCCACATCGGCTCAAATACACCCAAGCCCAGAACCAGCACCATGCAACCAACCACCACAATTAGCAAAGGTTCAATTTTCGCCGTTAATGATCCTAAGTCATAATCGACTTCACGTTCGTAATACTCACCTACGTCTTCAAGAAGCTCAGCTACACGGCCAGACTCATCACCAACGGCTATCATTTGTAAAACTAAGGGAGTAAATAGCTCGCTCAACACAGACGATCTATATAAAGTTATACCGGCTTCCACATCGCTTCTCATCGCTAATATTCTGACTCGAATATAGTCATTATCAACGGCTTCAGCCACTAAAGTGAGCGCTGATGTCATTGGCACACCCGATTTAAGCACCGTAGACAAACTATAGGTAAACCGAGCGAGTAATGTTCGCTCATAAATACTCCCAATAACAGGTAGGTTTAGCTTGGCTTTACCCCAAATATACCGGCCCTGCTTTGTTTCTAGGTAATTATTAGCCGCATATATCAAAGCCATAAAGCCTAGCCCAGTATAAGGACCATACTCAATAAAAAACTTGGAACTTTTCATTAGAAATCGTGTGGTCGCCGGTAAATCAGCACCTAATTTTGCATATGTACTAGTAAAGGTGGGGATAACAAAAACATTTATGGCGATAATGGCCAGCCCTATGACAATAATGACGAACATAGGGTATCGCATGGCTGCTTTTAGCCGTTTGAGCGTTGATTCCTCACGCTCAAAGTAAACCGACAATTTCAAAAACGCATCATCTAATTCACCGGTATTTTCACCGACATGGATAATAGAGACAAACAGTGGGCTAAAAACTTTAGGAACTTTACCGAACGCTGCAGCAAGTGGATAACCACCTTCGAGGAGCTCGATTACTTTTAAAAGTGCTGTCTTTAATGATTTTTTCGTCGTTGCCCCAGCTAACCCCTTAATCGCTTTTAATACCGGGACACCTGAACGCATTAATGCATTCATTTGTCGACAAAAATTAATTATGTCACTGGTTAAAATCGCATCGAGACCCATTGATTCGAGCATATGTAGCACGCTTTCAGTAATGGTAGCTTTAGCGACATTTTTGGTTTCTTCGATCTTAGTAACAATAATCCCTTGCTGAGCTAACTGCGCAACAGCCGCATTGTTGCTAGGACTGTCAAGGTTACCTTCCACTTGGCCACCACTGGTAGTTCTGCCTTGGTATTTAAATGTCGCCATACTGATTAACTTTCCTCGTCATTGGACGTCATATCAATCGTATCAGCCAAACGAAGGACTTCTTCAATGGTAGTAATACCTGTGATCGAATAATCAAAAGCGGCATGCGATAGGGGCTTATAACCAGGATGGGCCTTTGCATGCCTGATAAAACCTTCGTTATCGCCACGTTTTAATGCTGACATCATTGGCTCATTCAATTCTAACAACTCGAACACACCAACTCGGCCACGGTAACCGGTATATCCACACGATTGACAGCCCTGCCCTTGCTTAAAATTAGAGTGGAGCTGCTCAACAGGCTGTCGCATCATACGGGATAGCCATAATTTTTCTTCGTCAGTTGGCTCGACGTCGGCGACACAATTAACGCATATTCTGCGTACTAAACGCTGAGCGAGTACCGCTTTTAATGCACTGCCCACTAAGAAGCCTTCAGCACCCATATCTAACAAGCGCAAGGCAGAGGTAATAGCATCATTGGTATGCAATGTTGATAACACTAGATGACCGGTTAACGCCCCTCGCAATCCTATGGATGCGGTTTCACCATCGCGCATTTCTCCAACCATTAATACATCCGGATCTTGACGCAGAGCCGTGCGTAATACCCTATTGAAGGTTAACTCAATTTTATGATTAATTTGAACTTGGTTAATGCGAGGTAAGCGATACTCTACCGGATCTTCAACGGTAATTATTTTGACATCGGCCGTATTCAACTCACTCAACGCTGCATAGAGGGTAGTGGTTTTGCCACTGCCTGTAGGTCCTGTAACCAATATCATACCATTGGGCCGCGTAATTTGATGCCGCATGCGTTTGATGAAATCGACGGGCATACCCGTTTGGTCTAAAGAGAGTAAACCGGCGGATTGATCTAATAAACGCATAACTACTGACTCGCCATGCTCTAGTGGCATAGTCGACATTCGCACATCAATACTATGGCCCTTGAAATCTAAATGAAAGCGACCGTCTTGTGGCAAGCGTTTTTCAGAGATATCTAGGCCTGCCATTAACTTCAAGCGTAACGTAATGGCAGTGGCTATGGTACTTTCTTTTAAAATACTTTCTTGTAGAACACCATCAATGCGCTGTCGAATGCGTAATACGTCTGCATCAGGCTCTATATGAATATCTGATGCCCGCATTTGTATCGCGTCTTCAAATATCGACTGCAATAATTTAGCCACGGTGGCATCACCGGCTTCGCCCGTGATACTGCTACTTACTTCATAGCTGGTATCCTTTTCGTACTCTTGATTCAATTGACTAGCGAAAGACTCAATATCGGCGGTACGACGGTATAACGCATCAAAAGCGTCATATAATTGCGATTCAAGCACGATAGCCAGTTTAACTTCTTTCGGTGCCAGCATGGCTTCAAGTTGGTCCAAGCCACTTAAGTCGGCAGGATCACTCATCCCAATTAATACCGTATTGTCATCATCTTCGATCACTAAGGCACGTAAACGCCGGGCATGAACCTCAGGTAACAAATTAGCAATTTCTGGTGGGATACGTCTTTGGCTGATATCTAAAAACGGCACCTCAAGTTGTTGGGCTAAAAACGACAGTAGTTGCTTTTCTTTGATATAGCCTAAGTCAATTAATGTATCCCCTAGCTTGCGACCAGTGTCTCTTTGGTCATTAAGTGCCTGAGTTAATTCCTGGTCAGTGATAATATGCTCACGAACCAATAGATCACCAAGGCGCATTTTTAATTTTGGTCCTGCCATTTTTACTTTCCTAATTCCTGTAGGCGTTGAGTAACAAATTGCCTTGCACTACCTGATAAATCATGTTTATTTAATGCGGTGCGATAGTTTTTTTTAGCCAAGGAAAATTGACTATTACTATCGTAAGCAATGGCTAGTCCTAACCACCAGCGACCGATATGTTGCTGCAATCTCGTTAACCTTAAATAAGCGTTAATCGCAAATTGATATTGTTTACTCCCTTGCGCTTGATTGGCTAACACACTCTGGTAGTTCACATCACTAATCGTGTCAAGTGCGGGGTGAGCTTGTAATACTTGAAATGCCGCAAAATTTTGCTTCCGCTTAATGTGTATTTGTGCTTTTAAAAGACGAAGCTCATTGTCGTTAGGATCAAGTACAATACCGCGAGACAATAAAGTCAACGCCGCTTGATAAGACTGACGGCCAAACCACAGTGCCGCCAATTGTTTTCGTGCCCCTTTTTCGCTGGGTAAAATCAGTAAAACATCTTGGAATAACTGTTCTGCCTTTGATATATCATTATTGTCAACAGCCTCTTTTGCTTGACTCATTTTTTGTTTAGCTAACGTTTTAGGCGTTAGTTGTTTTCGCGTAATCTCCATGGTTGACCCCTGGGCTTTTTCAACCTTGGGCTTTGTAGTTGCCGCATTATTAGCCGTTAGAACAACTAACGGTGAAGTTAGAACAACAGCCGGTTGGCTGATCTGCGCTGATTTATCTGCTACCGAATTATCGCCAATAGCTTTATCGAGAATGGCATTGGGGGCTTTATTTACAATAAAGCTCTTTGTTGGTGTTTCACTGGCGAGGGTTTTTATAACTGATTGATTCAGACTAGCCAGAGGGGGATTTATAGTGACCTGCTGCGTTTCAATAGTATTTGACTTAGGTGGTTTACTATTTAAAACCGCTAACTGATCTGAGGTCGCAGGCGAGCTCACGTCTCTCGTCACCTGCTTATTTATTTTTGATTGACTCGCTAAACGTTGATTTTCATTTTGTAAATAAAACATGTATGCCGAAGATAGGGTAATCACAACACTTACAGTAATAATTAATAAATTTTTAGACGATGATTTATCGGTAATTACCGGCGGCGGAATGGCCACATTATCAGTATGCTGAACGCGTTGCCGCTGTTCTAAGTCCTTTAACATTTGATTGATAACGCTCAATCTATTACTCCAGTAGAATTGTCTGCTGCGATATAATTTACACCCAGATAATCAGCACCTAAATAAATAATGCTCACCAATAGCGCCAAACTCAACACAGCAATACTGATCGTTATGACCTTTGAACTTAGTAGCGATTTGGGCCTCAATAGCGAAATCAATTTGGTATCTTCGGTATCATTGATTGCCAATGTTAAGTGCCCAGAGGTTATTGTATGGTGCCCCTGACCATAGGCAAGCATCAGTATTTTATGACACAACACATTCACTAACCGTGGAATACCTTTACTCGCTTTGGCTAATTTTTTAGTGACCCCATGGGAAAATAAAACAGGCCCTTTATACCCAGCCACTTTTAATCTGTGTTGGATATAGTAGTGGGTTTCGTGAGCCGTTAGTGTTTTTAATTGATATGAAAAAGTAATGCGCTGCCTTAACTGACGAAATTGTTGTTCCCCAAGGAGTTGGTCAAGCTCTGGTTGAGCAAATAAAACCACTTGCAGTAATTTACTGGTCTCTGTCTCTAGATTGGTAAAAAGTCTCAATACTTCCAAACTTTCAACAGGTAAGGCTTGCGCTTCATCTAAGATCAGCACTACGGAGTGCCCTTGACCATGCAAGGCCATTAATCGCTCTTGTATACGTTGGGTTAAGGTAGACATACGCTGCACTTCTTTTACACCTAACTCTACCGCTACCGCTCTGCGTAATTCATCCGGTTTTAAATCAGGATTAGGGATGTATGCGGCGACAAAATTGCCCGGCACTTCATTCAATAATTTACGGCAGAGTAGCGTTTTACCCGTACCGACTTCGCCCACAATTTTGATAAAGCCTTCACCACTTTTTAAGGCCGTCAGCAAAACAGCTAACGCCTCATTATGTGAATCTAACCCTAAATAAAATTGGGTGTTGGGTGTTAAGGTAAAGGGTAATTCCCTTAAGCCAAAATGTGGCAAGTACATAAGTAAACCTAATTTTATTGACTAAATTTATGACTTTTTTGGGGTCATAGGCGGTTTGTCGTCAATTTAGTTTTTCTCAAAACTATCCTCTTCAGGGAACCAGTCTTTGAGCAGTGAACGGGCATCTTGTAACTGATTGTTCCAAGTGTCTTCGCCAACAACAATGGGTTTTAACATGATGATTAACTCAGTTTTACGCTTTTGTTGGCTTTTAGTTTGAAACAATTCACCTAAAAATGGAATATCACCTAGCAATGGTGTTTTTGAGTTTATATCTACACTGCGTGTTTCAATTAAACCACCAATAACAACAATTTCACCTGATTGCGCTTTAATGATGGTATCAGACTCTCTTACACTACTTTGTGCCAGTGGTAAAACAAATTCTTCACCGCCGAGTGATATGACTTTATTTTGTTCATCCGTTAAGGTTACCGATGGGTGCACATGAAGAATAACTGAACCTGAGGGATCAATTTGTGGCGTAACATCTAAAGCAATACCAGAGAAAAATGGCGTGAGTGAAATATCAGGTGTAACCGTCGTATTGGTTCCTGTGGAGGTCGAAGTGGTTGAAATATCGGTGACAAAGTATTCATCTTCTCCTACTTTAATCACCGCCTTTTGATTATTTGTTACGGTAATTCTAGGACTAGATAGGACTTGCACATTACCTTGTGTCTCGAGTAATTCAATCACACCACTGAAGTCGTTATTTTGGAAACCAAAAGCAGTTGTCCCTCCGACTAAGGTCGATATAGCGTTGTTGGTTATATTACCGCCCATCGATAAAGAAAGATTTGTGCCGCCCAAGACCTTATCCCATTTCACTCCTTGCTGATAATCATCATTGAGGGTTACTTCCATTATTTTTGCTTCAATGATCACCTGACGTCTGAGATGAGCTTGCGTATCATCGATAAATTTTTTCACTGTTTTAATTTCTTGTGGTAATGCACGTACTGTTACTAAGCCCGCTTGCGGTGACACAATGACTCGTCGCCCATCTTCTTTGCCTATGAGTGCACTTAATGTATTTTCTAACTCTTGCCAGAAGTCGGATTTACTTGACGTGGCAATTTTAACACCACTACTGCTACCGCCGCCGCCGCCACTACTGCCGCCACTGCCGCCGCCACCGCCACTGCCGCCACTACCGCCGCCACCGCCACCAGTTATACCCCCAGCACTGATACTGGTAGTAGATTCACCGACACGTTGAATAAAGAGGTAATTAAGTGCAATAGTTTCTGTGCGCATGCCGGCAGAATAAACTTGTATAACGTTGTTTTGGCGATTAATTTGATAGCCATAAAGTTCTTCCACGACATCAAGTGCCTCGTCTATGGTTACGTCCTTTAAATTGAGTGTGATGTTACCACTGACATCTGGGTGCACAGCAATGCTGTAAGGTGAGCCTTCAACAATGGCCGCAAAAAAACTTTGAGCCGCAACATTAGTAGCCGCAATCTCTAAACGTTTTTCAGACAACAAGCTTTGTTGCGCCTGATCAAAGCTTTCCTGCATTAATTCTTGCTGGAGATCTACCGGTACATAAGCTAATGCTTTGGGTGCGTTTAATTGTTTGTTTTCAACTAGCGCCTTATCCAATGATTTTTTCAAGGTTTCAATTGGTTTCGTTGCTGATTGACAGCCGATAAGCATCAATAAACAAAAACTAACTACGCTAATAATCGTCATATTTTTCATTCAATATATACCCGTACTTTACTCAAAATTTACTACTCATTGCCACTTTTTTATATTAGCTCTCAGCATACTATATATCACCAACACTCGGACGTGAACATATGTCTAACTTTTAAAGCTATTTTTTTACTATTGATGAAAAGAGTGACAGTTCGAGTGACTCCTCTGATGAACGTAAAACCACACTATTATCCTTTACTGACACTAAACGATACTCACCAATATAATCATTAACCTTTAATGCCTGCCCATTAATGACAGCCGTGGCAGTCTGCTCGTTATGACCACTATGAAAAATACCTTCCAACACGATACTTTGAGTTATTATGACCGGTTCTGGCGTCTGTGAACGCTCGATTTTCTCGACTCCAGAGACTTCCGGCTTGGCTTTTTCTATCGCAAACATTTTTCCCTTATCTATAACCACTGAAGCAGACAATGGTTTACTTGGGTCTAATGCTTTGAGGTTCGCTGTTATGCCATCACTGGACATGAAAGCGAAGAGGATCATGATTCTACTAATAATGACTCGCTGATTTTTCACTGGGTTAATCATTATTTACTGCACCTTTATTCGTCATTTGATGTGGATGATTTTCACATCAATGATCCACATATAAGAAGCTATACGCCTATAAAATCTGAACTTGTACTTAAACTATAAATTTCTATCTCTAGTATATTCAAGGGATATGACTCTGCTGTGTAATAAAATTTTTGCCAAAAGAATGTCCATGATAAATCCTCTAACTGTAATAAATAATCCCGTAATTGAAAATATTGCCCTTGTAATACCAATTGAATGCCGTGGCGATACAAGCCGACAACATTAGTGCCATCTGAGTATGCCGTTTTATTTTCTTCGTCAGCATTGTTTAACCATAACGGCTGTACCGGCATCGCTTTAAAAGAGAGGATCTCGACGCCTTTTTCTAACTTTAATAATTCGAGTAAAGCTTGACGCATTTCAATGGGATCAATTAAGTCAGAGGTGAGTTTAAGTAACCGCCCATCGACCTTAAGTAACTGGTCCTGAAATTGGTTAATTTTTTTATTAACGGCAATGTTAGGATCTTTTACTAACGTATTGTCTAACTTGATTATTTTTTTTCCCGTCGCGCTATTTTCAGAGGTAAGTTGAATGCGCTGTTTGTTTTTCATTGTCGTTAGCGCTAAATTCTCTTCAATAGCATAAGTAAAAATCACCATAGAAAAAATGATTATACCGGCGAGTAATACTAGGCTTTGTTCTTTGATCTTTAACGCTAAGTATTTCTCTTTGTAATTATCCCATTGCTCTTTCAATATTCTTCTTCCCACATATCCATCTCACTTCGGGTCTTCACGGTAAAGTCAATTAAACCATTGTCGTTTTGCGTCATATCAAATACGCTAAATACCTTACCTGATAAGACGGATGAAGAATCGAATAACGCTAGCCAAGCGGGCACCGCGTCTGCTGTTCTTGCCGCACCGATTATATATATCTGATTATTCTCGATCGTCACCTGTAGTAAACTAATATCTTCACTATGCATGTCTGATAAGTCGGTCATTGCCTTGGCAAAGCCGGCAACATAAGTCGTATTTTGATTGGTCAGTTGTTCGTACAACGCCGCCTTATTTGACATTACAAACATTAATGTTTCCAATTTATTCTGTAAATTGGCATCGACTTTATTTTGTTGGATATTGCTTTTTAAATCCGCCAAGACTTTGTTTTGTTTTACCTTGACTTTACTCAAAGCTCTTAGTTGCTCTGCAAGTTGATCGACTTGATATTGACTGTAGAATGCCACCAATAACATCACAGTAATGACTAAAATCCAACTCACTACTACTCGATATAGCGTTAACAGTACTCGTTTAGGTAATAATTCGGCTTGTAATAAGTTAATACCATATTTATTATCCATGCGCTTGCTCTAAGGTGTTGAGTAAACTTGCCCCTATTGCTACCGCGTATTTTCGCTGTCCTTGGTGTTGCTCAGGCAGGGCGAGTAATTGCACCACAACATCTGTATTTTCGGCTAATTTATCAGCTAAGTACTGTTCATTATCCGAGGGGACCATTACTTGTATAGATTTGATCGGCGCTTGCTTTAATTGGCGCTCAAAATAGTCCATAAAGCGTTGAATCTCTAAGCTCAGTCTCTCGGTAGTCCCCATTGCTAGGTCTTCTTCACTTTGTTGATAAAGTTGAGTAAAACCGCGCAAACGACGATAAAAATATAATTGGCCATTTTTTACAATCAATAAAACAACCTCCGCATTGGGCTGTTGACACACCAGTAAAACCGCGGCATCTTTTTTCGGCAATAAACTGAGAAAGGCAAATTCTTCCGTACTGATAGTCGATAATTGAATGCCACCTTGGTTAATAGCGCTAAACAGAACCATTAAAAAACTTTTTGAGGCACAAATGACATTCACTTGCGGGTTTCCTCCAACTACGGCATGTGCGTCAAAATAATCGACGATCATGTCATCAACCTCAATAGTGACGAGGTCATTGACCTGCCATTTTAACGCCCCAAGCATTTCATTCGCCGGTATATTAGGTTTATCGACTTGGACTATTTTATAAAAAGCCGGGGATAAAACAACGTGACAATTGCCTGAAGCTACATACTGTGTTAAAAATCCCTTCAAATTTTCAGTGACGTTTTTAGTGGCGGCGTTATTCCCCAACGGTGGATTAGGCGACATGTCAAGCGCACTCTCTTGATAACTAATTTCATTAGATTCATCTAAGTAGCAGAGTGTTAAAGATGACGGACCAATACAGATCCCTAGCTGTGGCTTTGACTCTGGCTTTGAAAAAAATTGTAACAGCCTAGTAATTAATGACATTGATTAGTCTATTTCTGTATTATTAAATAAGTTATTTGAATCATGCAGAAAGGTTAAACATTTGTTAAACCACGCATAAATCGTTAAAGTTACTTAAAAATGTATCCATTATTCATTATCCCAAATTAAAATCTATGCGCAAGCCTTATTTTAAAAAATTATGAAGTTAATATTAAATTATGCCATTACCCTCCCCACTGCAAAAAATTGACCATCCGTTATTTGATCATCACAAGCTCACGGTGATGATCAAGCGCGATGATTTAATTCATCCGACAATCTCAGGTAATAAATGGCGCAAGTTAAAATACAACCTTGAACACGCAAAAGTGCAAGGAAAAAAAGGTATCATCAGTTTTGGTGGCGCCTATTCAAACCATATTCATGCGCTCGCCTTTGCTTGTCATCAACTCAACCTCCCCTGTATTGGTATTATTCGGGGTGAATGTCATTATGCCAATAACTTCACCTTACGTTGGGCACAACATTGGCAAATGCAGTTAACTTATGTTGACCGTATGACCTATCGCCACAGAGCAGACCCTAACTATTTAACCTTACTTCAAGCGCAATACCCTGACTACTTGATTTTGCCTGAAGGTGGTAGTAATGCTTTGGCAATTCCAGGGGTGAGTGAGATTATTGATGAACTTAATAAACAAACCACATTTGATACGTTATTAACCCCGGTAGGCAGTGGGGGCACGTTGGCAGGCCTTATCTCAGGTGATAACAATCTACATCAACTGTTAGGCATTGCTGTCCTTAAACAAGGAAAAGGAAAAGAAACTGATCTTGATAGCGTTGATATCAAGCCTAATGATTACTTAATAAACCAAGTGTCAGTACTGCTACCCAAGGCAGCTCAGGAATATGATAACTGGCAAGTATTACCAGATTTTCATCGTGGTGGTTATGCAAAATTTAGTGAGGAAGATAGTCAGCGAGTAGTGGCTTTTAATCAAGACACTGGCCTAAATTTTGAGCCCGTATATTCAGGAAAAATGCTCTTAGCCTTAGTGGATTTGATTAAGCAAGGTTACTTTCCCCAACACCACCGTATTGTGCTTCTGCACACCGGAGGATTACAAGGCTTAGGTGGATTATCCGAACGAAAGCGAATAAATGCGCAACAGTGGCAAGTACCTCCTGATGCGCCGAAGGTATAAATCATCCCGAATGACTTGACTCTTTATAAAACCTCAAGACCCGCTTTAAATAAGAAGGATAACGGATTCACCCCAAACTGATAACAAAGTTCAGCTGGTTGCTCAATGTCCCAACAGGCTAAGTCTGCATCAAAACCTACTTTCAATTGACCTTTACTGTCACTTAATCCTAGCGCTTTAGCACCATGACAAGTAACACCGGCAATGGCTTCTGCCGGTGTCAGTTTAAATAAAGTACACGCCATATTTAGCATCAATTGTAATGAACATATCGGTGATGAACCGGGATTAACATCAGTGGCTATCGCTATGGCGACCCCTTCTGTTCGTAAAGCCTCAATTGGGGGGAGTTGAGTTTCACGTAAAAAGTAAAAAGCGCCCGGTAAGAGTACCGCAGTCATATCAGCGTTAGCCATCGCTTTAACCCCATCAACAGACAAAAATTCAATATGATCGGATGACAATGCCTGATATTTTGCTGCCAGCTTTGTACCACCTAAATCAGATAATTGTTCCGCATGGACCTTAATGGCCAAACCGTATGACTTTGCTGCGGCAAATACACGCTCAGTTTGCTTGAGATCAAAACCAATACCTTCACAAAACACATCAACCGTGTCGGCAAGTTGTTGCGCTGCTATCGTTGCCATCATTTCATCACAAACCAGATCAATATAAGCATCAGGTTGGTCTTTATATTCAATGGGTAAGGCATGTGCACCAAGAAAGGTCCGCTTAATCGTTACGGGCAGTTTGTCACCCAACTGCCCGGCAACTTTTAACATTTTAATCTCTGTTAGTGTATCTAACCCATAGCCCGATTTAATTTCTACTGTGGTTACACCTTGCCGGTGCAACGCTGTTAATCTTTTCAACGCACTGGCCAGCAACTGTGCTTCACTTGCTGCCCGTGTTGCTTTAACAGTGGACACTATTCCGCCACCGGCCTGAGCAATTTCTTGATAACTTTTACCTTGTAAGCGCATTTCAAACTCATTTGCACGATTACCGCCATACACTAGGTGAGTATGGCAATCAATTAACCCGGGGGTCATCCATTGCCCTTGGCCATCAATGACTTGTACTTGATGTGGATCAAATACCGGGATATTTTTCTCTTTACCCAACCAAGCAATCTTGCCATCACTTATTGCTAGTGCACCCTGTTCAATTGCGCCATAGCTTTTACTGCCATCGGTCATTGTCGCTAAATGAATGTTTGTCCAGAGTGTTTGCCAATGATTGGTATGTAAAGTATCCATAGTTGTTCCAAATAAAAATAGGCTAAAAGGTGGTGCGAAGTCCAAGGTTGCAGTGCCGCTAGACGCTGATCAATAAAACCTGCTAATACTTACACTTTATCGGATCAATGTTTAACAATCAAGCTTGTATATACAACCCTTGATGTTTGACGGAAACTGTGCGATCGTATGGGCAAGTTAAACTTCATCTGATAATAAAATGAAAAAACCAGTAATTAAAGCAAAGTTTACCGTAATTAAACAGCACATTTGCGACAACATTGAGTCTGGCAACTGGCAGCAGCATAGCAAAGTGCCGTCAGAAAATGAATTAGCCTTAGAATTTAGTGTCAGCCGCATGACAGCAAGACGTGCATTACAAGAACTAACCGAACAAGGGCTGCTGCTTCGCACACAAGGCGCAGGTACGTTTGTTGCTACCTTTAAATCTCAGTCATCGTTATTAAAAATTAGAAATATCGCTGATGAGATCACTGAACGAGGACATCGCCATACCGCCAAGCAACTTGTGCTTAAATCAATCAATGCCACTAAAGAGGTGGCTATTTTATTAGGCTTAACAACCAGTGATACGGTGTTCTATTCTGAAGTTTTACATTTTGAAAATGATGAAGCCATTCAGTTAGAGCAGCGTTTTGTTAATCGCCAATTAGTCGCCAATTATTTACAACAAGACTTTACCTCTATGACACCGCACGAATATTTATCAAGCGAAGCACCACTCACAGAAGCGACTCATGAAGTAGAGGCTATATTAGCCAATACTACCATTTGTCAACTACTTAACATTGACCATGCTAACCCTTGCTTACAAGTTAAACGTCGCACGTGGTCGAGCCAAGGGGTCGTTAGCTTAGCAACGCTGACATCGCCAGGTCATAAGTACCGTTTAGGTAGTCATTTAGTTTTTTAGTTTTTTAGTTTTTTAGTCAATATACACATAAATAATGCCACTAGGGGAAATGTGATGAAAACCAAGACCAAAAAAAGCAGCATTCATAACGATCGTTTAGATACTAGTAGAGTCATTCGTGCACCACGCGGCAGTAAAATAACGGCAAAGAGCTGGTTAACTGAAGCGGCAAAACGGATGTTAATGAACAACCTAGACCCTGAAGTTGCCGAGCACCCGCAATCATTGGTGGTTTATGGTGGTATTGGCCGTGCGGCCCGTAATTGGGCGTGTTATGACAAAATTGTTGAAACACTCGATCGGTTAGAAGATGACGAAACGTTAATGGTACAATCAGGCAAGCCGGTAGGGGTTTTCAAAACCCACAGTAACGCACCCCGTGTCTTAATTGCTAACTCTAATTTAGTCCCTAATTGGGGTAACTGGGAGCACTTTAACGAGTTAGATAAAAAAGGCTTAATGATGTACGGTCAGATGACCGCCGGCTCTTGGATCTACATTGGCTCACAAGGTATCGTTCAAGGCACTTACGAAACTTTCGTTTCTATGGCGAAACAGCACTTCAATGGTGATGCTTCTAGTAAGTGGGTACTTACTGGTGGTTTGGGTGGCATGGGTGGAGCTCAACCCCTTGCTGCAACTATGGCAGGTTTTTCTGCTTTAGTGGTGGAATGTGACGAAACGCGTATCGATTTCAGAATTAATACGCGTTATCTTGATGTTAAAGCAAAAAACTTAGATGAAGCGCTATCTCTTATTAATCAAGCAACAACAAAAGGTGAAGCGATTTCAGTCGGTTTATTAGGTAATGTCGCTGAGATTTTTCCTGAGTTAGTCAAGCGCGGTATTGTGCCCGATGTTGTTACTGATCAAACATCGGCACATGATCCATTAAATGGTTATCTTCCGGTCGGTTGGACCATGGAATATGCCGCACAAATGCGCAAAGAAAATGAAGCAACTGTTGTTAAAGCAGCAAAAGAGTCAATGGCGCTGCAAGTACAAGCCATGCTTGATTTACAAGCGGCAGGCTCTGCGACTACCGATTACGGTAATAATATTCGCCAAATGGCTTTAGAACAAGGCGTAAAAAATGCCTTTGATTTCCCAGGTTTTGTTCCCGCTTATATTAGGCCATTATTTTGTGAAGGCATTGGACCGTTTCGCTGGGTCGCTTTATCAGGTGATCCAGAAGATATCTATAAAACGGATGCCAAAGTAAAAGAATTGATCCCCGATGATGCTCATCTACACAACTGGTTGGATATGGCGAGAGATCGTATTGACTTTCAAGGCTTGCCTTCACGTATTTGTTGGGTAGGTTTAAAAGATCGCGCACGTTTGGCATTAGCCTTTAATGACATGGTGAAAAAAGGTGAATTATCCGCACCTGTGGTTATTGGTCGTGATCATTTAGATTCAGGCTCTGTTGCTTCACCTAATAGAGAAACAGAAAGCATGATGGATGGCTCAGATGCTGTCTCTGATTGGCCATTACTTAACGCATTATTATCAACATCAGGTGGCGCAACTTGGGTCAGTATTCATCACGGTGGTGGTGTAGGTATGGGCTTTAGTCAACATTCTGGTATTGTCATTGTCGCTGATGGCACAGACGAAGCACACCAGCGAATCGCTCGCGTATTATGGAATGACCCAGCAACAGGTGTTATGCGCCATGCGGATGCCGGTTACGAAACCGCCATCAACTGCGCTAAAGACCAAGGTCTAGATCTACCAATGATTGATGGTGCTAACGGCATCAAAGGAGCATAACCATGACGACAAAAACACCAATTAATGCACTCAATATTATCCCTGGGCAGTTAACCTTAGCGCAATTGCGTGATGTTGTTCGTTATAACGACATTACCTACTCTTTAGATGGTAGTGCTTTTGAAGAAATAGATAAAAGTGCCGCTGCAGTTCAACAAGTTATTCTTGAAAACCGGGTAGTTTACGGTATCAATACCGGCTTTGGTTTACTCGCGAGTACTCGCATAAAAACAGACGAGTTGGAGTTATTACAACGCTCAATTGTACTTTCTCATTCAGCCGGTTTTGGTGAATACATGGAAGATGAAACCGTACGTTTAATGATGGTATTAAAAATCAACTCTTTGTCTCGTGGTTTTTCAGGTATTCGCTTAGAGGTTATTCAAGCACTCATTACTCTGCTTAATGCTCAGGTTTATCCTTGCGTACCTAAAAAAGGATCCGTAGGTGCATCGGGTGATTTAGCCCCATTAGCCCATATGGTATTACCTTTATTAGGTGAAGGTGAAATGTCTTATCAAGACGAAGTTATATCAGCTGCTGACGGTTTAAAAATTGCTGGTCTTGAGCCTATTGCTTTTGCCGCTAAAGAAGGCTTAGCCTTATTAAACGGTACACAAGCATCAACGGCTTTTTCGCTAGAGGGTTTATTCTACGCTGAAGACTTATTTGCCGCCGCCGTGACGATTGGTTCAATGTCAGTTGAAGCGGCCTTAGGAAGTCGAGCACCATTTGATGAGCGTGTCCATTTAGTCCGCGGTCAACGCGGTCAAATTGATGCTGCGGTTGCTTATCGTGAAATTTTAACAAATAACTCAGAAATTGGCCGCTCGCACCTCGATTGTGAAAAGGTTCAAGATCCCTATTCGCTTCGCTGTCAGCCACAAGTGATGGGTGCCTGTTTAACGCAAATTCGTCAAGCCGCTGAAGTACTGCATGCTGAAGCCAACGGCGTTACTGATAATCCATTAGTTTTTGCTAATGAAGGTGACTTTATCTCAGCCGGTAACTTCCATGCCGAACCTGTGGCAATGGCTGCCGATAATATTGCCTTGGCCATAGCAGAAATCGGCTCATTGTCTGAGCGTCGTATGGCGTTATTGATTGATGCGAACTTAAGTAAATTACCGGCATTTTTAGTTGAAAATGGCGGTGTTAATTCTGGTTTTATGATCGCTCAAGTAACCTCAGCAGCACTTGCATCAGAAAATAAATCGCTGGCGCACCCTGCGTCAGTAGACAGTCTACCAACGTCGGCTAACCAAGAAGATCACGTATCAATGGCCGCTTTTGCTGGACGCCGTTTAGCCGATATGGCAGAAAACACCACCGGCGTATTGGCGGTTGAATATCTCGCTGCAGCTCAGGGTTTAGACTTTAGAGCACCACTGAAAGGTTCTAATAAAATTGAACAAGCGAAAGCTATATTACGTGAAATGGTCAGTTTTTATGATAAAGACAGATACTTTGCCCCTGATATTGCTGAAGCCGCAGCGATTATTGCCGAGGGTGATTTAAACTATTTAATACCCAAGGGTATCTTGCCCAGCTTTTAATCAATATAATTTTACCACAGAGACAAAAAAGGCTTAGTACTCTGTGGTAAATATCATGCCTTCTCTCAATAAAATCCTGCTATTGTGTTATTAACAACGCTATTGTTGACATAGTGGTTAAATATCGACGCTATCTCTTGACATATTATGTCGGCCTCTCTACTTTCTATAGAAGCGCTACGATCTACTCTCTGTTTTTATTATCGTGATTGATCACATATAAGGAATATCCCATGGACTTTATTTTACTCTTTGAAACTTGGATTGTCCTTGCCATTATCTTAGCTTTAGCTGAAATATTCATTCCCGGCGGCATCTTAATTAATATGGGTATTGCTTCATTGGTTGTTGCTTTTGGCGTCAAATTTGGCTGGTTAGACACTTGGGTATTTACTTTGACTGTATGGTTTATTACCGCCTCAAGTTTATTATTTTTAGTCTATTTATTTACCGATAAATTTATCAATTCTGATCATAGTATCGAAAACGTTAATGAAGAATTAGATATTTATGGTAAAGAAGTCTTAGTGACTGAAAAGATTGGTCCCGGTACCCATGCAGGCAGAGTAGCGTTCCAAGGCACAACATGGACAGCGCTTGGTGATGGTTCAGAAATTATTGCGGGTAGTCATGCAACTATCGTCTGTAAAGAAAATATTTCATTGGTTGTTGAGCTAAAACTTAACAGTCAACCATCATCACTTAATCGTTAAATACACCTAGAATAAGTCAAAAATTAATTGCCAAGGGGGCATTATGTTAGCAATTTTTACCTTTATCATCCTCGGACTGTTGTTTATTGTCCTAAAATTAATTTTGGTAGTGCCAATGCGTGAGGTTTGTGTTATTGAGCGTTTAGGCAAATTTCGTGCAGTAATGACACCCGGTTTACATTTTTTAATTCCATTTTTTGACCGTGTTGCTTATCGCCATGAAGTGCGTGAGCAAGTATTGGACATCCCCTCACAAAGCTGTATTTCTCGAGATAACGTTCAAATTAATGTCGATGGTTTGGTTTATATTAAAGTCATGGATGGCGCTAAGGCAAGTTACGGCATTGAAGATTATCGCCGAGCAAGTGTGAACTTAGCGCAAACCACTATGCGATCAGAAATTGGTAAACTCAAACTCGGCCAAACATTTTCAGAACGCGATACCTTAAATGAAACCATCGTCCGCGAAATTGATAAAGCGTCAGACCCTTGGGGTATTAAGGTACTACGTTATGAAGTGCGTAATATCACCCCATCAACCAATGTTATTCATACGCTAGAAAAACAAATGGAAGCTGAACGCAGGAAACGAGCTGAAATCACCTTGGCTGAAGCTGAAAAAGAGGCAACAATCAATTTATCTCAAGGACAGCGTCAAGAGGCGATAAACTTGTCTGAAGGTGATAAACAAAAACAAATCAATGAAGCTCAAGGACGCGCCCAAGAAATAACTATTCTTGCCGATGCGACTGCTCAAGGTATCAATATGATTGCCGAGGCAACGGCCAAACCAGGCAGTGATAAAGCCGTTCAACTCAGACTACTTGGTCAATTTATTCAGCAGGTCGGTGGGATTCTCAAAACCGCAGATGTGTCTGTTTTACCTGCCGAGTTAGCTAAATTAGAAGGTTTTTTCGATGGTATGGATAAAGTGACCCAAACTGTTCAAGGCGGTAAATAATTATGGAAGAAGCAATCGTTAATAGCAATCTCATTACTGACCACATCAGCTACATGGATTTATTTGTTTTAGTGGTTTGGGCCAGTATCTTTGTTTTTCTTGCCTTTAAATTTATCCAAGCAATATGCTTAGTGCCAACAAAATCAGCCTATGTCGTTGAGCGTTTAGGTAAATACCGCTGCACTTTAGAAGCCGGCTTTCATATGTTGTTACCCTTTATTGACCGGGTAGCTTTTGTGCAAGACTTAAAAGAAGAAACCATTGATGTACCACCACAAGAATGTTTTTCACGTGATGAAGTCAATGTTGAAGTGGACGGCGTTATCTACATTCAGATAGTCGATTCAGTTAAAGCGAGTTACGGCATTACCGATTATCGTTTTGCTGCCATGCAGTTAGCTCAAACCACCACACGATCGGTCATCGGTACGTTAGACTTAGATCGAACCTTTGAAGAGCGCGATATTATTAGCGCAAAAGTGGTTGAGGTCCTCGACAAAGCAGGTGAAAGCTGGGGTATCAGAGTCCATAGATATGAGATTAAAAATATCACGCCGCCATTAACGGTTAAAAATGCCATGGAATTACAAGTCAATGCCGAACGCGAGCGTCGAGCTATTCTAGCAAAAAGTTTAGGAGATAAGGCCAGTAGAATTAATCGCTCTGAAGGTCTGATGACAGAAATGATCAACATTTCTGAGGGCGAAAAACAGCGACAAATTAACTCTGCCGAGGGTAAAGCGTCTGAAATACTCGCCATTGCCCAAGCAACCGGTGACTCAATAGCAAAAATTGCTGAGGCCATTAGTCAACCCGGCGGACAAAAGGCGCTAGAGATGCAATTAAGTGAACAATATTTGCAACAAATGGCAGGGCTAAATCAAACCAACAGAAAAGTCATTTTACCGGCTAATTTGTTAGATTTTTCTAGTTGGTTAAAAACCCTAGGCTTGTAGTCATTGTCTATATTTTCAGTGGCATGGTGTTAAATGTGCTTTTATCACTGAGTCACTCAGAGGATTTTTCCTTATGAGTGACAATTTTTAACAACCCATTGAGACCTAAATAAAAAAAGGTAGTCAAGGTTGCAATCAGCAAGTGTATTAGCAGTGTTTTAAGTTCACTATTTTCTTGCCATAAAAACACAACACCATTGTGGTTAACATAAAACAGATCAAGCAGGGTGATGTGTAGCCATATCACTAAGAATAATACTGCTGATTTCTTTGCTAAAGGTGAATAAGTAAGTATGAACAATTTATTTTCCAACAAGGTAGCAGGGACTAACTTAAGCGGTTAACCACGCAAGTAAATCGTTATAGACAAATTGATAATTAAGCTCTCTTTGCACCTTATCGCCCTCGACTTCTTTAGGCAGCACGGATAACGGCTCATCACTGGTTCTAATAAAATTCGGTTGAGGTAAGTCGAGGGCCTTCGCCGCTTTTTGGTAAAAGCGTTCTCTCGTCGGATGTGCCTCACTGACGCCATTAAAAATAGCTTTATTTAAAGATGGTTCTGATTGGCGTAACAATAGCGCTTCAATAATGCCGACCGCATCGGTTTGATGAATTAAATTCACCAGTCCGTCGGGATTTGCAACAGCCTTTTCAGCTGATAAAAACCGGCCTGGATGTCGTTCCGGTCCTATCAAGCCAGATAAGCGAATAATATTAGTTTGCCCCGTAAAGGTTAATAGTGCTTGCTCAGCCTCGTGCATTACTTTAACTTTGTCGGCAGTAAAGTCGAACGCGTGTTGCTCATTCACTTTTCCTGATAGCCCATTATAAACAGCCGTACTGCTGATTAAAATAATATGTTCTACATCACTTATCTCTGCAGCAGTAACCAGTTGTTTAATTTTTTCAGGATAATCATCTTGACCCCGCTTTAATCTAGGGGGAATGCAGATGACTAATTGAGTGGCTGAGAATATCGTGCTTTCGGCAAGTTTCTCGACTGACAGCACGGTTGGTAAGGTTAATTTATTCGCACTAATACCCTGCTTAACTAACTTATCAGCACTCTTATCATGCTCTGTTGTTGCTAAGACGTTCTGGTTAGTAGCGATTAGCTGCTTAGCTAACGCAGTACCAAGCCAGCCACAACCAATAATGCCAACAGTGTTTACTTTTTTTCTCATCTGTTTTTATCTTCCTGTAGAGTCTTATATAATCTTATCAATAGTGATGGGGTCATCGAATAGGTAGCATTATCGCCAGTAAACGCTTGATGGCCAAAGTTGCCTATAAATTAACACGGTAATAATAGATTATTTAAGTAGTGCTAAGGTTTTGGTCATAGTGATATGGCGTAACTCATTATAGAGCAAATGAGAAAAACCTTGTACTCGATAGCCACTGTTTGTATAAAAGTTAACCGCACTTTCTCGCGCGTTTAAAGTAATATTGGTCACACCTTGCCTATACGCGTCGGTTTCCAAAGCCTGGATAATCTTTTTTCCGAGCCCTTGCCCTTGATAATGTTCGTCAACCGCCATATACCGAATCTGTGCCTCACGATCACCGAGCTTGTGCAAACGCCCTACAGCAATCACTTGGTGCTCGTCATTCATAATCATTCGATGAACCGACTGTTGTTCTAGACCATCTTGTTCTGAGCCAAAGGGTTGTTGCCAAGGTTGACGCAACATCTTCCAACGAAATAGATAATAGCGTTCAAACTCTTGCTGGCTCATCGGTGTTATACTGTCCATCATTAGCTATCCATTGACTTTATTTTCGGTAAACCAATAATCTATGCAACTTGCAAAACATATCGACAATAGCAAACTGCTTTATTTAACCCAAAGTTACGGTAATAAAAGCTCAGATGCAATATCAATTAACGAAAACAACTGTTTTCGCTGGATCGCTTTTGGCGAGGTAATTCAGAGTGTCATGCATAAAAGAAAACCTTGGTTACTCACCTTACCTCATCAAACAATGCTGATGCTGCCGCTATTATTTTTTAAACCCCAAAATATTATTGAGCTAGGTTTAGGCGGAGGGAATTTGGCAAGATTTTTGTCACATTTGTCTGATGATATACGTTTTACCAGTGTTGAATGTGATGCTGTGGTTATTGAATGTTTTAAGCAATATTTCAATCCAGAAAATGCGACAATATCCATCATTCATAATAGAGCAGAAGCTTGGTTAGTTGATAACGCATTAAGTGGGCAGACTACTGAGTCACTTGACTGGCTTGTTTGTGATATCTATCAGCAACAGTTAATTGATTTGAAAGAAACCATAAACTTGTTAGATATTTTTATGTCCGCAATCTCTGACAATACCTGTTTGTCGATCAATTTACCTGACGCTAATGATCAAGACGTTAAGTTGTGCTTAACTGTATTGCAACAACTACAAAGTAATCATCGTATTGTTTATTTTTATGTGCCTAACTATCTCAATATTGTTATCCATGTGATACCTGTTCACTGGCCCATTAATTTTCCAAATAGGAACAATAAACATTCTTACTTAAGTAAAAGAATTTATAAACGGGCGTTAACATTTTGGCAGAATTTAAAAGAGATTTAGTGCGTAAACTTTATTCCATCTTAAGAAGTCAAGGTGAAAGTGACGGGACCATCATTTAACAAACGCACCTTCATATCGGCACCGAACTCGCCTGTAGGCACAGTAAAACCAAGTTTTCTTAACTCTTCACAGTAAAATTGATAAAGATTTTTACTAAACGCTGGCTTCGCTGAAGAAGTAAAACTTGGCCGTAACCCTTTATTCGTTTCAGCGGCTAACGTAAATTGAGACACCACTAAAATATCACCACCACTTTGCTTGACGTTTAAGTTCATTTTTCCTTGTTCATCTTCAAAAATACGATAACCCGCTACTCTTTGCGCCATTCGTTTTGCTTTTACTTCATTATCGTCAGGTTCAATAGCTACAAAAACTAATAACCCCTTACCTATCTGTCCTGTAACCTTTTCATTTACTGTCACACTTGCTTCGGTGACTCGCTGAAGTAACACTATCATTAACTTATTTACCCTTGATTTTTTTCTTAAATAAAGTTGGCCATTACATCGCCCGCTTGGAAAAAAGCATCGATTTTTTGGTCTTCAAAACCACTATGTCCTGCACAGGGTAATATTTGTAATTGGGCATTTTTCAATTACTGTACTAATTTATCGGCAACCGATAACTTGTAAACCATATCAAAACAGCCATGGATAATAATAGCAGGAATTTCTTCTATCTTTTTAATGTTATCCAAAATATTGGTCGGTAAGAAAATATTTATTAATGAAAAAATGATTCTATATTTTTGCCATACACAGTATTTGATAGTAAACACTTAATGGGGCAACGCGCTCTTTTTCGGTTAAATGTTCATAAATTGTCGATAATATTCAGGATAAAACTTGGCCGCGCCCTCCTTTTTATACAACCAGTTATATTAGTCTTCCGTACCAAGAAAAATACCTCATAATATAAAGCCTAGAACCATATTCGCATGTTTAATGCCATATGCTAAAGTTAAAGTAGCTCCCCAAGACCCTCCGGTGACCAACCATTGACTAAGACCTAAGTGTTGACGAATTGACTCAATGTCACCTAGTAATTGTTCGAGGGTATTATTGTCAATACTCGGAGAGGGTTGTGAACGCCCACAGCTTCTCTGGTCAAAAAGAATAATCTGATATTTACTGGGGTCGAAGTATCGTTGGTGGTTTTTGCTGTAACCGCCCCCGGCCCCGTGTAAATAGAGTACGGGAAGACCATTAGGATTACCTGACTGTTCAATGTAAAGTTGGTGACCACCAACAACTTCGAGCCATTCCTTACAATAAGATGATATTTTAGGAAGTAGAATTCGAGACATATATTTACCTCACCAAACTAAACCGTCAAATAAGCTTATACGACCCTTCCCCTAAATAAGCATTAAACAAGCGAGAGATATTGTTTAATTTTCTCGACCAGTATTTTCAACAAACTCTTGTAAACTAACAGTAAAAACTGCTCCAACTAGCACAATCAACCAAGAGAGATAAATCCATAGGAATAGGATAGGTATAATGGCTAGCGCCCCATAAATAGCTTGATATGAAGGTATTTCAGTCACATAAATAACAAAAGCTTTTTTAGCAAATTCAAACAAGAACGCTGCCAATACCGCACCAAGTAGCGCAAACTTTATTGGAACTTCTTTATTAGGCACTAGAGTATATAACAAGACAAACGCAGCAACAGAAGTAAGCATAGGGAGAAGACGGACGAATATATTTACCGTACCTATGACATCATATTCGCCAAACGAGACCAAGGAAACAAGATAAGAACTCACGGCAATACCACTACCAACTAACACCGGTCCTAAGGTTAATACCATCCAATACATCGAAAATGCAGTCACTAAACGCCGCTTGTTTTTAACACGCCAAATTCTATTTAAACTTTTATCTATTGCAGAAATGAGTAATAACGCCAGCATAAAGAGAAAGGATATTGCTACCGCTGACATTTTTGAGGCATTATCAACAAAGCCAGTAATATACTGTTGAACAATATCACCCGCCGTCGGTACAAAATTACTATAGACAAAGGATTCAATAATTTGCTGCACATCAGAAAAAATAGGGAATGCGGTCATCATGGAAAACATCACAACCACCAATGGCACCAGTGACATTAAAGAAACGTACGCTAAGAAGCCAGCAACAACATGAATTTGTTCTTTTTGAATTCGTCGAAGCGAGTACTTTACAAAAGCAATAATCGTTGGCCCAGATGTAAATTTAAATTGATCAATGTTAAGGTTCATATTTACTAACAATTATTGTGTTTCTAAGGAATGAAAATAGTTTATGATAGCTATACTAGCGGATCTCTTCGGATAAGACAGGAAAAAAAATGGCCAATCAAATCTCTGCCGGTAATGTGATTGCAGCACTATGTAATATATTCTTCCCTGGATTAGGACAATTAGTGCAAGGACGATTATTAGCCGCAGTAATTTTTGCGATCGTAACTGTGGGTGGTTATGCCTTGTGGTGGTTAATATTTCCCGCAGTAATTGCAGTCATCTTCCATTTATGGTCAATTATCGATGCGGCAAAGTTTAGAACATTTGATTATTAACACCCTATCACAATAGTCAACGAGTGATGACATAATTGAATTTTTCAGTCCTGATTTTCATCACTAAAACATGGCTGATAATCATTAAATAGAAAACCCTTGAAAAATTATAATCTTTCAGGGATTTTTATATCAGTTATCTCGCTATTCAATAACCCAGTGGTTATTTATGTTCGCGAGCAATAGCGCGGTAGGCGATATCAGTACGGTAAAACATATCTTGCCAGCTAATTTCATCAACCAGTTTATAGGCTAATTGTTGAGCTTCTGTTACAGAATTACCTAATGCCGTGGCACATAATACCCGCCCCCCAGCCGTGACAACATTATCGCCATAAGTACTAGTACCGGCGTGAAAGACTTTAGCATCACTGCGCGCATTGGTCTCTAAACCAGAAATCACTGAGCCTTTAGCGTACTCATTGGGGTATCCGCCGGCAGCTAATACCACGCCGACAGCAGCACGTTGGTCAAACACAATGCTTGCTTTGTCTAATTCGCCATGACAGGCCATTAAACACAGTTCAACTAAGTCAGATTGCAAGCGCATCATGATGGGTTGAGTTTCAGGGTCGCCAAAACGACAATTATATTCGAGCACTTTTGCAGTGCCGTCACTTGCTATCATCAGGCCTGCGTAAAGAAAACCTGTGTAGGTATTACCTTCAGCTTTCATGCCGTCAACCGTTGGACGGATAACATTAGCAATGGCCCAATCATTAACAGCTTGAGTAACTACGGGCGCAGGAGAATAAGCGCCCATACCACCAGTATTTGGCCCTTTATCACCATTATCACGCGCCTTGTGATCTTGTGATGAAGCGAACGGTAAGATATTTTCACCATCAATCATCACAATAAAACTGGCTTCTTCACCGCTAAGAAACTCTTCAATAACCACACGAGAACCAGCATCACCAAATTTATTACCCTCAAGCATGTCCTCAATAGCAATGAATGCTTGTTGTTCATCTTCTGCAATAATGACCCCTTTACCTGCAGCTAAACCATCGGCTTTTATAACAATAGGCGTAGTTTGTTGACGAACATATTCTTTAGCTTTGCTAATATCAGTGAAGTTTTGATAAGCAGCGGTAGGAATATTATGACGGGCAAAAAAGTCTTTAGAAAATGCTTTAGAGCCTTCTAATTGGGCTGCTCCTTTAGTAGGACCAAATATCGATAAACCTTCAGCTCTGAAGGTATCAACAACACCATTAACGAGCGGCACTTCAGGACCCACTATCGTTAATTCAACTTGGTTGTCTTTGACAAAAGCCAATAAAGCAGGAATATCGGTAACACTAATTCCTACATTTTCTAACTTTTCTTCTCGGGCTGTACCTGCATTACCTGGCGCTACAAACACTTTAGATACCTTTGCCGATTGAGCGGCTTTCCACGCTAAAGCATGCTCACGACCACCACCACCAATAACCAATACTTTCATTTTTGTTCCCACAATATTAGAAACAGCACTTATTATTTAAATGCTGGTTTTACAAGTTTTAATGTCATGCGATCACTTTCGCCAATCGCAAGGTATTTGTCTTTATCTTTTTCACCTAATCTCAGCACCGGTGGCAATGTCCAAACACCTTTAGGGTGGTTAGCGCCATCTTTAATATTTGCATTTATTTCACTACTTGCCGCTAAAACAAATCCGGCTTCTTTAGCAAGTTTTACTACCATGGCGGCGGGTACATATCCACTCCGCTTATTCATTGACCAGTGTTGAGCTGCTGGCATACGATGCTCAACAACCCCTAAAACGCCACCGTCTTTTAATGCGGTAAAGGCGTCTTTAAACATCTGAGCCATGCCGTCTTCACCCCAATTGTGTAAATTACGAAAGGTAAGGACTAAATCGACACTGCTTTTTGGCGCTAAAACACTTTCTTTTCTGGGAATAAAGTCAGTTAACTCGACATCACTAAAGACGGCATGACTAGAAAGCTTTTTTTCTAAACTTTTTCGAGAGTTGCTATAATAATTATCTTCGCCTGTATCAGGGTAATGGGCGCCATAAAGCTTACCTGTACCTTTTAAGGCGGGTGCTAAAATTTCGGTATACCATCCACCACCGGGAGTAACTTCAACAACAGTCATTGTCGAGTTAAAACCAAAGAAAACCAAGGTGTCTTTTGGGTGACGAAAACTATCACGCGCTTTATTTTTATCACTGCGATGTTCACCAGCGATAGCTAACTCAAGCTTTGTCGGTTCAACGGCATTGACCATACCAGCCGATAATAAGCTGACGCTTAAAATTGAAGCGCCACATAATGAAATGAATTTATTTTTTGTTGTCTTAACTGTTAGTAACATAGGTTGTTTTTCCATTAACTATATTTGAATGAGTCATTCAACTAAACCTATCATTGAACCTTGTTTAGCCAAATATTTTTACTAAATGTAGTAAGTAGATTAGTTATAACATAAATAAATTTCAACTAAAGTGTCATCATCGAGAAATAACAACACTTTAACTGAACAACCATCATTGAAGATAACTTAACAGACTAACCATTAATGACGGAAGTGACGCATACCGGTAAATACCATGGCAATGTCATGTTCATCGGCAGCAGCAATAACTTCGTCATCACGCATTGAACCGCCTGGTTGAATAACCGCAGTGATACCCGCTTCAGCTGCAGCATCTAAACCATCACGGAATGGGAAGAAAGCATCAGAGGCCATCACTGACCCTTTCACTTCTAAATTCTCATCAGCCGCTTTAATACCGGCAACTTTTGCTGAGTAAATACGGCTCATTTGACCTGCGCCCACACCAATTGTCATGCTATTTTTGACATAAACAATGGCATTTGATTTTACATATTTTGCCACTTTCCAACAAAATTGTAGATCACGGAGTTCATCAGCTGTCGGTTGACGCTTAGTAACAACGGTTAAATCATCACTTGTTACGGTACCTTGGTCACGGTCTTGAACCAGTAAACCACCATTAACACGTTTAAAATCTAAACCTGACGTTTTGGTATTCCACTGGCCGCACTCTAATAAACGCAGATTAGGTTTCGCTGAAACAATTTGGGCGGCCGCAGCAGAGATGCTTGGCGCAATGATGACTTCAACAAATTGACGAGAAACAATCGCTTCCGCAGTATCTGCATCCAACTCACGGTTAAAAGCAATGATACCGCCAAAAGCAGAAGTAGGGTCTGTTTTATAAGCACCCTCATAGGCGGCTAAAATATTGTCACCAATTGATACACCACAAGGGTTAGCATGTTTGACAATGACACAAGCAGGCTCATCAAACTCTTTAACACATTCTAAAGCGGCATCGGTATCGGCTATATTGTTATAAGACAGGGCTTTACCTTGTAATTGCGTAGCCGTTGCAACTGACGCTTCTTCAGGATTTGCTTCAACATAAAAGGCAGCTTGTTGATGAGAATTTTCACCGTAACGTAAGTCTTCAGTTTTAATAAACTGACTGTTAAATGTACGTGGGAATTTACTGGCATCGGTACCTTTTACACTATGGTGAGCAGGTAACATTTTACCAAAATAATTAGCAATCATACCGTCATAAGAAGCTGTGTGCTCATACGCTGTAATCGCCAAATCAAAACGCGTTTGGTAAGTTAATGAGTTATTATTCGCCTCCATTTCAGCTAAAACTGGTGCATAGTCATTGGCGTTAACGACGATAGTCACATCTTTATGATTCTTTGCTGCCGCACGAACCATAGTTGGACCACCAATATCTATATTTTCTATCGCATTTTCTAATGAACAGTTTTCATCTGCTACCGCGTTAGCAAATGGGTACAAGTTAACAACAACAATATCAATCGCACTGATATTGTTTTCAGCCATTACCGCTTCGTCTATATCACGGCGTGCTAAAATTCCGCCATGTACTTTAGGGTGAAGTGTTTTTACACGGCCGTCCATAATTTCTGGGTGTCCGGTATATTCAGAAACCTCGGTCACTTTAATACCATGTTCGACTAATAATTTCGCTGTTCCGCCTGTTGATAAAATATCAACACCTTTTTGAGCTAAACTACGGGCAAAATCTACAATACCAGTTTTATCAGATACACTAAGTAGTGCGCGTTTGATTGGGCGTGGAGTATCCATTGCTATCTTGTAACCTTAAAATATAATAAGTTGCGTCTGGCCTATGACATATATCCATGGCGGTTCTCTATTGAGTGTCAAAGTAAAAATTTTCCCACTCATTACATTTTAATCCGTTAAAATGTCAAAAGCACCCGAAGGTGCTTTCAAAAGCAAACAATTGTTGCTTAATATTAGTTCATACCGTACTTTTTCAATTTCTTACGTAAAGTACCACGGTTAATGCCAAGTAAATTGGCCGCGCGAGTTTGGTTACCGCGAGTATACTTCATGACTTCTTCAAGCATTGGAGATTCAATTTCAGAAAGTACAAGGTCGTACATGTCATCAACATCATTACCATTTAATTGCGATAAATAATTACTGATCGCAATTTTGGCTTGAGTACGTAATGGTGATGTTTTAGTTTGTGCTTGCAAGTCACCAGTGACAAATGGAGAGGAAATATTTTGTTCAAACATAAAAGTTAGACTCTTTCTTAAATTAAATTAAATAAAATCAGTGTTCAAAATATAAATATAATGATTCAAGTTGCTCTTCAGCAGATAATAAACCATTAAATATAGATCGAAACGTTTTCTCTTGATCATGCTGTTGCATATACCAAGAAACATGCTTTCGGGCTATCCTTACGCCCATAAATTCTCCATAAAAGATATGTAATTCTTTTACGTGGCCAATTAAAATTGAACCTATTTCATCCCTGGTTGGAGCTGATAAATGGGTGCCAGTTTCCAAGAAATAATTTATTTCTCTAAAAATCCAAGGACGACCTTGGGCAGCACGACCAATCATTATTGCATCAGCACCTGTGTAACTTAATACCTGTTCAGCTTTCTCAACTGAGGTTATATCGCCATTAGCAACAACAGGAATTGAAACCGCTTGTTTGATTGCTTTAATCGTCTCGTATTCAGCAGCACCTTTATAAAAGTCGCAACGAGTTCGACCATGTACCGCTAAAGATTGAACACCATTAGCTTCTGCAATTTTCGCAATTTCAATACCATTTCGTGAATTCTCACACCAGCCCGTACGAATTTTTAACGTTACTGGAATACTCACCGCTGCCACGACAGCTTTAATAATTTGTTCTACCTGCCTAGGTATTTTAAGCAAGGCAGAGCCGGCTAATTTTTTGTTTACTTTCTTTGCTGGACAGCCCATATTAATATCAATAATTTGAGCGCCATTCCTTGCATTAACCTTTGCAGCATAGGCCATTTCATCCGGATCCGAACCAGCAATTTGCACTGCTCGTATTCCTACTTCTTCGCCATGCAACATTCTAAGTTTAGACTTATTGGTATGCCAAACGTTAGGATTAGCTGAAAGCATTTCAGATACCGCCATACCGGCACCCATTCGACAACATAATTGTCTAAAAGGTTGATCGGTAACCCCCGCCATTGGCGCTAAAATTACATTATTGGCAAGTTGGTATGGACCTATATTCACAGTGCTGTTTTTTTGAGCTATTGGTAAAAAGGCCGCTTAGTGTACGTGTTTTCATGGCAATTGCAAAGCATATAAATTGAACAATATTTTCTTTTTTTCGTGTTTTTAATATTGACTTTTTCTAAACTATTAAAGTGTACAGAATTTGTCCGATTATTAATAAATTCTGCTACCTTTTTATGATTAGTTAAGTTTTTATTACTTGCGCGTTCCATTGAGACGAACCCATTCATCTTGAACGGTAACAGTTTCCATGTCACACCACTGACCATAAAGTGTTTGCAGCTCTGGTGCTTGGTTTTCCAATACACCTGATAAAGCTAGCTGACCTTTAATACCAACAAACTCGATAATGGTTGGTGCAAGCTCGCGCAGAGGTCCTGCCAGTATATTAGCGACGACCACGTCGGCAGTTAAACAGGGTTGGTCTTTAGGTAAATATAACTCAAGACGGTCTTCAACATTGTTTCTTTGGGCATTGGCTAAACTTGCCTGCAATGCCTGTGGGTCAATATCTATACCAATAACTTTCTTTGCGCCTAACTTGAGTGCCGCAAGGGAGAGAATGCCAGATCCACAACCAAAATCGACCACCGTTTTACCTACTAAATCCAAACCATCAAGCCAAGTTAAGCACAGTGCTGTTGTCGGATGAGTTCCGGTACCAAACGCTAAACCAGGATCTAACATGACATTAACAGCATCGGGATCTGGCACATCTCGCCAGCTAGGACAAATCCATAAACGTTGACCAAACTGCATTGGATGAAAATTATCCATCCACTCTCTTTCCCAATCTTTATCTTCAAGCTGCTCAAGTTTATATCTCATATTGTCTTTATCAGGGTGAATACTTTGAAGATAGTGAAGTACTTTGTCCATATCATGACTTGCATCATACAAGCCCATAACCACGGTATTTGACCAGTAGATAACCTCATCGCCCGGTAAGGGTTCATATATTGGCGTATCCTTTGCGTCAATAAAGGTTACCGCTTGCGCACCACAGGCCGTCAACCAGTCACTGTATTTTTCAGCCGTTTCTTCGTCAGCACTTAATCTAAGTTGTATCCAAGGCATGGTAAATCTCTGTAGGTCAATGTAATCATTTAATAGCTATAAGTTTATCATTCTTGAAGTGTCAAAATATAGCGTTATTCCGGTAGATCACATCTAACTGACTCAAAGTATACTCAGACAACCCTTCATAGTAAGATAGTTGAGCACGTAACTTATTTATTAAAAAATGACAAAATAATGAAATATTTCCCTATTTTCCTCAATGCTAAAAATATTGATGCCATGATTATTGGTGGTGGTGACGTTGCTGCCCGAAAAATCGAATTACTGTTAAAATCAACTGAACAAATAACGATCATGTCAGCAGAACTTAGCCCAAGTGTTACTGCCCTAATAGCAAAGCATAAGCTGACTTGGTTAGCCCATCGATATCAGCCTGGTTTATTAACTGACAAAAATTTAGTCATTGCTGCAACAGATGACACCGCGGTCAATGAATCAGTTTATCACGAGGCTAGTGAGTTAAAACTATTAGTTAATGTTGTTGACCAACCCGAATTCTGTAGCTATATCACACCCGCTATTATCGACCGGGCGCCGATGATTATTGCCCTTTCAAGCTCTGGCAGTGCCCCTATATTAATTAGAATGCTACGAGAGCAAATCGAAAAAGTATTACCCAATAACTATGGCCGCCTTGCTGATTTTTCATTTAAGTTTCGTGACCATGTCAAAGCAAGTATTAAAGGCATTAGAAATAGACGTACCTTTTGGGAGAACATCTTACGGGGTCCCATTGGTCAGAAAATTTTAGCGGGTGATGCGACATCTGCTGAACAGCAGTTTATCGTTAGTTTAAAAGAGGGAGTAGAACCTCCTGGAGGTGAAATTATTTTTATTCACAGCCAAGATGGCAGCCCTGATAATTTAACCTTGAACGCTCACAGAGAATTACAATTTGCAGATGCGGTATTTTATGATGATGAAGTCAATTTTGGTTTAATTGAATACGTTAGACGTGATGCCGATAAATACCCACAAGAGATCGCCTCATCTATTTTAATAAATTATCAACAGGCTATTGAACTTGCCGAACAAGGACAAAAGGTGATTTACTTTTTAGCAGGTTTTGACCCCTTACCTGAAAATGAAGCGCTTTCGCAAAGTCATGTGATTAAAAAATACATCATTAGTGGTGGATAAATCTAACAACACATTAGAACACTACAGCCCTCAATAAAAAAACCGCTTAATGTTATTCATTAAGCGGTTTTTTATTTAAGCTAACTTCAGCTAAATAAGCTTACTTAGAAGGTCTGCCTTCGCGTTTGCGATCGTTTTCTTTTAAGAAACGTTTACGAATACGAATGTTCTCAGGCGTAACTTCTACTAATTCATCATTATCAATAAATTCTAGCGCTTGCTCTAATGACATAATAATAGGCGGCGTTAATGTTTGTGCTTCATCAGTACCCGACGATCGAACATTGGTTAACTGCTTACCTTTAAGCGCATTTACTGTTAAGTCGTTATCACGGCTATGAATACCAATAACTTGACCTTCATAAATATCAACACCATGGCCAATTAACATACGACCACGAGACTGTAAGTTAAATATCGCATTGGTTAATGCTTTACCCGTTGCATTACCAATCATGACACCATTTTTACGTTGACCAATATCACCACCTTTATGTGGGCCATATTGTAAGAATGTATGATAAATTAAACCAGAACCCGACGTTAGTGTCATAAATTCTGTTTGGAAGCCAATTAAACCACGGCTTGGCATAATGAAATCCATTCTGATACGTCCAGTACCATCTGGTGCCATATCCGTTAATTCAGCTTTACGAACACCCATTTTTTCCATGATAGACCCTTGATGTTGTTCTTCAACATCAATAGTAACCGTTTCGTATGGTTCGTTTAATACACCATCAATAATACGTTCAATAACTTCAGGGCGCGATACGGCTAATTCAAAACCTTCACGGCGCATATTTTCAATAAGAATACCTAAGTGAAGCTCACCACGACCCGACACTTTAAACTTATCTGGATCATCTAATTGCTCTACACGTAAAGCGACGTTATGGACTAATTCTTTATCTAAACGGTCTTTAATGTTACGTGAAGTGACGTACTTACCTTCTTTACCACAAAATGGTGAAGTATTAACCTGAAAGGTCATATTAATAGTAGGTTCATCAATAGATAAAGCCGGTAAGCCTTCTACTTCTGTCGGACAGCAAATAGTATCTGATATTTTCAATTCACCTAATCCGGTAATGGCGATAATGTCTCCAGCAAAACCTTCTTCAATATCGTGACGCTCAAGACCTAAGTAACCAAATACCTTACCTACTTTAGCATTATGTACACCACCATTAGCCAACTGTATGGTTACTTGTTGGTTAGGCTTGACACTACCGCGCTTAATACGGCCAACACCAATTACGCCCATATATGCGCTGTAATCTAGTTGTGAAATTTGCATTTGGAATGGACCGTCAGGATCGGCAGTGGGTGCAGGAACTTCCTTTAGAATAGTATCAAATAAAGGGTTCATATCAGTACCAATGGCGCCTTCTTCCAGCGTAGCCCAACCGTTAATAGCTGAAGCATAAACAACTTTAAAGTCAAGTTGTTCATCGGTAGCACCCAAATTATCGAACAATTCAAAAACTTGATCCATAACCCAATCAGGCCGAGAACCTGGCTTATCAACTTTATTGATTACTAGAATGGGCTTTAAACCTTGAGCAAAAGCTTTTTGGGTGACAAAACGCGTTTGCGGCATAGGGCCTTCTTGTGCATCAACAATTAATAACACACTGTCAACCATCGACATCACTCGTTCTACTTCACCACCAAAGTCAGCATGGCCTGGAGTATCGACGATATTTACACGATAGCCCTTCCAATTAACAGCGGTATTTTTAGCTAATATAGTAATACCACGTTCTTTTTCAATATCGTTTGAATCCATTACACGTTCATCGTGGCCAACTCGAGCATCTAAAGTACCTGACTGCTCAAGTAATTTATCTACTAAGGTTGTTTTACCATGATCGACGTGGGCGATGATGGCTACATTACGTAATTTATCTAACACTGGCGTTACTCTCACTTTTAATTAAAGGATGACCTAGAATGTCTCTCTAGAGTACTTTAATGGTTTAATTTAAATAGGACTATATTTGGGCGCGTATTATACAGGAGTTAATTTAATAAAGATAACAATTAGTTTTTCATCATTAAGGTGACAGCTTTTAAACAATCCATTAAGCTATCACTACATTTTTGGTGCAACCCTGCTTAGTTGCACCAAAAAAAACACCGGACGCACCACTACAGTGCAACAATGACAGCGATAATTTCAAAAAAGCTTAAATATCAGCACCTTTATCCTTGGCATGATTCTAGCTTGTAACTAGACAATTAATTTTTCGCTTATTCAAACTACTAAAAATTGGAGACACTTTATGTCACAAGCAGTTTTAGATTTAATCAAAGACAACGATGTTAAATTTGTTGACCTTCGTTTTACCGACTCAAAAGGCAAAGAACAGCACGTTTCAATTCCTCATCATCAAGTCAATGAAGATTTTTTTGAAGATGGAAAAATGTTTGATGGCTCTTCAATTCAAGGTTGGAAAGGGATTAATGAGTCAGACATGGTAATGATGCCAGATGCATCAACCGCTGTATTAGACCCTTTTACTGAAGCTGTTACTCTTAACTTACGTTGCGATATCGTTGAACCTGCGACTATGCAAGGTTACAGTCGTGACCCTCGTTCAGTGGCGAATCGCGCTGAACAATATATGAAAAGTACAGGTATCGCTGACACGGTTCTTATTGGCCCGGAACCAGAGTTTTTTGTTTTTGATGATGTTCGCTTTCATACAGATATGAGTGGTTCTTTCTACAAAATTGATGACAAAGAAGCCAGCTGGAATTCAGGTACTGAATATGAAGAAGGCAACATGGGACATCGTCCTGGTGTTAAAGGCGGTTATTTTCCAACTTCACCGGTAGACTCTTCTCAAGATTTACGTTCAGCTATGTGTTTAGTCATGGAAGAAATGGGCTTAGTTGTTGAAGCACATCACCATGAGGTTGCCACTGCAGGTCAAAACGAAATCGCCTGTCGTTTTAATACCATGGTTAAAAAAGCAGATGAAGTACAAATTTATAAATATGTTGTTCATAACGTAGCGCACGCATACGGTAAAACGGCAACGTTCATGCCTAAGCCTTTAGTTGGTGACAACGGAACAGGTATGCATGTTCATCAATCACTGGCTAAAGATGGCGTCAACTTATTCTCTGGTGATAAGTATGGTGGATTATCTGAAATGGCGATTTATTATATTGGCGGTATCATTAAGCATGCCAAGGCTTTAAATGCCTTTACTAATGCTTCAACTAACTCATACAAACGTCTAGTCCCTGGTTTTGAAGCACCGGTAATGCTTGCTTATTCTGCACGTAACCGTAGTGCTTCTATTCGCATTCCAATTGTACCTACCCCTAAAGCGATGCGTATCGAAGTTCGTTTTCCTGACCCAACAATGAATCCTTACTTAGGTTTCACCGCTATGCTAATGGCTGGTCTTGACGGTATCAAAAACAAAATTCATCCTGGTGATGCCATGGATAAGGATTTATACGACCTTCCTGCAGAAGAAGCGGCAGCCATTCCTCAAGTGTGTTCATCTCTTGAAGAAGCCTTAGATTCTTTAGAAGCAGATAATGACTTCTTAACAGAAGGTGGTGTTATGGACCTTGATATGATTAATGCTTATATTGGCCTTAAACGTGAAGAAGTTGAGTTACTCAACTCTTCAACACATCCTGTTGAATTTGGTATGTATTATAGCGTGTAATTATTGCAGTATTAATTAACAGTAATTAACTTACTGTTAATTAACTATCAATACATAGTCAAAAAGTGCTCACTCAGGTGAGCTTTTTTGTGGCTTATCATTAATAATATGGATAGATTAACGTCTAATAAACTCTGTGGAGACAAAAAAGTCATGCTCAAGTATTTCATTATAATATTTTTGGCTAGCTCGCTGGCTTTCACTGTTCGGGCAACTTTGAGTGAAATTTATGTCTCGCGCAATGAAGAAGGTCTTTTAGTATTTTCTGACACTCCACGTGCTGGAGCAGAGGAGGTTAGATTAACGCCTCAGTCAGCATTTCTTCCCTCAATGAATATTGAAACTTCATTAATGAATAGTAAACCTAAAGCGCTTAATAATGATTATCAAGTCGTCATCACTCAACCTAAGAGCAATGCAACCATAAGAGATAATACTGGCTCTGTTTATATAAATGGTGCCGTAAAACCTAGCGTCAAACAAGGTTTTGGTATTCAACTCTATTTGAATGGTAAACCACACAAAAATCCTCAAAGCCACGGAATTTTTTCACTTAAAAATATTGATAGAGGTGAGCATCAAATCAAAATGTCTCTTATCGACAAAAAAGGCAAGGTTATTGCAACATCCCCATTAACAACTTTTTATATGCACAGAGCAACTGTAAACTAAGACTTTTAGGTGCATATAAAGACAAAACTCACTAAACTGAATTAATTATAGCACCATTGTGGTGCAAGAAGGTTTTAGCTTGCATAATAGGCATATGATACAAGAATTAAAATTAACTTATCAACATCAATTAGCCAATCAAATGGTTATTGCTGCAGTTGTGCTTGATGAAAAACTATCCATACAGTATTTAAATCCTGCAGCAGAAGCCTTATTAGTAAAAAGCTTAAATAAATTATACGGATCAGTTTTTACTGATGTATTTATATCTGCAGCGCTCAATGAGAACTGCTTACAAGAACTATTTGCTAGCGGAAAAGAATTCACTAATAGCGATGTCATCCTTGAGTTTGTTGATGGTGGGCGAATCACAGTTGAAGTGACAGCATCTTCAGTAGAGTTTAATAGTCACAATCATATTTTATTAGAATTCAAACAGATCGATCAACAGAAACAAATCAGTTTAGAAGTTTTTCATCAGCAACAGTGGGAATCAGCAAGGGATTTGATTAAAGGTTTAGCCCATGAAATTAAAAATCCATTAGGTGGTTTACGTGGAGCTGCTCAATTACTTACTAAGGAACTGACCCTCGATCAGCAAGAATATACCGCAATGATTATTGAGCAAGCCGATAGGCTAACCAATTTAGTTGATCGTTTGCTCGGTCCAAATCAACTGCCAAAGATGAATGAACAAAATATTCACATGGTACTCGAAAAAGTTCATCAATTAATATCATATGATGCAAATAAGGGAATAAAGCTTAAACGAGATTACGACCCGTCAATCCCAGAGATTATATTTGATGAAGATAAACTACAGCAAGCCATATTAAATATTGTTAATAATGCCTGCCAAGTATTAGATCACCAAGGCAATATTACCCTTAAAACCCGAATAGCGAGTAATAAAACAATCAATGGTAAGCGACGAAAATTATGCGTACAAATTAGTATTATTGATGATGGCCCTGGGATCCCATTAAACATTCAAGATACGTTGTTTTACCCTATGGTCTCAGGGCGACAAAACGGTACAGGTTTAGGGCTCTCTATTTCGCAAACACTCATTCATCAGCACCAAGGTAAACTTTCATGTAATAGTCGCACTGGCTATACCGAGTTTATTATTTTATTACCTCTTTTTGAACAAAATAACACAGAGAATTTTTCATGATTACTGAACAAGTATGGATTGTAGATGACGACAGTTCCATTAGATGGGTATTAGAAAAAGCCCTTTCTGGAGCTAATATCAGCTCAGCATCATTTGATAATGCTGATAATTTACTGACGGCAATAATACACGATCAACCAGAAGTTATCATATCCGATATCCGTATGCCTAATATTGATGGTATGACTTTACTCGGCATGATCAGTGATCAATACCCCAATATCCCTGTGATTATAATAACCGCACATTCTGACTTGGACAGTGCGGTTAACGCTTATCAAGGGGGTGCATTTGAATACCTACCCAAGCCTTTTGATATTGATGAAGCGGTTACATTAACAAAAAGAGCACTTGTTCACGCGAATGAAACAAAGGCAAGAACTAATAAAAAGGATATATCACCAGCTCCCGTAGGTATTATTGGTGAGGCTCCGGCGATGCAAGAAGTGTTTCGCGCTATCGGTAGACTTTCACGATCAAGTATTAGTGTATTAATTAATGGTGAGTCAGGTACAGGTAAAGAACTAGTTGCTCATGCTCTTCACATGCACAGCCCTAGAGCCAAACAACCTTTCATCCCATTAAATATGGCTGCAATTCCAAAAGATCTAATAGAATCTGAATTGTTTGGTCATGAAAAAGGGGCTTTTACTGGTGCAAACTCTATTAGACATGGCCGGTTTGAACAAGCACATAACGGTACGCTATTCCTTGATGAAATTGGTGATATGCCATTAGATATACAAACAAGGTTATTGCGAGTTTTAGCTGAGGGCCAATTTTATCGCGTAGGTGGGCACTCTCCAATTAAAGTTGACGTTAGAATCATTGCCGCCACACACCAAAATCTTGAGGAACGTGTTAATGATAATAAATTCAGAGAAGATTTATTTCATCGACTGAATGTCATTAGGATTAAATTACCGAGTTTAAGGGAAAGGAAAGAAGATATAGAGCAACTTGCCAATCATTTTTTACAACTTGCTGCCCAAGAGTTAGGTGTGGAGCAAAAGCTATTACATAATGATGCCGTTAAGTACCTTCAACAATCCAAATGGCCAGGCAATGTTAGACAATTAGAGAATATTTGTCGCTTCCTAACGGTTATGGCCAGTGGTAAAGAAATACTTATTGATGACATGCCCTCAGAATTAACTCATCGCTCTAAAGAAGCTGAAGTAGGACAATCATGGCAAGAATCATTAGGCTATTGGATGGACGAGCAACTCGCATTAGGGCGGAGTGCAATTTTAGATGATGCTCTACCAGAATTTGAAAAAATCATGTTAGAAAGAGCCTTAATATATACTAAAGGCCATAAACAGGAAGCGGCGAAAAAATTAGGTTGGGGTAGGAATACTTTGACAAGGAAATTAAAGGATCTCGATATAAGTTAATATCATCATCAGATCTGCTGTAATTAACTTGATTGACAGCCATCATGCTCTGAACATTCTTTACAGTTATTACATAACTTTAAGTTAATATAATGTGCAGCGACAATTAACGATGCACCTATCATAATAAAATATGCTTCGTACTCTTCAGCAAAATCGTGTTTTATCCAATATATGCCTACACCGATAAAGAGTAAATAAAATGGATACATTTTACGGTGGTAGCGTTTAAAACCAGAAAATAAGGCCACTGAGCCTAACATTGCTGTGAATATTAGAAAGACATGTTCCCAAGCGTGGTCGGCTAAAAAGCTTAGTCCTAATAGGGGTAAAGCAGGTAACAAAACGGGCAATAATATGCAATGTAGCGCACAAAGTGATGTTGCTGTAATACCTATTCTATCGAGCATTATCTAACCCTGAAGTTAATTTGTTAATGTATGGCTATGAAGTTTAGTGATGAACTATTCATATAAAATGAGATAATATCACAATTGATATATTATCACATTAATTTATTATTATGCAATGGTAATTGGGAAACTCAGCACGTGATTGATATGTTTTGCATTAAGCGCTAACATCACTAATCGATCGATACCCAAGGCTACACCAGCGCAATCTGGAAGACCAATATTAAGAGCCGCAATAAGATTATTATCAATTGGCATACGAGGAAATCCCTTAGCAGCTCTATTTTCATTATCTTTATTAAATCTTATCTCTTGTAGCTTGGCATCAGTTAATTCATTAAATCCATTAGCTAATTCCATTCCATGGTAATAGCACTCGAACCGGTCAGCAATTCTACTATCTATAATCGATATTTTAGCCAGTGATGCTTGTGAACTTGGAAAGTGATAAATAAGGTAAGGGGCATCAAGTCCAATGAGTGGTTCTATTATTTCACTAAAAGTGAATTGTAATAAGGTATCAATATCCGTTTCATCTTCAAGCCATCTCGAAAGTTTATTTGCAGACTTAAGCAGTATGATTAATTGATTTATTGAGACATCAAGTGGATCGATACCAAGGTATTTAATAAAAACTTCCTGATAACTCAATCTTACGCAGGGTTTACAATTAAGTACTTCTATTAATAGGGCAGAAACTTCATCCATTAAATCAAAGTGATCAAAGCCGACTCGGTACCACTCTAGCATGGTAAACTCAGGATTATGATGTCTCCCATATTGTTCATGCCGGAATGCTTTACTGATTTGATAAATACAGCCGTAACCAGAGGCTAATAGACGTTTCATTGAAAACTCTGGAGAAGTTTGCAAATACATTGGGGTAAAATGGTTCTCATTTGAGTCATCTAAAAATTTATAACGAGTAGAAAACGCCTCTAAATGAACATCGGTAGTAGTCCCGCTAGACAGAATAGGTGTTTCTACTTCAACAATATTTTTATTAGCGAAGAACCGTCTAATTTTTTGAATTATTTCTGCTCTTGCTGTTGCATTTTCCCAAGATAAAGGTGACTGCCAAGACATTAAGATACTTCCTAATTAAAACTATTAATGAAAGACTGTAAACGAAAAAAGCCCTTGTCGATAGACAAGGGCTTGAATTAGAAGTTTAGCAATGTCCTACTCTCACATGGGAACTCCCACACTACCATCGGCGCAAACACGTTTCACTACTGAGTTCGGGATGGGATCAGGTGGTGCCAGGTCGCTATTGTCGCTAAACAAAAACTTTAATGAGTTAAATTATTCAAAAAAATAGACTAACTCATTAAGTCTCAGCAAAAAGCCCGACACATAGTATCGGGCTTCTCTAAAGAGAAGTCTAGCAATGTCCTACTCTCACATGGGAACTCCCACACTACCATCGGCGCTAACACATTTCACTGCTGAGTTCGGAATGGG
>Ga0307489_10000095_pt1 | contig 43398 bp, 74 predicted proteins | sample SB12metaG_FD_202247 | JGI IMG/M metagenome (GOLD analysis project Ga0307489, IMG submission 202247) | Sea-ice brine microbial communities from Beaufort Sea near Barrow, Alaska, United States - SB 1.2 | ecosystem: Environmental > Aquatic > Marine > Coastal | place: USA: Alaska | collected... | reverse complement strand
CGTCCTGTCCCACCTCTTGTCATACAGGCCGAAAGACGACGTCTGCACTGCTCGTTTGCAGCGAGTCGTCGCCAACCTCCGGACGCAGCAAGTCTCGTGTAGATAGCACTAGAGCATACAGTCGCGCTTGCGACGCTCAGTAGAAACTATTTTGCTCATAGACCTCGTAACCCATTTTGCTCATAGCCATAAAATTTTGATGTGAAATACTTACTCATTTTGCCCATACGACGAAGCCATTTTACCCATACGCGAAAAAAAGGTCGAGCCTCAAGATGAATGGACCCCCCTATATATATTATGCCGACTAATTTACCAAAGGCGAGCAGGTGAAATGCTGAAAAATGCCAAAAGAATGCCACATCTACCCTGAAAACGGCCAAATTTTTGATAAAACGCCCAAAATCGCCCAATAATGCCCATGGAAATGCCTAAATCTCCCGGCATGTGACGGGAATTTTCGAGTGGATATTATGCCAAAAGCAATGCTGGCATATTCCGGCTGGCCCTACCTGCTGCGAGGGCGCGTGCGGCCGCGCCCGCTGCTGCTGAAACGACGCGGATCCGGTTGGCGCCGGGTACTCGTACTCGGAGGAGTTCTCCTTGCCAAAGTGTAGGAGCGCGCGAGTTGAAATTGAAAACAAAATCTGAAAATAGTTGATCACATGTTAGCTTCAAGCGCTGCAGCATTCGAGCGCGGTCAATCGGTGGTCAACCTGCACGGCTCTACCGAAGTATGCGGCCGAGGGAGAGGCGTACGACCGACCGAACTCGCGCCCCACGCCGGGGGAGGAACGGATGACGTTGTCCACGGTGCCGGGGCTGCCGGTGTACCCCCATGGGGCTCGGCACCGCGGCACGGCCTTAATGTAGCGGCGCAAGTTGAATTGAAAGCAACAATTGAAAGCAGTTCGCCATATTACAGTTTCAAGCGTTTAGTTCCAGGCGCTTTCAACGTCGGTTTGATAGGGCCAACCTGTACCGGCTTACCTTGGGATCCACCCTGGTGGCAGCCATGGCCCGCCGGTGCCGCTGCCGCGTCACCACGTCGGCGCGCCGCGCGTGCAGCGACCCCAGCTCCGCCTCCGCCTCCGCCACCAGGCGCTGTCGGTCCATCTTGGTATGGGCGCGCGCGCGCACCTCATCCTCCCACGCCAGCGCCTTCAGAGCGCGCTTCTCCTCCGCAATGCGCAGCCGCTCCTTCAAACACGGTCTGCCAGATATTGCCCATCACGTTATCCATCGCATTTCCAGCACCTTCCCCGCCCGCGGCCACTGCCGCCGCCTGCCTCTTGAACGCTCGTTTCTTCAAGTAAAATTACGTTCTATGATGTGGCGAGCATTATCTGGCAGACCCTACCTGCCACGGCTTCTTGCCATGCCCAGTAGTAGCGGCGCAAGTTGAATTTGAAAGCAAAAATTGAAAGCAACCTAACATAGCTTAGTTTCAAGCGTTCAGTTCCAGGTGACTTCAACGTGAGTCTCATCGGTTCAACCTGCACCGCCTTACCCGGTGGCCAGATCCCATTCCACGTAGTCACCGTCGTCTTCGAAGCGGGAGACGGGGGAGTCGGTGGGGCGCGAGGACACGTGCGCGCCGCCGCGGCTCCCGTGTATCCGCGCCAGCGCCGCGCGCTCCGCCGCCTCTATCTCCGCCTTGTCACAGGGCCGAGCTGCTATGACAAAGTGCGTCAAACCACTTAGACACTTAGTGAGACTCAGTGCTAAGTCGTCCAAATGGAGCGTTCTGGTTGGTCGAGCGGGACTACTTGTTGCTGACTGTCTAAGTGGTTTGGCGCACTCTGTCATATTGCTCGCCACGTCACCAGATGCCATTAATGAACTACAGAAACGAGCGTTCAAATGCGTAGGATGATTGGATGATGTGGCGGGCAATATCCGCCAGGCCCTTTAGCCCTACCTGTTCGTCTTCGTCGTCTTCGCTCACTGTGGACGCTGTGCGGCGGCGGGCCGACTCCGCCGCCCGCCGCCCCGCCGCCGCCTCCCCCGCCGAGTCTGTCACCTCCAAGTTGGGCCGGGCAGATATGCTAGCCACATCATCGGATGCCGTTTTACGTGAGAAGCAGGAGTGCAAATTTCTAGAGAGAGAATGGCTCCAGAGCTCCTAATTTAATTACAACCGACCGCTGGCTCCAATTTGAATGCCCCAAATGTTAAGAAAATGGACCTCTCCATTCAGGAGTGCCAAATGCGTTTGGATGACGTGGTGGGCGATACGTGCCAGGCCCTACATTCCGCGCCGCCAGTTCAGCCTTGAGCAGCTCAATCTCGTTCCTCTTCTCCGAGAGCTCTTTGGCGTAGTGCCGCTTGCCCTCGGTGTAGCGGCGCAAGTTGAACTTGAAAGCACAATTTGAAAGCATTTCATCATATTTTAGGTTCGAGCGCTGAAACCATGTGGGCGCGTTCAACACATGTTTTGATACTGTCAGCCTGCACCGCCCCACCTCAGGTGTCAGCACCGACCCCTCCGGCGGCGCCTCATCCGGAAAGTTGAACTTCTTGCGCTGCCCGATTGGCATCCACAGAAAAGGCCCGGTATCAATCGGAGGGTTTCATTGGTGAGTTGACTAAATTGAGTGGTTTAATAGATAATATTTGTGGGCAACATGAGCTTCTATCATAGCTCTACTGAGCCTGGAATCGATTGGAGGAATTTATTGGTAAAATTACGAAACTGAGCGGAGGAATGTCGGGCAGAATGAGCATACGGAAGCGGGCTATACCTGGCGGTGCAGGCGCTCGAACACGGCGTTGTGAGCGGCCTCGTGCGCGTATAGGTCCTCCGCGTCCGAGTCCTCGTCCCACCCCGGGGCCAGGGGCTTACACTCGTCCACTTCTCAGCTCAACCTGAGCCGTTCTTGGTCACTGAAGCCATATCAAGCGCCCACTTCTCAGCTCAACCTAAGACGGTTTTTGTCTATGGAAGCTACCACCACATCCAGCAGAAAGTGCTCACGTCAAACCGGAAAGTGGACTGGTGTAGCCCGCAAATAGTGCTTAAGTTGAGCTGAAAAGGGGACGAGTGTGAGACCCTGCCCGGGGCCCCACGCGTGGAGGAGGAGGCGGGTCCCTCGCCGGCGCCGGGGCTCGAGTGCGAAAGGTGCTTCTCCGCGGCCGCGGCGTTATCGTGTCCTCGCGGGGAGTTGATGTGGTGCGCGGTGTTGTCACTCAAGGGGTCGGGGCCGGGGCCGGGACCGGGACCGGGGCCGGGGTCGCTGGGCGAGGCGTGGGAGCGCGGGTCCAACCCCAGCCCCGTGTTGCTGGGTGAGGCGAAGTTGATTTGCTTGCGCGCCCACGCCCCCTGGTTGTAGCGGTGCAGGTTGAATGTGAAACCAAAGTTTGAAAGCAGTTTCTCATGTTATACTTTCAAGAGCTTGGATCCAGGGGCTTTCAATGTGGGATTCATAGGGTCAACCTGCACCGCTCTACCTGGTCGGTCACCACAGCGGCCGGCGGCATGGCGCTGGGCGTGCGCCGGCTCGACCCGGTCGCTAGTGCCTGTCCGATATGACGAAGTGCGTCAAACCACTTAGAGACTTGGTAACTTTGAGTGCTAAGTAGTCCAAATGGACAGCTCTGATTGGTCGAGCGGGACGACTCATTACGCTAAGTCGCTAAGGGGGTTGATGCACTTTGTCATAGTGCTCGCCATGTCATGTGACGCCACCTTCCGCAATAGCAATACACGAGGATTAAGTGCGTGCCGATGGCGTGGCGGGAAACGCAAGCGGGCCTGGCAGACATTGCTCGCCACGTCATGTGATGCCTTCTAACGCAAGAAACGGGGGTCTGACATGTGGAAGATGACGTGACGGGTGATATCTGGCAGGCCACACCCATGGGCTTGGGCAGGTCCTCCACCTTCCTCCATATCTCCTCTTTGGACCGCAGCGGGGTCTTGACCCACGCCGGTTTGCTGTGATTGCCGCCGCCGAGGGGCTTACACTCGGTCCCATTTCCGCTCAACTTAAGCTTACTTTGTCCCCCATATGACCCAAATTATCTGTGGATGTGTTCCGAAGGTGCTCAAGTTGAGCTCTAACGTGAGCGATGTGTCCCGAAGGTCCTCAAGTTGAGCTCTGAAGTGAGCGAGTGTAAGCCCCTGCCGCCGCCGCGGGCGGAGCGGGGGGTGAGGCCCGAGTCGCGCAGGATAGACGGGGAGCCGTCCGCCAGCCGCCGCAGGATAGCGCCTCGCAGAAACAGCTTGCAATGTCATCCAAAGCGTTTTGAAACCTCGTATATAATAAGAGTTAAAGGGCAGCTTTTGACATGACAAGGCGAGCAATATCTGCCCGGCCCTGCCAGAGTAGGGCGTCGACCTCGTGTTCCGAGATTTCGGTCGATTGGTTCGCGCCGTGGGCGCTGTGCCGCATGCGCTGGCGGCGCGAGGAGGGCGGCGGTGAGTCCGCGGCGTAAGGCCCGATACTCTCTGACTATGTGTTCATTGCGTACCTGTAGACATTCTCCTCCCCCAGGCTACTGCGGCTCCTGCTCCCCAAGTCGGCCCGGTCGCCATCCATCCACCAACGGAGCTTTAATTTGGTAAAAGGAACCTCTACACCACCACCACCGGGAGCCGAACCTGCCCCCCTATTGTCTGGTGACGTGGCCTCACCGCCCGCAGGTTGTTCATGAACTGCAGGTCCGCGGACATGGCGACGCCGGACAGGCTGCGACCCCGCGGCCTGGCTCGCGCGTAGTACCCCTCGGAGCCGGGCGAGGAGGAGACCGGCATGGAGCGGCGAAGCGGCGCCTCGCGCGACGCCGCCATTGGCACGAGCCGCGGCAACTCGTGCGCCGCGGCGACTGTGTTGTGACGCGCCGCGCGCTCGTCGCCCGTCTCGCCCTCACCCGTCACCCGTCACCCGTCACCCGTCGGTGAGGCGCGGCCGTCGCCGTCGCTGCTAACGAGTATCTGAAAGCTTTTGGCAGAAACCAAAATGCAAAGATGTCGATTCGCGGCGAACCGACACCTGATAGCACCGGCGGGGGCTCGAGCCGGCGCTCCCCCCTCCTGCCGGCCGGTGTGTGTATGCGTGTGTATCCGGGTGTATGCGGCGCGGCGGGTGTGTGCCGTCGGCGCTCGGTGTGTGCCAATGCGAAGCCGGTACGCGGCAGGGGGACGAAGCTGCAGCTCAAGTGCCTTTCGTATTTTCTGTGGTATCGAAGCGCAAAAAAACGATACAGACCGGGATTGCTCACTCAACGCGTCGCGAAGCCCACAGCGGGGCGGGCGGCGTGTCACCGCGGACGGCGGCTCGATGCGCGTAGCAGCACCACTGCAACAATGAGCCCGGAGCGGGAGCGCCCTGCCATGCAGGCCCGAACCCCGGTGCACCAGGTGTGTGCCCGAACCCACTACATTGACCAGAAGCACGATGCCTGCTACCTGACCGACAGCGTTCTAACCGTCACAGGTTCGCTTCCTCCTCCTCCTCCTCCTCCTCCTTCTCCTCCTCCTCTGTCTCCTCCATCCAAGCCCCGGTATCATCCTAATGATTGCTTTCAGAGTGTGACGGCTTACTCTGAGTTCAAAATGGAACGAGTGTAGGCCAGGGAGGAGGATGCTGGCACGCACCCGATGAGCATTCAGTGAGGGAACAAGTGTGAGGCCGGGGAGCAGGAGGGGGAGGCGCAGGCGGTGAGTGCGTGCGAACACACCGGTACACTGTGAACAAGCAGTCAAGGAACGAGTGGGAGGCCGGGAACCGGGGAGGAGGATGCGACGAGTGCGTACGGGTACACCGGAACACCATGGGCGGACTGACATTCTTGGAGTGGCCAGCCACGGAGGAGGCGACGACTCGACGAGTGAGGATGCGGCGAGTGCGTGCGGGTGCATCGGTACACCACGAGCAAACAATGAGGGAACGAGTGGGCCGGCCCTGGGTGCAGGCGGTGCAGCGCGCGGGGTTCAGCGGCGGGAAGAGGAAGGGCGCGGCGGAGGGGGCGCGGCAGGCAGGGGCTTACACTCGTCCACTTTTCAGCTCAACGTGAGCACCTTTTGTGGGATACGTTGGGTGCATGAATTTCCCCCAGTCTATTAGACAGGGGGACACGGGAAGGTGTGACCAAACCGGCTTAAGTGGAGCAGGAAAATGGACGAATTTAAGCCCCTGGCGGCAGGCCATGCAGTGGTCGCTGCACGATTGGGCGCGGCTGGACCAGAGCAAGGTACCACGGCTGGCGGACATCCTGCTGCCTTACTTCCGCTTCTGCCACTGCAAGGCAGGGCCTGACACGTATGACAAAGTGCGTGGAACCACTTAGCAACTTAGCAACTTTGAGTGCTAAGTCGTCCAAATGGACAGTTCTGATTGGTCGAACGGGACAACTTGGCACACAAAGTTGCCAAGTGGTTTGACGCACTTTGTCATACCGTACACACTCGCCGTATCCTCCTCCCTAGCACCTGGCCTGACACCTGGCCTGGCCATGGCCACTCGTCCCCTGACTGGTTGCTCATAGTGTACCGGTGTCCCCGTACACACCCGCCGCATCATCCTCCCCGGCACCTGGCCTGGCCATAGCCGCTCCCCCCCTGACTGGTTGCTCATAGTGTACCGGTGCACCCACACACACTCGCCGCAACCTCATCTCTGAAACTGTCGAAGGAAGCGAGTGTCATCGGCCGTGCTGTTCGGGGTGGGATCACACGGTGGGGAAGGTGGTGGAGGCGGTGTACTGCCAGAACCTGTTCGTGTCCTTCACCATCCCCGGCGACCACGGCGACATCCCCACGGAAATCCACGGTAGGGCCTGAATACGCAAGTTTCCAGGGTACCACAGATGGCGGTCGCCAATTCTTGAGAAATAGACGGTCGAATCGCCATATTGTACCATTGTACGGCAAATCTGATGGTCTATTTTCTCAATGTCTCAAATTTGAGACGCGTTGACCGCCGTTTGAGGTACCCTGGAAAACTGCGAAGTACAATCGCTCTCTTTTTAGCTCAAATGCCTGCTGTTTTGTCCGTGAAACCACTTGCAGTCATCCCTCCGAGGTGCTCGAGTTGACTGTTCAGGGTTGAGGGGGCGGGGAGTGTGCACGGGTACAGCGGCATCCTATGAGCAAACAGAGTGGTTGAGGTGAAAGGGACAGGTTGGATGGCCCTGGCACACGGCGTGTACGAGGGCACCATCGAGGTTGGGCGGTGCAGGTAGCCCCTATGAATCCCAAGTTGAAACCGCCTGGAATTGAGCGCTTGAAACTATCGTATGATAAATTGCTTTCGACTTCTGCTTTCAAAGTCAATTTGCGCCGCTACCTCGAGGACCTGCTGCGGGACTCCGACGCGCTAGGTAAGGCGGTGCCGGTTTGCCCTATCAAGACCCACGTTGAAAGCGCCTGGAACTAAGCGCTTGAATCTAAAATATGGACGAGTGCCTTCAATTTTGCTTTCAATTTCAACTTGCGCCGCTACGGCTAGGCGCCTTCCTGTACGAGCTCACTGGGGCGCCCGCGCGGCTGGTATCGGTGCCTGACTGGCAGGTCGGGCTCGCCGAATGTTGCCCGTCAAGTCATCGACGAGCATGTAGAACCCTCGTTTGTTCAGTCCATTGGCGTCTTATGACGCAGCGAGCAATATCTGCCTGACCCATTGCCTGACACGTCATCAACACGGATTTATGACCCTTGTTACTTGACTTGAATGGCATCCGATGACGTGGCGAGCAGTAACTTGTAGGCCCTCATGGGAGGAGCCGGAGGCAGGGGCTTACACTCGTCCCCTTTCCGGCTTGATGTAAGCGCTTTCTGTGGGATAGGGTGTGCATTGAGGGGTTGCTTAGGGGGTGTGCAGGAGGTGTTAGGGGATAGTAGGGGGTGTTTAGGGTGTATTTGTGTCAGAGACGGCTCAGGTTGAGCTGAAAAGTGGGCGAGTGAAAGCCCCTGGCCGGAGGTGACACCGGCGCCGGTGTTCAGCGCGCCGGCGCTGCCTGCCGCCCCGCCGCCCATGCGCCCCTTCGCCCCGTTTGTGCACGAGGAGTTCGTGCCGGCGCCCGACGAGCCGCCCGTGCGCTGGGTAAGGCGCTGCAGGTTGACCCTATGAACCCCACGTTCAAAGCGGCAGGAGCAAAGCGCTTGAAACTGTCATATGATGAACCGCTTTCAAACTATGGTTTCAGCATCAACTTGCGCCGCTACAGCTGGGTGCCGCCGCCGTTCGTGCCGCCGCCGCCGCTGCCGGAGGAGGACCAGGCGCCGGTCTTCGCGCCCCCGCCTCTCAATCCGGTAGGCCCAGACGGAACATGTTTTGATTGTTTGCCCAAATTCCCTATGCTGAATTCCCCAAATTCAGCCTATTATGCTCGGATTATTGCCTATTATGCCAAAAGTAATGCCGGCATATTCCGTATGGCCCTAGAATCCGGCGCCGCCCAGGCCCGACCACCCCACGCTCGTGCGGCCTGCCCCCCCCCCGGACCCGCCCCTGCTGCCTCCCCGCCCCCCCCAGCCCGGGGACGCGCCCGAGATGCTGCACCTCCCCAAGTACGTGGACCCCCCGCCGCCGCTCCCCATCCCGCCGCCGTGGCAGGCGCCGCCGGTGGACCCCAGGTTGGGCGGTGCAGGTTGACAGTATTAGAACCTGTGTTGAAAGCGCCTATGGTTTCAGCGCTTGAACCTACAATATGATGAATTGCTTTCAAATTTTGGATTCAAATTCAACTCGTGCCGCTACACCCAGGCCGGCGCTGCTCGATGATCCTGACGAGCCGTTGCCGGAGCTGGACATGGGCGTGCAGCTCAAGCTGAGCTACGTAGACGACGGCGAGGTAGGGCGGTGCAGGTTGACCCTATGAAACCCAAGTTGAAACCGCCTGGAACTAAGCTCTTGAAACTAAAGTGTGGATATAGTGGTTTCAACTTCTGCTTTCAAAATCAACTTGCGCCGCTGCAGCGAGGGCCCGCTGTGCGAGTGGGTGGGGACGGGGCTAGCGGGGGGTGGGGGCGGGGGCGTGGGTGGGGGCGGGGGCGGGGGAGAGTTGGGTTGGGATGAGGGGGGCGGGGATGAGGCGTTGCAAGAAAGGCGTTGCGAAAACTGCGCCTTGCGCGGGAGCAGGTTTTGCGGTGAGCACCAGCCGCAGTGCGCGTGGGACGGGGAGGGGGGTTGCGCGCGATGCGCCGTGGGCGGCACACAGTTTTGCGCCGAGCACGGGCCGAAGTGCGAGTGGGATGGAGCGGGGGGGGGTTGCGACAAATGTACCGTGAGTGGCTCCAGGTTCTGCGCAGCGCACGGTCCAAGGTGAGGCGGTGCAGATTGACCCTATCAAACCCACGTTGAAATCGCCCAGAACTAATCGCTTGAAACTAAAATATGATAAACTGCTTTCAATTGTGCTTCAATTCTGCTTTCGAACTCAACTTGCGCCGCTACACCAAGGTGCGAGTGGGAAGGGGAGTTCGGTTGGGGGTGCTCGAGATGCGTCGTGAGCAGCAGGGGCTTACACCGTCCACTTCTCAGCTCAACCTGAGCCGTTTCTGACACAAAATACAACCTGAACACCCCCTGATACTCCTTAATAAACCCTGACACCTCCTAAACACCCCCTAAACAACCCCGTATTGTACCCCTATCCCAAAGAATATCCCAAAGAATGCGCTTAAGTTGAGCCGAATAGTGGACGAGTGTAAGCCCCTGGTGAGCGGCACAAAGTTTTGCGTGGAGCACGGCCCGCGGTGCGAGTGGCGGGGCGGAGATCCCGAGGTGGGTTGCAAGAAATGCGCGCTGGGCGGCTCCCGGTTCTGCGCTGAGCACAGCTGGGCGGGTGCGATGAGTAAGGTGAAGGCGATGTTTCTGCCCCCCTACGCGCAGCCCGCGCCCCCCCAGCCGCCCTCGCCGATGACCCTCAAGCTCCCGGTGGGGCGGTACAGCTTGACCCTATCAAAACACACGTTGAAAGCGCCTGGAACTAAGCGCTTGAAACTAAATTATGGATGTAACGCTTTCAAACTTTGCTTTCAAATTCAACTTGCGCCGCCACATCCCGGCCGCCGCCCCGCCCACCCCACCACCCGAGGACTTTGAGCCCCCCGCCAAGACGCCCCGGCCGTTTTTCTGGCCGCCGCCGCCGGAGGCGCTGCCGCCCGCCCTGCGCCACGCGGTATGGCCCGGCTGATAACGCTCGCCACGTCATGCGATTCCGCTTCAGCTCAAGACATGATGGTTGACAACGCGTGTCGATGACGTGGCGAGCAATAGCCGGTAGCTATTGCTCACCACGTCATAGGATGCCATGTAGCTCAAGAACAGAGGGTCTAGAGCGTGGATGATGACGTGGCGGGCAATATCTGCCAGTGTCCTACTATGCGGCGGCCAACTTCGCGAGCTTCGACCCGGATGACGGCGACTTCACGCCGCCGCCGCCGCCGGTGGTGGTGCTGCCCCGGTGGGCGGAGCCGGTGCCGCCGCGGCCGAGCCAGCGTTCGCTGCCCGGCCGCGCCCCGGTAGGGCGGTGCAGGTTGACGCTATGGATCCCCAATTGAAACCGCCTGGAACGAGTGATTGAAACTAAAGTATTATAAACTGCTTTCAACTGCTGCTTTCGAATTCAACTTGCGCCGCTACATCCCGGTGTGCGTGCTGGACGTGTCGGGGACCATGGCGGATCACGCGGACGCGGCGCGGGAGTGCATGAAGGAGTTGTTGCAGCCCGGTCTGGTAGGGTGGTGCAGGTTGACCCCATCAAACCCAAGTTGAAACTGCTTGAAACTAGGCGCTTGAAACTAAACTATGATGAACCGCTTTCAAACGTTGGTTTCAGATTCAACTTGCGCCGCTACAGCATGGGGGCACTCTCGATGGGGAAGGTATGGTCTGGCAGAAATTGCTCTCACCACGTCATCAGATGCTATTTGACTCTCAAGACATGAGGGTTCAGAATGCGTTGGATGACGTGGTGAGCAACATTTGCTTGTCCCTGAGCGAAGGATGGGTTTGACGTGGTGGCGTTTGCACACGCGGCGGTCTGCGCGAGCCAGGACCTGGAGATGCGAGCGAGGCGGCTGGCCGGGGCGCTGGCGCCGCACGCCCCGGGGCGGGGGGTGGGGTTTGACATGGGGGGCGCGCGGGCCGCGGCGGATGAGCGGCAGGGGCTTACACTCGTCCACTTTTAGGCTCAACGTAAGCGCTTTCTGTGGGATAGGGGGTGCATTGAGGGATTGTTTAGGGGTTGTTTTGCGGGTTAGAAGGTCTCGGGGGATGTTGGGGGGTTTAAAGGGTGTATTTCGTGTCAGCTACGGCTCAGGTTGAGCAGAAAATTGGACGAGTGTAAGCCCCTGTTGAGCGGGGTGAGGTGTTCCCGGGCATGACGCCCCCGCCCATCCCCGGCGAGCGCCGCCGCATGCTGGTGCCCGCCAAGGCCTGGGCACTCGGTAGGGCCTGCCAGATGTTGCCCGCCACGTTACCCAACGCATTTTGAACCAGTGTTCATTCTACGCAGTTCTGGTGGGGAGGGCAAACGGGGAGGGCGCCTCGCGCGGTCTGGTCAGAATCGTTCAGTCAATAGACCCTGACCCATGCATTTCTGAGCCTGCCGTGTACGGCAGGCTGATCTACACTGTAATTTGTATGAGCGAATGTCTATTAAGTCAAGAAAATGCAAGTGCCCATTTGACTCCCCAACCTGATCTGCGTAGTTGCATTACATGGCAATCTATGACGTGGCGAGCAATATGTATGAGGCCGTAGCGGTGGGGGCGGTGCGCGAGTGGTGCGACTCGCTGGGCACACAGGGTCGCACCAACATGCTGACCGCGCTCAACAACGCGCACCAGTACCCGGAGGCAGGGGCTTACCCTCGTCCACTTCTCAGCTCAACCTGAGCCGTTTCTCACACACCACACACCCTAGACATCCCCTAATACCCACTAACACGCCCTGAACACCCCCAAAACAATCTCTAAATGCACCCCTATCCCACACAAAGCGCGTACGCTGAGCCAATCGGGGAACGAGTGTAAGCCCCTGCCCGGAGGCCGACGCCGTGTACCTGGTAGGGCGGTGCAGGTTGACCCTATCAAACCCACGTTGAAAGCGCCTGGAATTCACCGCTTGAAACTAAATTATGTTAAACTGCTTTCAAATTTTGCTTTCAAATTCAACTTGCGCCGCTACAACCTGGTATCCGACGGTCTGCCGGACAACTGCATGGCCATCCACAAGGCGGTCACAGCCGCCAAGGTAGGGCAGTGCAGGTTGACCCTATCGAACCCAAGTTGAAACTGCCTGAAACTAAGCGCGTGAAACTAAAATGGGATGAACCTCTTTCAAATTTTGCTTTCAAATTCAGGTTGCGCCACTACATCAAGGGCGGCGGCGTTGGATGGATGGGCACGGGGCGCGCGCTGCTGCCAGTGCATGCCATCGGTAAGGCGGTGCAGGTTGACCCTATGAAACCCATGTTGAAAGCGCCTCAATTTAAGCGCTTGAAACACTCAAATTATGGAACTGCTTTCAAGTTTTGCTTTCAAATTCAACTTGCGCCACTACACATAGGAGTGTGCCCGGACGGAAAGGGCGAGCGCTTTCTCAAGAAGCTCGCATTGGACACCGGGGGTAGTTACGTCAGGTACGATGACGACGAGCTTCTGGCGAGTCTCGCGGCGCAGGTGCCGGGGGGGGGCGCTGGGTCGGGCCTCGCAGATGTTGCTCGCCGCGTCATACGAAGCCGCGTAACCCAATAAATGAGGGTTCAAAGTGCGCTTGGACGACGTGGCGAGGAATATCTGCCTGGCTCTAGTGCGGGGGGTCGGACGAGGCGGATGGGGAGTCCATTGAAGATGCCCGCTGGTCACCTCTCGAGCATGGCCGAGGAGGGAGAGGCGGAGGAGGAGGAGGAGGAGGAGGAGGAGGAGGATTCTCCCGCCGCGGCAAGTCCCGCGCACACCCGACCCAACAGCCCACTGCGCGTGCCCCGGCCCCGCAGCCCAGCGCGGCCCGGCAGCCCGGCGCGGTCGGGGAACGGGATATCCGTGGGAGGCGTGGTGGTGGCGGGGGTGCGCGGCGGCGGCAGCGGCGCGCGCTCCCCCGCCGCGGGCATCATCCGCGGCGGCGGCACGGTATGGACCACCGGAAATTGCTCGCCACATTATCGACACGCATTGTGAATCCTCGTTTCTTGATTTGAATGGCATCGACACGCATTGTGAATCCTCGTTTCTTGATGTAAATAGCGTCCTGTGACGTGGCAAGCAGAGTCTGGCGGGTCCTACGACACGAGCACCGGCGCCGGTGCCGGCATCGTGACCGGCGCGGGTCCCGCCGGGACCACCACCTCCGCCGCCGCCGCCGCCCCCAGCTGGCCCAGGTGAGGCGGTGCAGGTTGACCCTATGAAATTCAATTTGAAACCGCCTGGAACTGAGCACTTGAAACTAAAATGTGACGATCCGCTTTCAAATTTTGCTTTCAACTTTAACTTGCGCCGCTGCACCGAGGCCCAAGTCGGCACCCGCAGTGCCCGCCCTGGACCGCGCCACTGACCTGCGCCAGGCGCTACTCGCTGCCAACCCCGACCTGGCCTGGGTCGAGGCAGGCCTCTGTCAAATACCCCTGCCACGTCATCCACCACACGCGCAGACCCTCGTTTCGTGAGTTAATCGCCCTCCCATGGCGCGTCAATCATTATTCACCCGGCTGGCCCTGAATCAAGGCGGCGATGGCGGAGGAATCCGCGAGCATCGCATCCGCCGCCTCCGCCGCCGCCGCCACTCGCGGGTCAAATGACAACGAAGATGAAAGCGACCCGCCCGAGGGCCCCACCCGAGAAGAGATAATCGAGCGCGTCAAAATCCGCTTCGAGATCCATCGGCAGGAGGTGGCTACCGCCGCGGCGCGGGAGCACGCAGTGGTAAGGCGGTGCAGATTGAGCCTATCAAAACCACGCTGAAAGTGCCTGGAACTAAGCACTTGAGATTATAATATGATAATCTGCTTTCAAGTCGTGCTTTCAAATTCAACTTGCGCCAGTACACCGTGGAGGTAGCGACGGCCGCCGCCGTGCACCAGGCCGCCAGTGAGGACTTCGACCTGGCGTTCGGTGAGGTGGTCCAGGCGCACACGGCAGGGCCATCCGGAACATGCCGGCATAATTGGGCATAATCCGAGCATAATCCGAGCATAGTATGCTGAATTTGGGGAATTAAGCCTCGGGAATTTGGGCAAAAAAATAATAAGTTCTGGACGGCCCTAGCACACGGAGCAGCAGGCGGAGCGCTACGACGCGGCGAAGAAGGTAGAGCCTGCAAGACATTGCCCACCACGTCATATGATGCCATTTCACCCATGTAATTGGGGTTCAAAACGCGTGTCGATGACGGGGCGGACAACACCCTGATCCCTAAACCCTAAACCCTAAACCCTAAACCCTAAACCCTAAACCCTAAACCCTAAACCCTACACCCTAAACCCTAAAACCTAAAACCTAAACTCTGAACCCTAAACCCTCAGATATCTGCCTGGCTCTAGAACAAGGATCACGTGCGGGACATGTGGAGGTGGGCGGTTGGTCGAGCGGCGGGGCGGGCCATCGCGGAGATGCGCGCGGCAGCCACGGCGGTGGCGTGGCGGGAGCGCCGAGGTGGGCCGCCGCAACTTACCCCTAAACCCTATACCCTATACCGTATACCCTATACCCTATATACCCTATACCTTATACCTTATACCCTATACCCTATACCCTATACCCTAAAAACCCGTGCTGAAAGCGCCTGGCTTCTGCGCCTGAAACTAAATTATGAAACCATGCTTTCAAGTTTCGCTTCCAATTTTCGCCCCTATAGCGAGAGCAGGAGGCGGAGCAACTGGCTGCGGCGACGGCGGTGGTGGCCGCGGCGATAGCGGACAAGGAAGCCAAAGACGCGGCGGCGGCGGCGCTGTGGACGGCCGCGGAGCAGGCGCGCGTCCGAGCCGTCAACGCGGCGGAGATGGCACGCCGGGTTGACGAACACAAGGCGTCGGTGGCGGGGGGGCGGCAGCGTAACGTGGAGCGGCAGCGGCGGCGGGCGGAGGCTATGGCGGCGCGTGAGGCAGGTGCTTACACTCGTTCACGTCAGAGCTCAACTTGAGCAACTCCAGGACACAATCATGAGTGAATGTGGGTTAAGCTGTGAACGGAAGAGCTCAAGTTGAGCTGAAATGGGAACGAGTGTAAGCCCCTGGCGGGAGGCGTGGGAGGCGGAGCGCGACCGCGCGCTGGTCCACTCCCTGGCGGCGTGGGCCGTGGCGTCCGGCGCCGCCAAGGGGGCGCTCGCCGCGGCGGAAGACCAGGCCCGGGACCAGCACGCCGCCGCTGTGGCCGCCGCCAAAGCAGAAAACAAGCGCCGCCTCGACGAATACACCGCAATCTCAAAGGCTCACAGCGAATACCAGACAGCGGCGGAGCACCGCAGGAGCGTCATGAAGCTGAACGCCGGGCAGCACGCGGTAGCGGAGCGGGAGGCGATGGCGGCGTGGGAGCGGGGCAGGGGCTTACACTCTTCAACTTTTCACCTCAACCTGAGCCGTTTCTGACACAAAATATACCCTACATACCCCTGAAAACCCCCGAATACCCCCTGAGACCTCCTAAACACCCCCACACACCCCCTAAATGCAGCACCCCCTATCCCACAGAAAGCGCTTACGTTGAGCCGAAAAGTGGACGAGTGTAAGTCCCTGGAGCGGGGCAAGGCCGCCGTGGACGCGGCGTGGAACGCGCTGGTGCAGGCGGTCGACGAGGTGAACGCCGCCGCACTGGCCACTGCCCAAGAGGCGTTTCACGGCGACGAGGAGGTGCGGCACCGGGTGCGGGTGGCGGCGGAGCGGGAGCACGCGGAGATGGAGCGGGCCATGCTGGACCACCACAAGTCGCTGGAAACGTCCAAGGTGGGGACTACGCGGTCCGACCCCCTCTACCATACGACAGCGAGAAGTCAAATCGCCACATCCTCATAAAGGTCGATTTGATAGGTTTTTAACTCAAGCAGGTCGAAGAATCGGCCGGTCGGCTCTGTCGACCGGGACCCGGAATCAGGGTCTTGCCACTCAAACCTCAGATTCATTATGGTAGAGAGGGTCGGCGCATGTAGGAGGTGTCAGGATGAAACCCGTGTTGACAGCGCCTGGTTTCAGAGCTCGAAACTGCAATACGATAAACTGCTTTCAAGTTTCGCTTTCAATTCTAACATGCGTCCCTACCTCAAGGAGCTACACCAGTGGCGGGTGACGCGGCACGCCATCGGCAAAAAACGCGACGTTATCACGGCGCGCATCAACCACATCAAGCAGCAATCGCTGCTGAAGCAGCAGTACAAAGCCGCCGTCAAGGCGGCGACAGAGGGACACGCCGACGACGTCAAGCAGTGGACGGCGGAGGTGAAAGCGATCCGCGAGGGAGCGTACGCTGCGCACGCGGCGGCGGAGGCGGCGGTGGAGGCGGCCAACGCGGCGGCCGGCGCCGGGGCCGCGGCGGAATATGAAGCGGCGGTAGCGGACGCCAAAGAGCACAACTCCACGTGGGGGAAAACCGTGGAGAGGGAGAGGCGCGCGCGGGCCGAGCTGGAACGGTGGGGGGGCGCAAGTTGAGACCCGTGTTCAAAGCGCTTGATTTCAGCGCTTGAAACTAAAATTACATCCAACTGCTTTATTCAGTTTTGGTTTCTTGGTTAAACATACGGCACTACTGGGCGGGTGCGGGTGTTCAACTCGACGGTGGTGGCGGCGGCGGCGGCGACGCGCGCGGGCGTCCGCCGCGTGGTGGAGACGGCCACGCTCACGGCGGCGCTCACTAACGCCTTCTCCGCGGCGCCCGGCATCGTGGCGTCTCATGGACCTGACGACGACGACGACGAGGAAGACGAACCGGCGCCGTTTCAGCCGGCGCTGGAGTCGGCGGTGCTGAAGCGGCACGCGGCGACGGTGGCGGCGTCCGTGGCGGCGGGCCAGGCGGGGTTGACGGCGGGCGGGCCCGGGCGGGCCAGCACGCTGGGCGGGGGAGGCTTTGGGCGCCCGCTGTCCGCCAAGCAGCAGCCCAGGACACACCGCCGCAGCGTCGGCGGCGCGGTCGGTGCCGGCGGTGGCATGCCTGAGGACGACGAGGAGGACGACGAGGAGGAGGAGGAGGTGGTGGAGGAGGAGGACGACGACGATGTGCTTTGCCAGCCGATCGAAGATCAGAAGGTTGTGTTTTTCAAGACCAACCCGTTGGCGCAAGTAGCGGCGCGGCGCGCCTCGGAGCCCGCGGGGTATCAGCTGGGGATGATGCCGGCCGAGACCAACCAGCCGGAGGAGCTGGCCTCAGACCTCAGCCACCTGCTGGACGCCCAGGTGGGGTTGTGCAACTTGAAACCGGTTGAACCCCGTGTTGAAACTTGACAGCGCCTGCTTTCAGCGATTGAAGCTAGAACATGATGAACCGTTTTCAAAAATTGCTTACAATTTCAAATTGCGCCGCTACGCCGAGGACGCGTTCGCCGGCCTGGACGCCGCCGCCGCGGCTGGCGGTTCCATATACGTGACGGGCGCGCGGCCGCGGAGCCCCGCACTGTCGCCCACGCGGCGCGGCGGGCGCCTCTACACGCCGGAGCCGCGGCCCACCCCGCGGGAGCCCGACATGCCCTGGTGGGGTCATTGAGAAGAGGCACTCGACCGAGGGTAAATCTCCTCCTACTCCTCCTCCTCCTCCTCCTCCTCCTCCTCCTCCTCCTCCTCCTCCTCCTCCTCCTCCTCCTCCTCCTCTTCCTCACTTTCCTCCGTGCGCGTGTCTGTATGTGAATTCACCTTGAGGCTAAGTTTATGAGTCATGCCCCTATCTCGGTTCGAGTGCTTGGTCTCAACGACCCTTGTGCCTGGCGGCGCCCCCGGCCGGCCACAGCTCGTTCCACTCCATCGGCGGCGGATAGACAGGCTAGGCACACTGTGGGCAGACAGCCACGGGCCGGCGAGAACGACGGGGACGCGACCGACTGGGGCGACTTGCGTGCCTTCAGCCCCTTGCGTGCCTCCAGCCCCCGCCGGACCTCCAGCCCGAGCAAACCCTGGGTGCTCGTACAGGGTAGGCATAGGTCCATCATGCACGCCTCGTCATCCACCTGACTCAAATGACATCCTATAACGTATGAAGCGTCATTCACCTGACCCGCCGAGTCGAGCATCGCATCAACCCTCATTTCCTGAGTTAAAGGACATCCTATGACGCGTGAAGCATTATTTACCTGACCTTCCGCGTCGAGCAAAGCATCATGAACCCTTGTTTCCTGATTTAAACGACATCCCATGACGTGTCAAGTATCATTTACCTGACCGTTGTACCGGGCGTGGCCTACTCGCCTCGGGGCTCGCCCGCTCCCGTGCGGCCGAAAACCGCGGGAGGGATGGGCGGCTCGCAGCGGGCGTCGGGCAGCGGGGTGGCAGCGGGTGCGTGGCGGCCTGGCAGTGCCAGGGTCAGCGGCCCCGGAGGACACGCGGGCAAGGACACGGAAACAGTGCGCGCTACCACCCTAAAACCTAACGCCTAAACCCTAAAGCCTAAACCCTAGATTATCAACCCTAAACCCTAAACCTGGGAATATTGTGTACCCTCATTTATTGAGTTAAACGGCATCCTATGACTTGGCTGCCATTGATTACTGGACCCTGGACGCAGGCAGCGGCGCCAGGGCGGCGGCTGAGCTGTCGGTCGGCCGGGGTGTCCGCCGGCCGGTCTCCGCACGGCCCAGGATGTCGAGCTTGGCGATGTCCATGGTACGGCGGTGCAGGTTGACCCCATGAAACCCATGTTGAAAGCGCTTGGAACTAAGCGGTTGAAAGTAAAACCTGATCAACTGCTTTCAAACCATGCTTTCAGATTCAACTTGCGCCGCTGCACCAAGGGGCTTCCGTCGAGGCCGGAGGGGGGCGAGGTGCATTATGAGCAAACAGTCAGGGGGGAGGGCAAGGGCGTTGACGCGGACGCTGGCGTCACGGGGTCCAATCCAAGCAACCACGGGGGCGGGGCCAGGGGCGAAGGAGGGGGGGAGGGAGAGGGAGAGGGAGAGGGGGAGGGCGAGGCACTCTATGAGCAAACAGTCATAGCCGAGGACGACAGTGAGGGCGAGGACGTGGCGTATCACCTTCAGGGACAACAGGAGGATGGCCGACGGCAGCCCCGCTCGGCCCTCCGCCGCCCCTCAGCGTCCAACTCGCTCCTCAAGCCCCGGGACACTCGACCAATCAGCGCCAAGCCCCAGGGCACTCGCCCAATCAGCGCCACGCCCCGGGCCACTCGACCAGTCAGCGCTCGTCAGGAATACACCCCACCGATGGCGACGGCCCCTGCCGCCGCTAGGAGTCACCCTGCCACTGCCGAGGCGCAGGATGACAGGGGTGTGGAGGGGGGCGGAGGTCACACGCGGCGCGGCGGCGACGGCGGCGGGGGAGGCAGGGGCGGGGGCGGGGCGGTGGTCGGGGCAGCCCCCCCGGGGGTTGTGCCCGACAGCGCACCGCCGCGCTTGAGACAGCCCCGGGGCGAGACCGTGCAGGCCGTGCAGGGCTCCGTGGCAGGGCGGTGCGGGTTGGCCCTATCAAACCCACGTTGACAGCGCCTGGAGCCAACCGCTTGAAGCTATGATATGATGAACCGCTTTCAAACTTTGCTTTCAATTTCAACTTGCGCCACTACACCCTGGGGTACGCGTGGCGCGGGGGGGCGCCCGGGCGGTGGGGTGACGAGGTGCGCCTGGACCAGGCAGGGGCCTAAACCCTAAACCCTGAACCCTAAACCCTAAATCTTGGTTATCGAGAACCAGCACTCGGCCGATATGTACTCTCCTCCTCCTCATCCGCGCGTCTGTACGAGGATGTGAACATGCACCCTGAAGGTAAGTCATGCTCCGACATCGGCTGGAGTGGTTGTTCTCGATGACGCTGCCGCCGGGGCGTGCACCGGCGGCCGCTAGGGGAGCTCGCGCGGCGCCCGCAGCTCTGGAGCCCGGCGATGGCATGGCTCGCCACGTCTCAGGATGCCGGGAATCTCAAGGAACGAGGGTGGCAGAATGCGTGTCCATGACGTCGCGGGCGATGGTCATAGGATGTCGTGTATCTGAAGACACGAGGATTTACATTTAGTGTTTATGATGTGGCGGGCAAAGTCTGCCAGGCCTTAATCTGCGGCGGTATTTGGCGGGCCGGGTTCTCGGCCCACCTCGGCGGCCAGAACGCCGGTCCCGCCCGGTAGGCCGACGACACCGGTGTTGGCAGGGGCGGGCGGGGCGGGCGGGCGGCGGCGGCGGGCGCTGGATGGGCTGGAGCGGAGCATGGCGGCGGCGGCGGGCGGCGCTGCGGCAGCAGCGGGCGGCGCGGCGGCGGCGGCGGAGACAGAGACGGAGAAGGCGGCAGCATATGACACACAGATGGCTTCCGCCTCCGCCGCCTCCGTGGCCGCGGTGGCCGCCGACGTGGAGGTGTTGGCGGCCAATGTCAAGGCCGGGGCGGCGTCCGGGGCCGCGAGCATGCTGGGGCCAACCGGCGGGTTCCATCCGTACGGGAAACAACGGGGTGGCGTGCTGGGGGCTCGGCAGCATGGGGGCGCGGCGGCGGCGGCGGCGGCGGCGAGGAGGGTGGCGGCGGCAGGGGGGGCGGGGCCGGGCCCGGGGGCTGCCGCCTGGGGGGGGGCGGCGGCGGCGGCGGCTCGGATGTCGGAGTCGGTGACGGTGACATCATCGATCCGCGTGGGTGCAGCGCCGGCGCAGTCGCTGAACCCCACCTCCATCCGCCGCAGGGGCAAGTCCGCGGGGCCCGGCCGCTGGGGCTGATTGTCTATCGTTCTCCACTCAATTCTTGCTCAGTATTTAGCTTCTTCATGCATTAATTATCGCACACAACATCCTCGAGACGTTGGTGCTGACCGTAAATTATGTCCCAATTATGACTAGCTTAGCTAGCTCGATTGTAATATATTCGTTCACTCGCAGCACAAATGCCCCCGATCCAGTACTTCATACCGTGTTAATTTTCTGTTTCAGATTGAAAGGCTGGGGAGGTAAGCGATTGTCGCCTTTATAGCTTGACACTCTGCCCCTCGAGTTCAGCCAGCGAGCTAGAATCGTTCAGCGCAGACAACACCCTCGATCCATAGCACTTCGCACTCTCTTACTTTGCATTTTCGTGGCGGGTTGGGGTGTCTTCGTCAGAAATACACTCTGACAGCTGAAACCATTGAGCTGTTTGTGGGAAGCTCCTTTACAAAGCCCGACTGTATTGCAAGTCTAACGATCTACCACAATGTATAGATGTAAATGAGCAATCACACAAAAGAAATCATCAATGAAGCCCAACTGCTTACGCGGCGTTGCGGTTGGTGTAGGAGAACCCATTGGGGTACTGCGTGGTGGTGGGCGCGGGGGGGGCGCCGCCGGCCCCCCCCGCGGCGGCGGGCAGCGCCTTGGTGCCCTTCATCATGCCGTACGTCATGAGGTCGCACTCGAAGGCGCGGTGCATGCGCTCCAGCGTCACGATCTCGCGCACTGTCTTATACCAGATCCGAGGCCCGGCTTTGACGACCATCCAGGGGTCCCAGACCCCGACCCAGATGGAGTGCCGCCAGCTGGAGATGGTGTTCTTCACCCAGTTCGCGCTGCCCACCGTGGCCATTTTTTGGGTGCCCTCCATGAGTCGCACATACTCTTCGATGGACACGAAGTAGGGGTGCGCCCACTCCTCGTACAGGAATTTGAGATTCTTCTCCTCCTCTTCGTTGAACGCGGGCGGGCACTCGCGCTGGCACCACGTGGCGATCACGATGGTGCCGCCCGGCTTCAGCACCCGCATCCAGGGCCGATCACATCTTGCTCGCCATGTCATGGGATGCCATTTAAGTATGACATTCAAAGACAAGCCCACGTTCTAAAATATGTCTTGAGAATGTCCGAAAATTAGATTCATGAATGTGGGTTTGTCTTCAAATGTCATAATGAACTGCTCGCGACGTCCAGCCATCGCATTTTGAACCTTCGTTCAATGAGTTGGCAGCATATGACGTGGCGAGGGATGTCTACCAGGCCCAACCCGGATCATCTCCTCGACGTACTTCTTCTTGTCCGGCATGTGCTCCCCGCTCTCGCACGCCCACACCAGGTCGAACGTGTTGTCCTCGAACCAGGGAATTAAATTCGTCCGCTTTTCAGCTCAACCTGAGCCGTTTTTAACACAAAATACACTCTAAACACCCCCTAATTCCTTGCAACGCCTCTCAAACACCCCCTAGACACCCCCTGAATGCACCCCCTATCCCACACAAAGCGCTTATAATGAGCCGAAAAGGGAACGAGTGTAAGCCCCTGCCTCGAACTCCATCGCCAGCGCGTTCATGACCTTGAACGACACGTTGGATAGCCCCTGGGCAGGGGCTTACACTCGTCAACTGTCCAGCTCAACGTAAGCGTTTTCTGTGGGATAGGGGGTGCATTGAGGGGTTGCTTAGGGGGTGTTCAGGAGGTGTTGGGGGGTATCAGGGGGGTCTAGGGGGGTTTATGGTGTATTTTGTGTCAGAAACGGCTCAGGTTGAGCTGAAAAGTGTACGAGTGTAAGCCCCTGCCCCTGGGTGACGGCCAGCTCCGTCGCGCGCTTCACCTGGTTGGGCGACAGCGTGATGCCCGGCGCGTAAGGCCACGTGTCACACGGAGCATTCGATCTGGTGAAATGACCGTACTAAGTGGTTGAGTGGTGTTATGTTTGATCAAAAGTGGTTGACTGTTTTTGTGTTTTGTCAAATGAAAATAATGAAGTGGATGATACCGGGCCTAGTTGGTGAAACGACCGTGCTGAGTGGTTGAGTGGTGTGGTGTTGGGTGAAACGACCATGCTGACTTGCATGAAACCGGGCCTCCTCGTTGGTGAGATGACCAAAGTGACGTCTTCGCAGTTTTCAAGGGTACCGCAAATGGCGGTCAACGCTCTTCGAATCGGAAGACTCGAGTAAATAGACGGTCAGATTTGCCATACAATGGTACAATGTGGCGATTCGACCGTCTATTACTCAAGAATTGGCGACCGCCATTTGAGGTACCCTGGAAAACTGCGAAGGTGCATGGTTGCGGCCCCCGCCTGCACCTTGCTGCCCTGGCCGAGGCGCTTGGCGATATGGCGGGAGGTGCCGCCGATGCCGCACCCCACGTCCAGCACCATGCCGGGCGCCGGCCCGCACGCAGGGGTTGACACTCGTCCACTTCTCAGCTCGACTTGAGCTCTTTCTATGGGATAGGGGGTGCGCGTAGGGATTGTGTAGCCCGTGTTAGGGGGTCTTAGGGGGTGCTTAGGGTGTGTAGGGTGTTTTCTTGTGTCAGACACGGCTCAACTTGAGCGGCAGAGTGACGAGTGTAAGCCCCTGCCCGCACCCGCTCCACTCCAGCATACGGTCCACGAAGTCGAACTTCGCCTCGATGAAATTCTTGACGTTGCTCCCCAGCAGCGTCCCCGCGCCCTTCGCCAGATCCTCCGCGTGGGGCCCGCTTGCGAACAGAGCTGGTTGGTAAAGTGACCATATAGATTGGTATCGTATTGGTGAAGTGCCCATATGGAGTGGTATCGTATTGGCAAAGTGACCATATAGAGTGGTATCATATCAGGTGAGAGGACCATATTGAAGTGGAGATGTCCTCTGGGCTGCCAGGTGAGGCCCGCTAGCGAGCCGAGCTGTTTGGTAAAATGACAAGTCTTGAGTGGCATTGAATTACCTGAAAGGACCATCTTGTTGTGGGATACCAGACCAGGCCTTGACTTTGGTGATGCGACCATATTGAGAGGTGTTGTACTAGACGAGAGGACCGTATTGACGCAGAGATATTGAACCGGGCCTTCTCATTGGTACGGAAACCACCATATTGAGTGGTGTTGTATTAGGTGAGAGGACCAACTGACGTTGGCGATAGCGGGCCTGACCTCATCGGTGTAGTACCCTAGGTGGATGTGCTCGCCCCAGTAGTACTCCAGAATGTAGCGGCGCAAGTTGAAATTGAAAGCAAAGTTCGAAGGCGGTTCATCATATTGTAGTTACAAGCGCTTAATTCCAGGCGCTTTCAACTTGGGTTTGATAGGGTCCACCTGCACCGCCCTACCAGGATGCCCTCCTCCGTCCACGCGTCGTATTCCTCCCCCACCGTGCCCACACTTTCGCCGTCGAGTCGGGCCTGGCAGATGTAGCTCGCCACACCATCGACACATGCCGTGAACCCCCGACACGCATTGCGAACCCTGATTTTGTAACTTGAGTGGCATCCTATGACGTGGCGAGCATTATTGTGCCAGGCCCTCTGCCCGCCAGGCCGTCCGACGTACTTGAATCATCGTTTCTTGAGAAAAATGGCGTCCTATGACTTGGCGGACAATATCTGCTACTGCCCTACCGTCGGGGCCTTGCACGTAGGCGCGCGAGGGCTTGTCGAGAATGGATTTGATGCTGGTGCCTAGGAGGGCGGCGGCAGCCAACGCGCCGCCGGTGACAAGTGCGGGCGAGAACACCGACGGCGCGGGGGGGGCGGGGGGCTCGACGACGGCGGCGACGCTCGCGCGCGCTGACAGCTGTGCGATTTCTGTGGCGGAGGAGGAGGAGGAGGAGGCGGGCGATCCGTGCGAGCGGAGGACGGGCTGCGACAGCTCTTGGATGGAGAGTTGCCGCGGCGCAGCGCCCTCGGAGTTGCTCCACAGCTGCTCGGGCGCGCTGACGCCGCTACTCGCCGCCGCGGATACGGGGTGGCGTGCGGCGGCGCGGCGCGTCCGCACCGCCGCCGCCGCCGGTACCCACACTCCGCCCAGAGCGTGCTGAGCGCTCATGCCAAGTGCCGCCTGCATCTCGAAGGTGCTCGATTATTTATTGCTGGAGATGTGTGTCAGATGGCCCGGAGGTCCCGCAAGACGCCGTTTTCTAGGCTGGACAGGAACGGCGGCGCGAGGATGACAGCGCAATCGCGCGAACACCGATGGATGTGGTTTCCACCTGCGTTGGAGACGCGCGCGCGGGAGAGTGAGGTTACCAATGTGAACGTCCTCCGACTCTGGCACGTCGATCACGACGTATGACGTGGCACGATGGAGGGAAATGGAAGGGGTAGGGATTCTTTGGCAGTTTGGGGGTGTTGTCAGGTGAATAAATACAAAATAAGGGGGTAAGGGGCGTCCGTCAGCACGAGTGAGTTCAAGATGTATCAGAGTGTGTCACGATAAGGAGAATAGGAACTCGGAACCCGCAGTTTCGAGGCCGAAACCGCGTCGTTTGGACGCGCCCTTTTGGCCCACACATATAAGTCAAGAAATAGACAGGACGACGCGCCGAATCAGGGTTCAGACAAGCGCCCGTATCAAATAACTCAAAGAATAGACAGGACGACGCGCCGAATGGGCCAAAGGGCGCGTCGAAACCGCGGGTCAAAACTGCGGCTCCCGAGTTCCTATTCTCCTTATCGTGACACAGAGTGCAGTTGGAGAGCTCGGCACTTCACGCGCGGCTTGTGTAACGAGGCGACGCCGCAGCTCAGGAGGGCTGAGACGGCATCAACGGCACGGATGCCCGCGCCACCCAGCCCTCCGCGCCTGGCGCTGCTCGCGGCGTGGGTGGTGCTGTTCGCGAGCTCCCCCGCGAGGGGCGCGGACTACGCGGTGCGCCTCACGGGCAGGGGCTTACACTCGCTCCCTTCGAAGCTCAACTTGTGGACCTTCGGGACACATCGCTCACGTTTGAGCTCAACTTGAGCACCTCCGGTCCACATCCACGGGTTACGTTGGGTTGTATGGGGGACACAGTCAGCTTAAGTTGAGCGGAAAGGGGCAAGGTAAGCTTCAGTTGAGCGGAAATGGGAACGAGTGTAAGCCCCTGCTCACGGGCGACGCGCAGTTCCTCGAGGTGAGGGCCGCGCTCACGCGCCCCTGTCCATGCGCCCACCTCAGCGGCCACCGTTCACACATGTGGGAGGACATGGACAGCTGTGGGAGCACACATGTGGTTGCGGGTGTCTCCCTAAACTCTGAAACCACTCAAGTGGTGTAGTAGCTGTCCCAACCATTCTCGTTCCCGTACCTCGAACATGCGAAAGTTAAATTGCGTCGAAGACGCTGACAGCTGGCGGACACCACATCTCTCAGACGCTGACGTATTTACTGGTGTAAGGCCCCGCCTGGAGATGCCCGGTGTCGAGATGAGCGGCAAGTCCTTCACCCTGGAGGCTTGGATGCGGCGCATGCGCGGCGCCTCGGAGGAGGTGCTCTTCTCGCAGGGCACGGGCACGACGGGCCAAGGATTGCAGTTTGGGTTTCTGAGGAACGACAAGGTGCGGTTCTCGTTCTGGGGGGATGAGGAGTGCACCAACGTGTACAACCCCTTCGACGCCGGCGCCGGCGCTATCGTGCAGCAGTGGACGCACTGGTATGGCCTGGCAGATGCTGCTCGCCACGTCACGGAATGCCGCTAAACTTGAAAGAGGATAGTTAAAAATGCGTTGGATGACATGGCGGGCAATATCTGGCAGGCCCTACGCAGTGGTCGGCGACGTACGAGGCGCGGCGGTACCGCACGCCCCACCACATGGTAAGGCGATGCAAGTTGAACCGGTGAAACCCATGCTGAAAGAGCCTGGCACAAAGCGCTTGAAACTGAATTTTGTTAAAGTGCTTTCATTCACTGCTTTCAATGTCACAACTTGCGCCGCTACAACATGGCGGGCAAGGTGTTTCGCGACGGGGTGTTGGTCGCGGCGTGCACCAAGCCCTACCACTTCACGGCAAGGGCTTACACTCGTCCACTTTTCGGCTCAACGTAAGCACATTTTGTTGGATACGTTGGGTGCATCATTTTTCCCCGGTCTATTAGACAGGGTGGACACGGGGAGATGTGACCAAAACGGCTTAGGTTGAGCTGAGAAGTGAACGAGTGTAAGCCCCTGCTTCACGGGCAGCGGCCCCATGCTGGTGGGCCGCAGCTTCGACCTCTCCGCCGGCAACGCTTTGAAAGGCAGGGGCGAGTGAACCATGCTCGCCGCGTACACGTCATCCACCGCATAATGTATCGGTGCTCGCACATCACCACACGCTAAACCCTCGTTCATTGAATTCAACGGCACCTTATGATGATGATGTGGCGTTGCTCGCCACATCATCCACCACGTAGTGTACTGGTGTTAGCCATGTATCCGCCACACGTTCAGCCCGTGTTCATTGAGTCAAACGGCGTCTATAACGTGGTGTACAACGTAGCGGGCATCATTTATGTGGCAGTCAGAATAGATCCCTACCCCCACACTCGGGACGAACCCCGGGAAACACCCCGGGGAATACCTGGGGGAATACCCTGTGGAACTGTAGGGGTATTTTGCCCGTGGTATTTGCCCGGGGTTCGTTCCGAGGGTGGGGGTAGAAAATTATTTTGACTGCCACATTACATTCCCCTATCGCGCGGCGACGTGAACGAGGTGCGCATCTGGACCAACGTGGTAGGGTTGTGCTGGTTGACCCTATGAAGCCCAAGTTGAAACTGTCTGGGAGTAAGCGCTTGAAACTATAATTTGATGAACTGCTTTCAAGTTTTGCTTTCAAATTCAACTTGCGCCGCTACAACGTGGCGATGTCCCGGCGGATGCTGCGCGCGTACGCAGCCTTCACCGCCAGTACCGTCACCATGTGGCACCCCAGCCGCGCGCACCTCGTAGGGCGGTGCAGATTGACCCTATCAAGCCCATGTTGAAACCGCCTGGAACTGAGCGCTTGAAACTAAAGTGTGATACACTGCTTTCAACTTTTGGTTTCAGATTCAACTTGCGCCGCTACAACCTGGCGGGGTACTGGCGCCTGGACGACAACACGGGAGCTGTGGTGGGGCGCTGCAACTTAGCTTGAAATCCGTGTTAGAAGCGCTTGGTTTCAGCACGGGGGAAGAGCGGGGGTGTGAGCGGGGGAGGGGATGATGTAGTCGCAATTGTAATCATTGAGATCGATTTAAATTGAAAGCACTTAAATTATGTAAACCGAATGCCTGAAAAATATGATAGACTGCTTTCGTTGCATTGCGAGTTGTGGCCTTATAGCGCGGGGGTGGAGTCCAGCGGGAACGGGCAGGCCGCCACGCTGGTCAACGGCGCGCGCTGGGCAGGGGCTTACACTCGTCCACGTTTCGGCTCAACGTAAGCGCTTTCTGTGGGATAGGGGGTGCATTTAGGGGTTGTTTATGGCGTGTGTAGGGGGTATTACGGGGTATGAGGGGGGGTTCAGGGTGTGTTTTGTGTCAGAAACTGCTCAGGTTGAGCTGAAAAGTTGTTGAGTGTAAGCCCCTGGCGCTGGGTGGCGGGCATGCCGGCCCAGAGGGTTCCCGTTAAAAACATCCGCTTATCGCTCAACCACGACGAGAGCGGGGTAGGACCGTTGGCAGACACTGCTCGCCACGTCATAGGATGCCCTTTCACCTCAAGAGACCAGGCTTGAAAATGGGTGATGATGGCGTGGCGGGCTATGGGCCTGGCAGATGTTGCTCGCCGCGTCATAGGTTGCCGTTTGAATCAATAATGAGGGTTCAAAACGGGTTCAAAACCCGTATGGATGACGTGGCGAGCACTGTCTGCCGGGCCCTGGAGCTCGGTGGACTTCCGGGCGCGGCAGATGCCGAGCATGCATCCAATCAGAAACATGTACGAGTACTATGTAGACCCGTGGGCAGGGGTTCACACTCGCCCACTTTTTAGCTCAACCTAAGCCGTTTTGGTCTGTGAGCCGTTTCATCTTCTGTTTGTGGCGAGTCATGACCCGTCTATCTAATGCAGGTACCCAACGCATCCCACAAAAAGTGCTTGCGTTCAGTCGAGAAGTGGACGAGTGTAAGCCCCTGTCCGTGGGCGGTGCGGCGGCGCCGCCTCGGGGAGCTGCTCTCGGGGGTGCGGACGTTGGTTGGCGGCCGCGGTTGGTGGAGTCGTGGCGGCGGTGTGGTTGGGAGGAATCGTGCGGGGTATAGTAGGCATGGTATCGGGGATGATCATACTGATGAGGTGGACAGTGGGGGGGACATTGGGGGGAATAGTGGCGGGGATAGTGGGGGGCATAGTGGGGGGGGTAGTGGGGGGGACAGTGGGGGGGATTGGTAAGGCCGTAGTTGGCGGAGTAGTGGCGGCGGCGGAGGGGGTGGGCGTAGAGCGTACAGTGGGCGCTCGAGTGTGGGTGTCGTGCCGATGCCTTGACGATCGTTGTACTATTGTAACGATTCATAGAGAAATCAGACTTCGTCTCCCCTCGGAGTAAGCCCCCACCACCCCAAATCCACCCATTGATGCCAATTATTGTGACACCCGCCTTTGCTACCTCATAAACGGAGGGCGAGGGCACGGGGCGAGGGTCTCCCCCCAGCGCACCCACTAACTCCCCAAATCCAGCCATTTCTGCCAATGTACCCCCCCCTTCTCTGCTAACTCATAAACGGAGGGTCTCTCTAGATACACAACCGAGGTACCCTTCCTTGCTACTCGAAACTCACAAACAGAGGGTCTGATTTGACGCGCAACCTCGCACCCCTTCACATTTACTTCTTCGCACCAAACATCCCCTTGAACACGTTGACCGCGTTCGCCTGGGGAAAGGGTCGGATGGATGACGTTGGTCAAGTCATGTATGACGCTCGCCACGTCATGTGTAACGCTCGCCACGTCATGTGTAACGCTCGCCACGTCATGTGTAGCGCTCGCCACGTCATGTGTAGCGCTCGCAACGTCATGTATGACGCTCGCCTCGTCATGTATAATGCTTGCACGGCCGCGCTTGACTCAAGAAACGCTGGAAACGGCAAGCGCAATATGACAGAGCGGATGTGCACTGGTGGACTATGAGTACGTGCGATTTGCCTCAGCCCTACGTTTCGGGTTGAGGGTTTAAGGTTTTGTGTTTAGGGTTTCGCCTCCACCCTACGTTGAAGAGCGGCTCGTCGAACTTATCCATCATCGTCTTGAACTTGGGGGACTTACGCACGTTTTCCAGGCTTTTGTCGGTGCGCATCTTGCGGTACTCCGTGAAGCAAGGGCTCGCACTCGTCCACTTCTTGGCTCAACGTAAGTGCCTTCTGTGGGATGAGGGGTGCCTTGAAAGGTTGCCTAGGGGGTGTTAGGCGGTATTGGGGGGTATGAGGGGTTGCTCAGGGTGTACTTTGTGTGAGGAACGGCTCAGGTTGAGCTGAAAAGTGGACGAGTGTAAGCCCCTGCCGTGAAGCCCGCACCCATGCACCTCTTCAGCGCCGAAAGTGAGTTATCCACCTGCTTGTAGGGCCAGATGAATAGCGCTGGCCGCGTCATGGGATGACTTGCAACTCAAACTGTTTTTACCATTGTCTATAGTAGATTTCCAAAGTTCCGTGCAACTCGTTTCTGAGTAACGATGCAGAACTACTTAAGTAAGTGCTTCAGCAATTAGAGTACGCCTACGGCTCGACCTAGCGTTGTCGCATCCGGCCGCTGCCGCCGAAGGAATGCGTTTCGTGCACGTTTCAGTAGTAGCTGAACGGGTGAAGCTGCAACTCAAACGATGGTCTACAAAGCGGCGGATGACGTGACGAGCAGGCACTTGGCCCCGCCTCGTTTTTCTTGCTGTAGCAGCACGCGATGTTGTATTGCGCCACCTTCAAGTAGAGATCAGCACAACATGCTCAAAACGTCCTTCAAAACGGCCTTCAACACATTTGATCCCTCTCGTTTCTGGAGTAGAATGCCGCCGGGCGATGTTTTGAGACCAGTTTCTGCCGGCCCCTACCCTGAAGATCTCGGTCGACGTCTCGAAGTTATCCGTCATGCAGGGCCTGGCAGATATCGCTCGCCACGTCATAGGATGGCACTTCACAGAAAAAAACGTGGGTGCAACATGCGTGTTACGGGGGGCAGGGCGAAAGCCTGGTGCCTCCCTATACACGCGGAAACGTCTGTCTCTCTATCACCTCCTCTCTCTCTTTCCGCAAAATCCGTGTCTATGACGTGGCGGGCAGTATGTGTCACGGGGGCTAGGCAAAAGCCTGCTGCCGCCTCATACACGTGGAAGCGTCTGTCTCTCTTCAAAATGGGTGTGACTGACGTGGCGGGCAACATGTGTTCAGCCATGCAGACATGAAGTTCTTGGGGTATAGGATGACAATCAACTCAAGAAATGAGGGTTCGAAATGCATGTCAATAAGGTGGCAGGCAACATCTGTTCGGCCCTGCGGACATGAAGTTCTTGCGGTTTAGGGTTTAGGGTGAGGGTAACGTGGCGGGCAACATGTGCACGGCCCTGCAGACATGAAGTTCTTGGGCTCCAGCGCCACCACCTCCTCGAACACAATCAGCGCGTCGTCCCACTCCTCCTAGCACCAGGGTCCCTCACCACCAGCACGAAACGATGTTGATGCATGAACTACCTTCAGGGTCATACTTAAACAGACGGGCGGGTGAGGAGGAGGAGATTCGACATCGGTCGAGTGCTTGTTCCCAGTGGCCCCCATGGAGGAGGAAGAGGAGGTGGAGGAGAAGGAGAAGGAGGAGGAGATTCGACGTCGGTAGAGTGGTTGTTCTCAATGACCCCCTTGCGTTGTTGTACAGCTGGATGCCCTCGTCGAACATGTCCAGGCTGTAGCGGCGCAAGTTGAATTTGAAAGCAAAACTTGCAACCAGTCCATCACACTCAAGCGCTGAGACCAGGCGCTTTCAACATGGGGTGCAACTGGTTTCAACCTGCTCCGCCCTACCAGGCGCTGGTTCTCCAGCTCCTTCTTCTTGCTGAAGTTGTTCATCTGCTGCTCCTGACTGTACGGTCGCAACTTGAAACAGAAAGTACAAGGTGAAAGCGATGTATGACAAAGTGTGTGAAACCACTTAGACACTTAGCAACAAGTAGTACTAAGTCGTCCAAATGGAGCGTTTTGATTGGTAGAGCGGGACGACTTAGCACTAAGTCTCTTTAAGTGTCTAAGTGGTTTCACGCACTTTGTCATACTTGACATCGAAAGCACAAGGTGAAAGCGGTGTATCATGTGTGAGTCTCAAGAGCTGGAACCAAGCGCTTTCAGACAGGATTCCATCAAAAGGTGATGGCGGTCTTCTCACATGTGAGTTTCATGAGCTGACGAGATGTAGCGCATTCGAACGGGGCTCGACCTGCAGCGCCCTGCCTTGGTCCCCGAGCCGTAGTTGCCCCCCGCGCGCTCCGACTTGAACCCCGAGTTCTTCTCTTGGTTGACCTCCATCCAGGGGCTTACACTCGTCCACTTTTCACCTCAACTTGAGCGCTGTGCATGGGATAGGGGGTGCGCCAAGGGGTTGTGCGGCCCGTGTTAAGGGGGTGTTAAGGGGTGTTTGGGCTTTGTAGGGTGTTTTCTTGTGTCAGACACGGCTCAAGTTGAGCTGCGAAGTGGACGAGTGTAGGCCCCTGCCTCCATGCTGCTCAGGTCGCCATTATTCTTTTTCATCTGCAGGTAGATGTCGCCGTTGCGCAGGGGCTTACACTCGTCCATTTCTCAGCTCAACGTAAGCGCGTTCCATGGGATATGGGGTGCATTGAGGGGTTGTATAGGGGGTACTTCGGTGGTCTAAGGGGGTATTAGGGCGTATTTAGGGTGTATTCTGTGTCAGGAACGGCTCAGGTTGAGCTGAAAAGTGGACGAGTGTCAGCCCCTGCCGTTGCGATTCTTTATCGCGTAGATGACCTGCCCGTACGATTCCGCCGACCAGATTTCATTTCCGAAGGAAGCCGATACCTTCATGTAGGGTCTGGCAGATGTAGCTGACCACGTCATGCAGGGCATATTGATCCCTCGCTTATTGGGTACGGTACCTTGTGACGCGGCGAGCACGAGTGATGTCTGCTGCGGCCATACCTTGAGGATTTTATCGCCGATCTCGAACGCATCGTACTGGGGCTCGGGCGGCACGGACACTACGTAGGCGCCGCCGTCGTTGCCGCGCATGAACTTGATGTTCATGGGCTTTTCGAGTGTGGCCGCGCGGTAAGGCCCCGCGGTGCATCACACACAGCTCGTTGGTAAAGCAACCCCAACTGTTATACCCAGGAGACAGGCTGTCGCATTGACAACGACACGCGCGAATTGCACGTGCGCGTGTCCACGGCCGCTGGTATCAGGAGATACTGTCCACAGGGTGCGCCTTCGGCGGGCGTGGAAAGAGCCGCTGACCACCCGACCCGCGTCTCTCACCTTGTCGAGGCCAGGCCATCGCCAGTCCCCGATAGGCGTGATGTTATGCTGAAGCGGTACGAGTCTGCGGCATCAGTATTCGAGGAAGAGAATGATTGGAGGGACCGGCAGCGTGGATGGTGCACGGGCCTTGCCTCGTACTTCCCCACGTCCGTCTCCGCAGGGGGTCCGCCAGCGAGGGAACGGCCGTCGTCTTTCTCTTTCTGCACCGGTACCGCGGCGGTGACGGTGGCGGTGCGCAGCGGGGCGGCGCGGCGGGCGCGGGTGCCCGCCGCAGGCATCGGCACGCGGGTGCCGGCGAAGGCGGCGGAAGCGGAAGCCATGCACGCAGCCATGTTGAGAGCGCGCGGAGGGGTGGCGGCGGCTGCGGCGAGGGAAGGGCGGGGCGGGGCGGGGCGGGAGGGAGGCGGGTGCGGAGGAGTGAACGGACGCGCGCTCCAATCGCTATCCAAACGTGGCGGTCCATTCTCGCTTGGAATATTGCCCTGTTGGCTGATGACGTGGCAACCACTCGGTTGAAGAGTGGGCACGTGCCCATCCTTCGGTTCTCCGCTCAAGTCAGTTCTGTGGAGGGTCCGCTCAACCAGCACCCACCATATTGCACGCGCCTGCGCGGTCCACACTGCCACGATGCCGGCGTGGCTGGTCGCCGCGTTGCTCGTCGTGCTCGCGAACCTTGCGGCGCCGGGCCCCGCGGCGGCCGTCCGGACCGAGCCCCGGGGCGGTGGGCGCTCACCACAAGCCATCAATGTCAATTCTCAAACTTTAGGCACCCTCAAAAACAACCTTGCGCTTCGTGCGACAACGCCGACGACGCCGACGACACCGAGGCCGCCCAAGAACACACGGCCGCTCATCGGCATCCTGAGCCAGCCCAAGTACTGGCGCGGGCCGCCCGACGCCGCCGGCGGGTACATCGCCGCGTCCTACGTCAAGTACCTCGAGGCCGCCGGCGCGCGAGCAGTGCCCATCTCCTTCAACGCATCCACGGCAGGGGCCTTACACGGCTGTTGGCTCATAGTGTACTGGTGTACCCGTACGCATTCGCTGCAACCTCCTCCTTAGCCGCCGGCGCTCAAGCGGTACCCATCTCCTGTGACATATCCGCGGCACGGCCTTGCACTCGTGCTCGCCACGTCCTAGGGTGCCGTTTGACTCAAGAAACGAGGGGGGATCAAAATGCGTGTCGATGACTTGACAGACAACGGGCTTGGCAAATATTCCTCGCCACGTCATCAATGCATGTTAACGCTCGCATCTTCAGGCAAATAGCCTCCTATGACGTGGCGGGCAACAGCTGCCAGGCCCTACCCCGCGGCGTCGCTGGAGCGCAAGCTGAAAGCACTGAACGGCGTGTTGCTGCCCGGCGGCGACTCCGACATCTCCCCGGGCACGGCGCTCTACGGCACCGCGGCGCGGATCGTGCAGCTGGCCATGGAGGCAGGGGGGGTGGTGAGAACAAGCACTCGACCGACGTTGAATCTCCTCTTCCTCCACGTGTCTGAACGTCATTCGAACAAGCACCGAACCAAAATTGAATCCTCTCCTCCTCCACCACGAGTCGTCTGTGAGTATGAGCAGTCACTCTGAAGTTAAGTCCTGCGAGCATGTTCGAACTCGGTTCGACAGCTTGTTGTCAGTGACCCTCCTGCGAGGCGCACCGGAACTCAATGGGGCCCGGGGGAGGCGCGAACCATTTTCCGGTGTGGGGCACGTGTATGGGGTTCCAGCTCATGGCGCTGGCGGCAGGGGCTTACACTCGTCCACTTTTCAGCTCAACCTAAGCCGTTTTGGTCACACCCCCGGTGTCCCCCTGTTTAGTAGGCTGGGGGGAAATAATGCACCCAACGTATCCAACAAATTGTGCGTACGTTAAGCCGAAAAGTGGACCGAGTGTAAGCCCCTGGCTGGCGGTGAGCGGCGACGCCGCGCTCCTCGCCCGCTTCAACGGCTCGGACTACGCGTCGCACATCGCGCTCACTCCCGCGTCGAGTACCAGCCGCATGCTCGGTGACCAACCCATCCATCCGCTTGAACCTGACATCCCAGCACAGCAGACCTGGCATATGATCAATGTCAGAAAGACAGCCTTTCAATTTGAATCTAGAGCTACTCGTAAGTAATGAATAACCCATAGACTTGATGAACCTGGCATCCTATCGTATTGAACCCAATCTCCCATCAACGTGAGACTAACAGCCTGACAACTTCGACCACCGGCACGCAGGCTCGCTGGCGCCCCCCGTGCTGGCCGCTGCCACGGCCCGCGACGTGCTGTACGAGAACCACGTGCACGGCAGGGGCTTACACTCGTTCACATTAGAGCTCAACTTGAGCGCTTCCTATGGGATAGGGGGTGCGCGTAAGGGTTGTGTAGCCCGTGTTAAGGGGGGGTGTGGGGTGTGTAGGGTGTTTTCTTGTGACAGACACCGCTCAAGTTGAGCTGAAAAGTGAACGAATGTAAGCCCCTGGTGCACGGCATCCACCCTGCCGCCTTCGCCGCCGACCCGCGCGCCGCCGCCGTCTTCGGCGCCCCCGTGGCAGGGCATAACAGAGCACTGCTAGCCACGTCATAGGATACCATTTACCTCAAGTAAAGATGCTGAAAATTCGCCTTGATGATGTAGCTGGCAGATACTGCTGTCACCTCATAGGGTACTGTTGAGCTCAAGTAACGAGGGCTGAGAATGCGTAGGATGACGTAGCGAGCAAGATTTGGCCGGCCCTACACCGCGGCGACGGACGTGGACCGCAGCGGCACGACGTACGTGGCGGCCATCGAGGGCGCCGCGGGCCTCCCGCTCTACGGCAGGGCCGCACCCGCCTGTCCCATTTGCCCGTAGTGTATCGATGTACCCGTACACACTCGCCGCATCATCCTCCCTGGCCTGGCCTATAGTTCCCTCACCGTTCGCTAAAAGTGTACCAGTGTACCCTCACAATCTCGCCGCAACATCCTCCCTGGCCTGGTCACTCCTTCCATGACTGTGTTGCTCGTAGTGTACCAGTGGCCCTCAAAGCAGGCGTGCAGTTTCACCCGGAGAAGCCGCTGGCAGAGTGGGACCCGCAGCTGGCCATACCGCACGGGTGGGGGCTGAATAATTGCTCGTGGTGTACCAATGTACAGTGTACCGCCGGCTGTCAATTGCGTATCACCGATAGCGTCGGGGGCTATCAGGGTGCCGGGGTGTCATCATCCTGACTGTTTACTCATAGTGTGCTCGGTGTAGAGTTGAAGTACACCATGGGCAAACAGTCTGGAAGGAGGTGAGAGGTGACCCTGCCCCCGGTCCCGAGGCGGTGCTGCTGTCGCAGTCGCTGGCTAACTTCTTCGTGGGCAGGGCCTAGCAGAACTTGCCCGCCACGTCATAGGCTACCATTCCACTCCTCAAACGAGGGTTCGAGATGCGTGTTGATGATACGGCGGGCAATTTCTGGCGGGCCCTACTCGTGGGCGAGGCGCGGCGGTCGGACCGCACCCCCCGGTCGGCCGGGTACACCGAGGACGAGCTGGTGATGGCCAATCACAAGGTAGGGCGGTGCAGGTTGACCCTATCAAACCCACGTTGAAAGCGCCTTGATATCAGAACTTTATGCTAAGAACTTGAGAAACTGGTTTCAAAATTTGCTTTCAATTTCAACTTGCGCCACTACAACAAGGCGCTGTTCGTGGGGCGGGGCGGGTACCGGGGCACGCACTTCGATCAGGTGTACGCCTTGGAGCACTGACGGGTACCAGTAGAGGTGACAGACTTGTATAACATTTAGCAGGAAATTATTAGCTCCCAGTATCAAATAGCCTTGTAACTAATCGTAGTGCCCCTTGATAGGCCTGAACCCTGACAGACCTGAAGTCCGCCGCTTGAAATGGCGGAGCGGAGGGGGTTGGTCAATGGCTACGAGTACATGCCCACGATGTGGGTGCCTTGGAGCTCGATGAATGTTATTCGTAAATTAGGAAAGGTTGCCCAAAAACGGCCAAAATGTTTGGAGCAGCGAGCTGATGCGCATTCGTGTTGCTTCGTTGCATTCCTTGGCGCTTGTCAGCTGTACCCCGCCAGCGCCCGGGCGAATATTTGTTACACCGATCTTGCTCGTTGATGAAGCTGAAGGCACGAGTAGCGGGCCCTATATCGTTTTTTGGAGGGGTTGGAGCACTTTCGAACACTGCGTTAAAGTCAGTTGGTTGTGAAGCTTTCAGGAGCACCGTGTTCATCCAGCCAGGTCAGCACCTCCAGGTGCCCGAACGCAACGTCGCATTGCCGCGTCTGGGAGTCCCACGGGCAGTCGTGCTCCCGCGCCCACTGCAGCACCTTCAGGTACTCGTTCATAGCGGGGGCATGCACAACGCGGTCATCGTGTTCCACGGGCAGCCGTGCTGCCGCGCCCACAACAGATGGTCCGAGAGGACGCTGTCGCCACCGCGGAGGTTGCAATCGGCGTATCATCCTCCTCCTCCGGCAGAAAGTGCAGTTGATGGTCATCATCCTCCGAAGCGGTGGTGGCGGGTTGAGTGACGGCGGAGGGGGAGGAGGCGACGGTGGCGGCGGCAGCCGCGTCGGCAGCGACAGGCGCGGCTGCGGCGGTCACTGGAGCGGTGGCGGCAGGGGCGGGGGCAGGGGCGGCCACTGCGGGGGCAGGGGCGGGCGCGGCAGCGGCAGCGGTAGTGGTGGTGGTGGTGGTGGTGTAAACGGTGGTGGTGGTGGTGGTGGTGGTGGAGACGGCGGTGGTGGTGGTGGAGGAGCCTGGGGCGGGAGCGAGGATCGAGCCGCCGGCGGCAGCAGGGGCGGCGGGGGAAGGCGTCTCGCCCCCACCCCTGTTCCCGTTCGCGCCCCCGCCCCCGCTCTCTCTGCCGATCTCGCTCCCGCCCTCGCCTCCGGTCCCGCCGTCACCGCTGCCGCCCCGACCGCCCCCGCGGCCGCCGCCAACGGCGGCAGCGAGCCCGCCGTCTCGGCTCATGTTGCCGCCGCCGGCGGGCTGCCATCCCATGCCGTTTCCCGCCACAACGCTCTGGTTGCGCTGTGACTAGGGCCTTACAACCATATGCTTTCCGGCTAGAAGCCTGCACCTTGAATGGGCTGCAGGTCAGGCTTCGTGGACTAAGCAGCTGACAGGTGAGTTGGAAAGGTATCAAGTGAAAGGCCACGCCAGGGAGGAGGATGCTACGAGTGTGCACGGGTACATTGGCACACCATGAGCAAAGCAGTCAGATTGAGCCATGCCTGCAACCTGCCGCCGCCGCCGCCCACCCGCTGCCCCGGCCTCTGCCGGTGCTGCTGCGGCCCCTACGTCCAGGGACACACACATCAAACGGCCACGTCATCCAACGCTGTCTGGACCCTCGTATCGACATGTCACTCGTAACATCTGCCAGGCCGCCTCGACTCCTGTGAACGATACACGGGTACGCTGTCGGAGAACGGGCGTGTGCGCCTACCAGTATCCCGCTCGAGCTGCCCGGGAGCGCCTGCTGCTGCTGCAACCCGCTGCGCACTTGACTGCCCGGAGGCGCTTGCCTGGCTAGCGCGGTGGCGGCGGCGACGGGGGCAAGGACGGCAGGGGCAGGGACAGCGGGGGCGGCGGGGGACGCCAACACCTCATCATATACGTCAAGCGGAAACCTTGCCAAGCTGCAACATACAACGCGAGTTTTGAGTCAGCGCCTGCGCTTGGCAAGAGGAGGGAGTGGATGGGGAGCACTCCCACAAGGCTGCTGGAGCAAAGCTATCGACTCGTGACAATGTCATGTTACCGTAGTAACCCCGAAGACTTCACGCGGGTCGGCCAAGCCCGCCAGGGCGAGCCACGGAGCCGACGGCACCCTCCCCCTGCACCCACGAGAAAAGCCCCCAAACGCTGTGAGAAACACAGAAAGGTGCTGGTCTCACAAGTTATGGAGGGCGTTTCCCGCAGGATTGAACGCCGCGAATGCCGCCCGCTGCTGAGTTATCCACTGCTGCGTCGCCGGCACAGCCGCCGCTGACGCAGCCTGCGTCTCTCTCGTCGATAAGTAAGCGTAGAACTCAGATCCAGCCTGTTCAAAAGGAGTGAGGCTGAGGTCATCGCTCTCCATTTGTGGAAGATCTCGTCAGATGCCCACGTCGGAGAGTCCTTCGCGGAGCCTGTCTGTCGATGACCACGCGGGGCGCGATTCACCGAGCGTGAACTAATAGGATGAGGGCCGGGCGGTGCGGGGTTCCTCCTTGGGGGGGTTTTCATTTCTTGGGCTGCTCGTGGGACGAGCGGTGTCCGGCCGACCCAACCGAAAATGTCCGGACCGTCTACGTCTTCGGATTGTGCCTTGGGGCTACTCTTTGGGGTGCGAGGCGAGCGCCGCGGGTGCCTTGTGGCTCGATGAACATTATTCGCATCCAGGTCCTGCCTGTACCATTGCCATGATTATTGCTGCTGTCAGAGCGGCTGACGCTCACGCCGTCACAGCAGATGAGTGCATTACCGTCATGCTCCGTGGCATTCACTGGCAGTCATAGGTTGCTGACGGTAAAATGATTGGAGTGGCGAGCCGATATGCGTTGCTGTTGCTTCGTTGCATTCCTTGACGTGGCTTAGTGTTCCGCTACCAGCACAAACAAAAGATGTTGAACACCGCTTGGATTGGGTGGCTCAAAAAAGCAAAATGTTTGGAGCAGCGGGGTATCGATCCCCGTACCTCTCGCATGCTAAGCGAGCGCTCTACCATCTGAGCTACTGCCCCCAGTGCACCGGGGTACACAGGGGTTGTATGCGGCACGGTGTGCCGCAGTTCTCTGAGGTAGGAAGCCCAACATTCGTCAGGGCTGCTATAACTTTGTTCGATGTGACAAATCCAAAATCTGGGGTATAAGTACGGCACACTCGATCAAAGTTGCGCCGCCTCTTTTTTCTCTTCTGCAACGAATCTGAAAGCTCAAACGCACCTCACTTCATTCCAATACGCCCTCCGCCGTTCCCCCCACAATGAACGACCAACTTCCCTCCACGTCTCCCGCCCCCGCCACCACTCCGGCGGCTCGCGGCGTCACCGCCGTCACAGGGTGCGCACTCCCCTTCCCCGCCCGCACCTTCTTGCTTCTCGTGCGACCGCCCCCCGAGAAACCTTTTTAGGTTTATGGGTTTTCTTGAGCCGCCATGTTTTTGCCAAAACTCGATCCACGCCATATTCACTCTCTCGCAAGCCGCTGACGAAAAATCTTTACGCTTGGCTACTGACCCAACCGGGAACCAATCGAGGGGCCTGAGTAGTTATGGGGCACACCGCTCGTGCGGCCATGACGCCAACTTTAGCTAATATCCGATGGCTTTCTTGAGAGATGTTTTTGGGAAACGAGTTTTGGATCAAACCCTTGTTTTTTGTTGTCACAGTTACAGTTGTTCTTCTTCGCTGCTCTAGCTTGACGACTGAGCGTCGCCGTTTCCCTCTTCGTTTCCCTTCGCCCAGGTGACAATGGCGTGACCACGGCGCCGTGCTCCCGATGTTCGACGTCCACTGCTCGAGCCTTCAACCACTCCCTGGATCAGATGTGAGATCACCGTCCGCTGCCTCCTCGTGCCCGCCTGGACAACGACCAGGTACGCCCGCCCCTTCTCCCTTCTTGCTTGTTCTTTACGCCAGATCTCCACTCTCTCGCAAGCCGCTTGGTAAGGGCACGTACCCTGATCGAGTCGGCCTGCCCCCCTACCCCCGCCTCCTTTCGTTCCTCTTCAGTCAAGCTCTCTGATCGAACTCGGTCTGTCCAGTGGGTTTTAACCTATTTTTCAGGTTTTTGGTTTTTCCAGTCTCCCAACCAGCTGCGGTGAGAGCAGCCAATGGCATAAGTGTGTACAGTCTCGCGGCGGATTGATACCCCGACTGCGCGAGTCTGAAGGATAATATCTATTTCGTGCCAAGAACTATGTAGGCGGAATCTACGGTTACTCGGTGCAGCCATCTCCGAGTGCATAACCTAATCCATCTGACATCCAAACTCTGAACGTCTGCCGCAGCCAGCGATGGCTCGGCTGTTCTTTTGTTTTCGGTTTTTCTTCTCCTCTCGGAACCCCGGGGACTGAGCTTGTACGTGATGTAATCATGATCCTTACTTTACCGAGGTCTACTACCCAGTGACGATCAATTTTCATTCACCATCTTTCAACTGACACAAGCTTACCAGTTCCCGCGTCTCTGCGTTGTATTCGACTCTTTTTGTTTAAGCCCTCTAGCAGAACACTTCCTGAGAAAGCGAGCTTAGAACACTCTGCAATCGGGGTGTGTTTTGATTGAGGGCGACACTCGACGTGATACTCCTATCCGGGGTCTTCAGACGACTTTGTCATGAAGAAGAACTTCGAAAGGAGCACCAACAGTTCTCCAGTCTCCTGAGTCCAAGCCAGCCTCCAGCTTTTTCAATTGGTATTTCCCCTTTTGGTTTGGTTTCAGTTCTTTGTTTGCGGAATGATGAAACTTCTAATCGCGACCCGCCTGCGCTACGGCTAGGGCGGGGAGGCGCTGAGTGATGCTTCCCGGGGTGAACACGGGCATCACCCGGTCATTACACAGCCTGTGACTCGCTTCTGTTCTAACCGCAAACACAATTTATGAATAGCTCCACTGCCCTGCCCTGCCACATGGTTTCGCTACTATCGCTCTGTTTCCTTTCTTGTAGTTTATTTCCTCTCCTCGATCGCAACTACAGGCACGCGACCAACCCTCCTCGTGATGCGATGGACGACAACTTCAATTGATCCACCCTGTGATCCGCTTTCCCAGCGCGCACGAGAAGTTCTTCGCTTTTGCTAAACAAGGTGAGCTTCTTCAGACTTCAGCTCCCAGCCTCTCGCACAAAGTCTGCCAGCACCCACTCCGGACTGTGGTACTCTATGACTGTTTGCAGTGTACCCCCTGCTGCCCCAGGTGAAGGGGGTCTTCCGAAACACGACACGCTTGGATCGACCTGGATGTAAAAGCATTAGGCTTTGTACCCCCACTGGTGCGTTGCTTAACCGTCGAATTTCAGGGATAACTGACAGCCTCGGCATGGGTGAGCGGCTCGAAACTTACTTTCGTGGCGTTCAATCGCCGGGGCGAAATTCATGAATATATATACCCTTCTGGTTTTAGTTCTGTTTCATCACTCTTTTTAGTTTCGTGCTTCGAACTTAGGCTGTGTTTTGGTCCACGTTGACGATAACTGACTGCTGAAAAAGTTGACCTTACCGGTTGACCGACTGTGAGGCACTAATACCTTCACCCTCTAAGAAGTCCTGAGTGGATAGTTTACTTGTTCGTTCTGTGGTTTGTGTTTTCCTCGGTTCGGCTTGGCCTGGCTCGTCTGTGTTGCTGGACGCTAAAGACGAAAATTCTTGTTACCGACCCAGCTCGACTTACCGTCGAGCTGAAGATGAGAGATCTAAGATTTGATTGCCTCAAACTATCCGAGGCGTCCACTGCAGCACACCCGCCCCGAGTCTCGCGTTGAATGACGGTTTCTGGAAATTCTCTCCTCCTCCCTCTCCTCCTTGTTCTGATTCTGTTTGGTGGTTCCGTTGGCAACGATTTGCTCCGGAGCCAGAGCGCCATATGCCTGAAGCGGCTATTTCCAATGAGTTTGCTTCTTACTTCATTTGCGCAGATCAACCCTGTTCTCGCCTCACGGCGGGGGCGCCGGACGACAAACCGGTTTGGGGTCTTGACTCCACGGAGCTCGCATCGCCTTACCATGGCAGTATGCGTCTCTCCACTATATATGGACTAAATTCTCGTTCTCGACTTTCGCCAAACCTCAGCTGTCAGTTTTCAAACTCGGAATCTGCAAACTGGATATCTGATCGGCTTCTCACCCACCCCCCCTGCTCCTTTGTGCCTCCCCCTGTTAACAGGCATCAAGTTCACAGGCACACAAGTCAACGGCACGACGCCCTTGGCATCAAGTCCACACGCTGTGGCATCAAGTCCCTTTTGCGGCATCAAGTCTTGGCATCGCGCTTGCGGCCCAGCCGCAGTGTGGAGGTGTTTCAAAATCGTTTAGATACTTACGAATTTTAATACAAACCCGCTTCTACTCAACTCACTGCGTCCATCTACTCTGCCGTTCGCCGTGCGCCGCGGCGCCCCGCCCTGTCGACCACCGGCAACGGTTGATGCCTGACGTAGTCGTACCCCACCCACACATATCTCTTTTGTCTTTCAGACGGCGCTTCTACTCGTAGCGGAGCAACACCACAGCGCGCTCACGGCGACTGAACCGGCACGAGAT
>Ga0307489_10000094_pt1 | contig 43509 bp, 76 predicted proteins | sample SB12metaG_FD_202247 | JGI IMG/M metagenome (GOLD analysis project Ga0307489, IMG submission 202247) | Sea-ice brine microbial communities from Beaufort Sea near Barrow, Alaska, United States - SB 1.2 | ecosystem: Environmental > Aquatic > Marine > Coastal | place: USA: Alaska | collected... | reverse complement strand
CGCCACGAATGTCGCTAATCGCTTGACGGAGTGTACACTCGGGGGCTTACTCTTGTCCATCTTTTCAGCTCAACATGAACACCCATTCATGGATGCGTTGGTCGCTTTCACCCGTTTCAGTGATACAAAGTGCTAAGGCTGAGCTGAGAAGTGGATGAGTGTGAACCGTGTGGTCGCTACGCAGTTTCGCCCTCGTACACAAATGGAAGTGGACCCCCCAACTTCAAAAATGTTTCAGGGCGGAAATGTTTACTGGTCTGTACAGGCAAACAGTCACGGAGGCTGAACACGTGAAAATGATTGAGGTCGATTCGAAGTCGAGGTCGAGATTGGAGATCTTCTCGAATCTTGTCAAAACCAAGAAAGTTACCGCTGGTATTTGTTCGAAATGCCGCGTCACCCTGCACCATCGCGAGAGTTCGGGGGCCGCGTGGGGCGATCGGTTCATGGATCTCAGCCAGGATTCGCCCGGCGAGTGCCCAGAGTACCTGCGATCATCGTACGTTGCCCTTTGTTGGGCTCAGACCGCCGGCTTCCCCCTTCGGGTCGCGTTTTCGGACCATCTGGCGTGTTCCGGTATTCCTGTGGCGCGCTTCAACACACGTGATCACACGTGCTAAACCTACACTACCATAGTCCGGATACCCTCCTGATCTCCAAATCACGTGACAAACTTTGTCACGTGGCATTCTCATTTGTGTTGGGTCGCGAAACTGCGAGCGCGTGTTTTTGCCGCGTGCGAGCCCGACCGACCGCTCGATCCTGAACGCGGAAATCGGAGAAACGTACCTGTAACACTTTCGCCAACGAGTGTGACGTCACGCCGCCGTCCCGCGTGACGTGTTCAAACGCCGCTTTGGGCGGGCACCTGGCGGTGTTGCAGTGGGCGCGGGAGCACTGCTGCCCATAGGATGAAAGGATCTGTGCATCCGCAGTCATCGGCGGGCACCTGACGGTTGTGGGCGCGGGGGCTCGACTGCCCGTGGAACCAGGACACCGTGTTGCCATGAGCCTCTCGGCGCGGGCACCTCGAAGTGTTGAGGTGGGCGAGAGAGCACGGGTGCCCAGGTGGTCAAGTTTATTGAATTGAACGCACGAAAGCACGCCGCCGCTGGGCATCACGTAACATACGATGAGAAGACAAACGTGTAGAACGGATTACGCAAGCTTGAGGGTTGAGGTGGCGGGGCCAGTGTCGCCGTGAGGGTCCGCGGGTTCGTATGACAGAGGCGTTGGAAAGGAATGCGGGTGTGGTGAACTGCAAGGAGACTCCAACGTCCACAACGGATTACGCAACCTAGAGTCGGCGGCGGCAGTGTCGCCGCTAGGGTGGGTGGTATGATCCCCTCGAGGGCGTGGCTCAGGCAAGGCACCAGCAAAACCATCACGCACGGGGGAAGTGCTGAGACGATGTGTAAAGCAATGTAACGTTCGAAGTTTGTTCGTTCGATTGAACTCTAGAGCTAGTAGCTCTACGTTGACCTCGTTACGGTTCAACAAAGAATATGAAATAATCCGGTACCATCCGTTTCCACCACGTTGTTGCGCACCGGAACCCCGACAATGACCTTACGACGGGTCGCACTACGCACGTTAACATATCATCGGCACATCAACACGTCTATCAGATCGAATCCGACTAAAGCTACTGGTTATTGCTTCTTTGAGTCTTGGGTGCTCCCATGCCCCATGCCCGTCCCCGAGCTGCCGCCCCCGCCGCCCTCCCGCACCAACGGGTCCGTCTCCGCCTCCCCGCCGCCGCCGCCGCCCCGCACCCCGCCGCTGCCCCCGCCCCCGCCCCCGCTGCTGCCCCCGCCCTTGCCGCCCCCGCCGTAGAGACTGATGGACAGTGCTCGCCACGTCATCAGACGCATTGTGAACCCTCGTTTCTTGACCTCACCGGTATCCCATGACGTGGCGAGCACGAGAACTATCACCACCCCATCAAACGCATATTCAGCCCTAGCTTCTTGAGTTCACTGGCATCGTATGACGTGGCGAGCACTATCCATCAGTCCCTACCCCGCCACCGTCTTCATCTAGGTCAACCGACTCCGTCATGCAGGGGCTTACACTCGTCCACTTTTCGGCTCAACGTAAGCGCCTTCTGTGGGATAGGGGGTGCATTTCAGGGTTGTGTAAGGGGTGATTAGGAGGTGTTCGGTATTATCGGGGTTTTTTATGGTGTATTTTGGCTCAGAAACGGCTCAGGTTGAGCTGAAAAGTGGACGAGTGTAAGCCCCTGCCGTCATGCCGATGTCTGGTATCAGAATGAACACGAGTGGGATGGCCACCAGAGTGTAGTGGTGCAAGTTGGATTTGAAAGCAGAAGTTGAAAGGAGTATATCACATTTTAGTTTCAAGCGCTTCGTTCCAGGCGGTTTCAACGTGGGTTTGATAGGGTCAACCTGCACCGCCTCACCAGTGGCATGGTCATCCCGCACACCACGATGAGTAAAGGGAGGCTTTCAAAGTTACACTGGCCCGCCGCCAGGGTCTTAAACCGAGTCTCCGCTTTTGTAAAGGACTGGCTGAAGGCCCTCATATGATTGGTCGAGAGGATATCGAGACTGGGTTTAAACTCGTCCGCTTCTCAGCTCAATTTATGCCGCTTTTGTCATTGAAACCCATCAACATACCCCACTAAAGTGATCACGTCAAGCCGAAAAGTGATCGATTGTTAGTCCCTGCCCGCGGACAGGTCCGTCTGTATCCCCATGATGTAGCGGCGCAAGTTGAAATTGAAAGCAAAGTTAAAACGCGGCTCATCATGTGTAAGCTTCCAGCGCTAAAACCTAGCGCGGTCTACCCGGGATCAACCCGTGTCAACATGGGGTCAACTCGGGGTACAACTCGGGGTCAACTTGGGGTCGAGATGTGGTCAACCTGGGGTAAACCTGGGGTCAATATGGGGTCAACCTGGGGTCAACCTAGGATCGACTTAGGGTCAACCTGGGATCACCTGGGATCAACCTGGGGTCAACTCGGGGTCAACCTGGGGTCAATATGTGGTCACAACCTGGGGTCAACATGGGGTCAGTATGGGGTCAATATGGGTTCAATATGGGTTCAACATGGGGTCAGTATGGGGTCAATATGGGGTCAACCTGGGGTCAACCTGGGGTCAACCTGGGGTCAACCTGGGGTCAACCTGGGGTCAACCTGGGGTCAACCCGGGGACAACCTGGGGTCAACCTGCACCGCCGTACCACATACTGCATGGCGAAAACCCCGAACGAGCTCGATAGAGCGTTGCCCAGGTGTAGTGGCGCAAGTTAATGCTGACAGCAATGTGCGAGAGCGTTTTTTTCAAATTGTAGCTTCAAGCGCCGAAGTTAAGTGGGGTCAAACCGCGTGAACGTGAACCCGGGGTCCACCTGCACCGCCCCACCCAGGTTGCTGAAGCTGGCCAGAATCGCGAAGGTCGTCGCCTCCATGTCCTTGGGGCACATCTTGCTGATGAGCACCGTGGTGGGCATGAACGCCATCATCAACACGATGGGCTCCAGGATTGTATCACCTGCCACGAGGGCCCGATACCAGCAAATGCAGCCCTAATTCGGCGAGGAGTAAGGTGTACTCGTAAGGAAATCGGGAAGGTGAGTGGCAAAATCGAGCGGCGCGAGAAGAAGCACTTGAACCGAGATCAGAGCATGACTCACGTTCAGGGTGGATTCCCACACAGATGCGTGGAGGAGGAGGAGGAGATGATGACAGGTGGCGTGCCCGTATTGATATGGATTGGAATGGATAATTGAATGATACCGAGCACCGATGCACCAAGACACCAAGACACCAAGACACCGATACACCGTTGCGCCGGGCCTCGGGCCTCACCCACGAGGTAGAACAACTTGTCCGGGATCCCCCACGCCACGTTCCACCGCATCACCATCGCGAAGTCTCCCATGGAGGCGCAGCTGCTAATCACGGCGGAGATGCACAGCGCCTGCCAGGAGGGTCATTGAGAGCAAGCACTGAACCAACGTTGTGTTCCAACGAACCGAGTCCGCGCACCGTTAGTCAGTATGAGGATTTAGCCTGAGGGTAAGTGAAGCGAGCGCGCCCGATCTCGGACGTTGTGTTTCAACGAGCCGAGTCCGCGCTTCGTTTGGGATTATGAGCAGTCCCTCTGAAGATAAGTCAAGCGGGCACGTCCGATCTCGGTTCGAATGCTTGTTCTCGATGACCCCCCTGCCTTGCGCATGCGGAGGCGGCTGAAATATTTGTTGAAGCACCAGATGCCCACGGCGCCGAAGATCTGCGCGATGATCGCCGTGTACACCGTGAAGAACAGGTAGTCGAAGTGCGGCCCGCCCTTGTTGCACGCGTCATCCACGGTGTACCAGTCAGGAGGGTCATTGATAACAAACACTCGACCGACGTTATATCGCCTGCTCCTCCTCCGCGCATCTGTCTAAGCATACACACTCAAGGTCAGTCATGCTCCGATCTCAATCGAGCGTTTGTTCTCCATGGCCCACCAGATCACAGAAGATGAGTGATGTTCCGATCCGAGTCAGGTGCTAGTTCGCAATGACCCTCCTGACTACTCGGGGCAAATCATGCTCTGATCTCAGTCGAGTGCTTGTTCCTCCCTGCCAGTATTGCATGGCGCCGCCGAAGCTGACGGACGCGGTGTTGGTCAGGAATAGGAACAGTGTGGCCTTGGCTAGCTTGAGCGGCATGCAGAAAAACATGGAGACGGCGAGCACCACCGTGCAGGGGCGCAGTGGATAGTTGCTGCGTGATGTCTCTATTTGTCTTTTATCATTTGCCTTTTGTTTTGTCATTATCCAGAATTCCATTCCCATTATAGGAGAGCAAAATTTTAAATGGGTCATCACATTTTAGCTTCAAGCGCTGAAACCAAGCACGGGTCAACTCGGGGTCGCCCTGACGACAAGCTGCACCGCCCTACCACGGCGCAGCCCAGTGTGACGCCGAGCTCGACGTACATGTCCGTGGACACCAGCTGCACTGCCGCTAGCACCACGCACACCACGCCTGCGAGTAGAGCCACAGCCCCAGGCGTCCATCGCAGTGATGAGAAAGAGGAGAGAGCAAGACACTCCACATACCCTCAAGATGTGATGATACCCCACATCACAGGGTGGCACTGAACTGAAGAGACATGGTCTCCCGCGCGAGAGCCCTGCCCATGAAGCCGCCCATGACGAACATGGAGCTGTGCCTGGCCAGCAGCTCGGTGTTGACCCCGCCGTCGTTGCGCGCCTCTGGCATCAGCCCGAAGAAGCTGGTGAACACCGCCGGTCAGGGACAACCAACCATTGCCTGCCACGCCATCGACTCGCCACGCATTTGAGCTCTCGTTGCTTATGCAGCGTGAAGCGATATCTCCCCGGCCAAATATTGCCCGCTACGTCATCCACACGTGTGTTTACCCTCGGGTCTTGACTCAAATGGTAACCTGTGACGTGGCGAGTGCAATATCTGGCAGGCCCTAGGCTTTAAGCGGCATCCTATGACGGAGCGAGCAATATATGCCGACCCCTACCGCCTGCGCGCTGAAGGGTACGGCGCACCAGAACATCAAGCGGTAGTTCTTGGAGTCCAGGACGAAGAAGCTGACGGTGGTGGCCAGCAGTCCGCCGCACGTGACCATGGTCCACACCAGTGTCACGATGTCGCTGCTCACCTCCGGAAACAACCGCATCTTCTCCCAGGGACTGACGGCTAGTGCTCGTGCCTTGTCTGTACTGCTTACTACCCGTAGTATGTGATACTATTGGTAGCATTTGGTCTATGAATACTTATTTTGGTCATTCACCGAATAAACAACTCACTTGAAATTACTAGCCCGCAGACAAGGCGCTCGCCGCGTCATCAATCGCATTTTGGAGCCTCGTTCCTTGAATTAAATGGCATCCTGTGACGTGGCGACCACTATTCATCGATCCCTGCCTTCTCCGTGTACTTACCCTCCGTCAACAAGTCAACCACCGAAACCTGGAGGTTAATGAGCACCAAAGCGGCGACGTAAACCAGCGCTTGACCGCGCCCGATCTCCACGGTGCCGAGGTAGATAAGGGCTGCGACGCCGAACAGGCTGGTGCCGAACATGTAGTACCGCTTGTTGTACCCCGCGATGGGAATCGCGTCCGATATCATCCCGACCCACACCGAGGGTCCGGTGACATACCTCATGATGTGGTTGTGTTGTCGGTGTCGTTGATTTCATGGTGTGAAAGTCCAAGGCAACGTTTTGGCACTACACACAGCTGAAGCGGCAAGGTGGCAACCCCTATACCCCACCAGGGGTTTGATGGACCACGGGAAGGCGGCGACGATGCCGTACCGCTGGCTCTCCTCTGCGGAGGGCCTGGCAGACATTTTCCGCCACGTCATTCAACGCACTTTGAACCCTCGTTCTTGAGCTAAACGGTCTTTCGCGGAGGGCCCGGTAGATATTGCCCGCCACGTCATCCAACGCACTTGGAACCCTCGTTTCTGAAGGTAACCGGCATCCTATGACGTGGCCAACAATCTCCGCCAGGACCTACCTCCGCGGACAGCTTCAGGTACTGCTGCGCGTAGGGCAGGCTGGCCTGCCCCATCAAACCCAGCAGGAGGATCATTGATAACAAGCACTCGACCGACATTGGAGCGTGACTTTATACCTTGGTGTGCCTTCTGGGTGCAGGCAGTACTTCGTACACACGTTGCGGTCTCAGTGCGTCGGTTCAGCGTCGGTCGAGGGCTCGTTCTCACTAACGCCCCTGCCCAGCGTGACGCCCTTCAGGCCGAAGTGACAGGACGCGATGGCTAGGGACGAGCAACTTGACCCTTGGTTTCCTAAGTTGCATTGCGACTTGGTTTCTTGAGTTGCATGACTTGGCGAGAAGGAGGAGGAGGGGGAGGAAGAGGAGGAGGCGGCGGCGGTAGCAGAGGAGGCAGCGGCGCAGGTTGCGGCGGCGGCGAGCAATACGGCCAGGCCCCACCGACGAAGGCGACGAGTTGCCAGGAGATGGTGTCACTGAGCTTCCCGACCCATCCCGAGGTGGCGGTGTACGGGTAGGCCAGGGCAGCGAGCACGCCGCTCGGTGGCTCGCCGCCGCCCCTGCCCGTTGCCAGCTTCTCCGCCCCGGCCCCGGCGGCGGCGGACTCCATCGCGCCGGCGAGGCTACGTGCGCGGCTGCGAGGTCCCAGGGTGTCGTCCTGCTCAAGCGGGCCGCGGCGTCTACCAGGGGCTAACACTCGTCCTCTTCGAGGATTGAGCTGAGCATTCATCCGCGTGGACTTCAACGGTGCAGGGGGATTATACTGACACCAAGCACTCGACCGCCGTTGACTTCTCCTCCTCCTCAAGTGAAGGCTCACGCAGTTGCGCGGCGGATGAAGAGGATGAGGCGGTTCAACGTCGGTCGAGTGCTTGTGCTCAATCAACCCCCTGCCTCGTGAAGTCCGACGCGGAGGCGACTACGACTGGCAGTGCTCAATTCTCAAGTGCCGTCTCTTGGCGATCGCCGAGCAGTTTGTTTCTCGAGCCTCGGGAATGGAGGTGGCGCTAACGTAGTCGAGGCACACTCGCCTCGGCTTCTCTCGCTGGGTGTCGCGGGCTCCCTCACTCAGCGCGCCGGTGGGGTGTGCCGCGCACGTGACAGTGAGATAGGACGCCGCGCTTGCCTCGGTGCCGCCGACCTTCGAGTATAACACCCCCAGCGCCGACAAGCGACAACGCAGTGACAGGCAGGTTTAGGTTTTCACACATAGGGATTACCTGTAGGGTTATTATAGGGTTTAGCCAGCAGCTGATAATGGAGGGTTTATTTAAACCCTAAAATGAAGGGTTTAGGGTTTATTAGGGTTTCGGTAGCAAACCCTAGACCATACCGTTATCCAAATCCAGCAGGAGATTTTTGCGCGTATCTCCACGTCCGTGGCACGGGCACCCCAAAGCCACTAGAGGTGCACGCCATCCCTCACGGGTCCCGACGCCGCACACTGCAACGGGGTTCCGGTGTAAGCGGGATTCACCTCACCGGCTCATCGCGAGGGACGCTCGTGCGGCCGCCGGCGCGCCACCCGAAACATCCGAGACGTCTCAAGACGAAAGTATTCCGACATGCAGTGCCAAGCAGTCGTGAACCAACGCGGCGCGAGCGTTGGCGCCGCGCCGCGCCGGGCACTGAGCGCCGAGAGCCGCCGACAGTCGTGCCCACATCCCAATGGTACGGCCTGTGGCAGATATCGCTCGCCACGTCTGGGATGCCATTCACCTCAAGAATGGAGGGTTCAGAATCGGCGACGTCGTGCCTTGTCGTGCGGCGTGCGGAAGCAATCCCGAGGTAACGATGGTTGACGTGGCGAGCAATATCTACTAGGCCCTACCCACGGGGCACAGGAGGAGCGTGCGCCGGTCAGCGAACGACGCCGACAGGCGGGTCGGCGTGCAGCACGAGAACGGCGCGGCGCCGGTGAACGGCGCGGCGCCGGTCGGCGGCGGGGGAGGGCCGACAGTGGGGGTAGCGGACCGTGGGGGTGACACCGCGTCGAAAGCCGGCGGGGGGAAGAGGACGAGCTACTCCAACGAGCAGAACAGCGCCGAGGCATGGCTTGCACCATCGTCTGTGAGCTCAACTGCAACCGGCCACATTTGATGCGTTGTCCATGCAAAACCTCTCGTTCCAGATGCTGATGCTCAGCCGATGGGAACAAAATAGTTCATGCCCCAGCTTATTATTGTCGAAGACTAAGCTGAGTCAGCAGCTCAGATGGGACGGGGGTGAGGATGAGACCCTTTTGAGAGGCGGCGGGGGAGCGGGAAGATCTCTTCAACGAGATCGCGCCGGTGTACGACCAGCTGAACGACCTGCTGTCACTGGGCAGGGGCTCATACTCGTCCACTGCTCGGCTCATCCTTTAGTTGAGCAGCTGAAAGGTGCTCACGTTGAGCTGAAAACTGCACGTGTTTAAGCCCCTGCCGCTGGGCCTGCACCGCGTGTGGAAGCGCGCCGCGGTGAAGTGGACCGGGTTGGGCGTGGGGGGGCGCGCCCTCGACGTCTGCTGCGGCAGCGGGGACTTGGCGCTCCGCCTCGCCGACGCCGCCGGGCCCTCGGGTAGGGACTGATGCATAGTGCTCGCCACATTATATAATGTCATTTTCAAGACACGGGGGTTCGAAACGCGTCTAATGACCTGACGTGGCAAGCACGATGCATAGTGCTCGCCACATTATACAATGTCATTTAATTCAAGACACGGGGGTTCGAAATGCGTATAATGACGCGGCAAGCACTATGCATCAGTCCCTACCCTTGGGCACCGTGGTGGGGCTGGATTTTGCGGCCGCGCAGCTACGCGTGGCCGCCGAGAAGGAGTCCAACTACCCTACAGGCTACGCCCTCGCGCCCATCGCCTGGGTCCAAGGCGATGCCCTAGCGCTGCCTTACGAGTCCGACTATTTCGACGCCGCGACCATCGGGTACGGCCTCCGCAACGTCTCGGACATTCCCCTGGTAGGGCCTCCCCTCATGCACCCCTCACACCCCTCTCACAACTCCCGCAACGTCTCGGGCATTCCCCTGGTGGGGGCTTAGACCTCGTCCCTTCTCAGCGCATCGCCGCCTCCGCATCCTCGTCCTCATAAGACCGTTATCATCTGAACGTTTGCTCATATTATACCTGTACGCCCCTGCTCCTCCTCCGCCTCATCCTCCTCCCACAGCCAGGTATCGGCCTTCGGACCCTAGCTAGGGTCGAGTTAAGCCACTGCGGGAGCGAGTGGCGAGGCCCTGAGCCCCGGCGTTGTCAGAGCTGGCGCGGGTGCTGAAGCCGGGGGGCAAGGCGTCCATCGTGGACTTCAACAACAGCGTTGACCCCAACCTCAACATGATACAAGGCAGGGGATTACACTCATACACTTCTCAGCTCAACCTGAGCCATTTCGGTCACTGCAGTCACAGCAAGCGTCCACATGTCAGCACCACCTGAGCCTTTCAGTTCGTTTATGTCAATGAAACCTCCCTACATTGCCCACAAAACGTGCTCTCGTCAAGCCGAAAGGTGGACGCGTGTAGCCCATAAATAGTGCTTACATTGAGCCGGAACGTGGACGAGTGTAAGACTCTGATTCGAGGTTTCCTGTTGGATAACCTGGTGGTACCGGTGGCAGAGCTGTACGACGTGGCGGCGGAGTACCGGTACCTGCGGCCCAGCATTGAGCGGTTTCCCAAAGGGCCGGAGCAGGTGCAGCTGGCGCTCGCTGTGGGGTTTAGAAGCGCCACGTTCTATGAGCTTGCGCCCGGAAAATTGATGGGGTGCCTCGTATGCACAAAATAGAGACTAGCCAGTGTCGAATACTAGTCAATATACACGTCCAATACACTGCGTTCAATATACAAGACGTATAACATACATACAAGACCTTATAATATTCAAGTCCGTCGCCGTCGCCGCCGCCGCCGGAAGCGCGTACCGGTACCTGCGGCCGAGAATCGAGCGGTTTTCCCAAGGGGCCGGAGCAGGTGCAACTGGCGCTCGCCGCGGGGTTTCGGAGTGCTACATTCTACGAGCTGGCGCCGGGAAACCTGATGGGGTGTCTGGTCTGCACCAAGTACAGTATAGAGGCTAGTCGGTGTCGAACCAATCTGCGTACGAGTACAATAGTATACAAGACGTTATGAATGCAAGTCCGTCGCGTCGCCGCAGTTGCCGGAAGCCACTCTTGCTTCGGGTGCAGATGTCACGTGCCAGCGCTCTCCCCATCTATGAGCTGTGGCCACGTTCTACGAGCTCGCGCCGGAGATCCTGATTGGGCGCCTGATGTGCACCAAGTAGAGGCTACAAGTGGGCGTCCATTAAAGGAAAAACACTGCACCAGAGATCAATACGTTAGCTCTATGACATGTGTGCCGGACGACTATATATAACAAGTCCGTCTCCGTCGCCGCTGCCGCCGGAAGCCCCGCTTGGTTAGGGTGCAGATGCCTGCGCTCTGCCCCGCGGTGGGCCCGGTGGATACAGCACCGATTCCGAAGCGCAACGTTCTACGAGCTGGCGCCCGGTGACATGATGGGGTGCCTGGTCTGCACCAAGTAGAGCGCTAGCCGGTCCAACCATAGAAACAGAAACTGCATGCACTATTACATGGTGCTAGTCGACACATCATACTGTCGATAATACGCTATTACAATACGCCAAAAGGAACTCTGTTTCAAGTCTGCAATAATCTGAGTAGAATTCGCGGAGGGTAAACCATAAAGTCTGGGTCACTAATCGTCACACCCTGTGGCCTGAGAAGCCTTGACTCCCGCAAACATATGCAGAACGTTTTCGTCAGATCTGTCCAGCTCCTAATATTCCTAATCGCGTAATCCTCGCCGTTATTCTGATCTGACACAACAGCGTCGACGTTCGACCTGCCCATAATCAATGTAAGCATATGTCTTCTCGCCGTTACTGCTTCCGCCGGGAAATTCACGCCGTTTGCAGAAAACCACCTGTCGATAGCGTAAGCCGCGGCGTGAAGCGTGTCGATAACCCTAAGTTGGCGACCATTGTTCCTCCGTGCTACTGGTACACGCGCTGCAGCTTCCTTGTTTATGAGCTCTACGTGTTTGTCCAGCGGCAAGTAGCGGCGCAAGGTGATTTTTGACAGCATCACTTGAAAGCAGAGTCATATCATATTTTGGATCAATCGCTTAGCTCCAGGCGCTTTCACCACAGATTTCATCGGTGCGACCTGCACCGCCTTACGTTTTCAACGGCTTCCAGCTGCTCGGCCGAGAAAGTGGCGCGGCTCTCGGTCCAGGGTCTGATGAATAGTGCTCGCCACTTCTCGAAAATCATTCTGAACCCTCTTTCCATGAGTCAAATGACATCCTATGACGTGGCGAGCACGATCCATGAGTCGCTACCTTCTGGCACGGACTTATGGATGGTGCTTGTCATCACATGCGCCTTGAACCCTCGTTTCTTGAGCTGAATGACATCCTATGTCGTGTCGAGCACCATCCATCCATCCCTACCTCGTTCACGCGCACGACCCGAGGCCATACTACATTCCGCAGCGTCGCCGAATGCGCCGCCTCCGCCTCCAGCTCTGCAATTCGCGCCCGCAGCGTAAGGTCAGGCCGATATGGCTCGCCGCGTCATCCAACGCACTGTGAACCCGCATCCCTCGAGCTATATGGTACCCTGTGACGTGGCGAGCAGTATCCGCCGGGCCCTACCGCAGCGTCGCGAACTGGGCTTCCACGCGAGCTGCCACCTGTACTGCCACCTGGGTCTCCACCTGGGCTGCCACCTGGGCCGCAGCTGCCACCTGTACCGCCACTTGGGCTGCCACCTGGACCTTCACGATGGCGGCAGCAAGAGTCGTATGAACCATAATTCTTCCATGTCAGTTAATCATTAGTAGGCAGAGGGTATCATTCGTTTGGGGGTGCACTGTTTGCAGCTTAGGAGGAGGAGGAGGAGAAGGAGGAGGAGGAGGAGAAGGAGGAGGAAGAAGGATGAGGGGGGAGGAGGAGGAGGAGGAGATCTGGTTCGATTCAGTCGGTGTGGTCGCGTTGCCGCTGCTGCCGTTGCCCTACCCCTCACGCACGTGGCCTCATGCGCCTCGCGTTCGCCCGCGGTCCCCTCCCAGGGGCACCCGTCGGCGGCCGCCGCGCACCGCCCCGGCGCGCGCGGGCACTGCGCCTCATGCCCACGCACCTCCCCCCGCGTGCTGGCGACGGCGCAGTGCCGGCACTGCGCGGGCAACGCCGCGATGCTCTGCTCCGCGGTGAGGCAGCGCTGCGGCTCCGCGGTGAATGCGCAGCGACATACAGGGCACCTGGCCGGGCTCGGCAGCAAGAGCAGGCAGGATTGATCCCCGTCTGCCCCGGATCCCACATGCGCGCAGATGATGTGGCCGTTCGCGCACTGCTCGATGCGATGGCTCGGCGCATCCAGGCACACCGAGCACTTCAGATGCTCCGGCACCCCATCGTCGTCGTCGCGCGCGCGGACCTGCCCGCGGCTCGCGGCCGTTGCGCTCATCTTCGATTCGATACCAAACCCGCCACTGCCTGCGTCCGCTGAGATCGAGTCCCTGGGCGATGAGCTCGGCGAGCGCGAGGAAACCGACAACGAGCGCGAGGAGACCGACGGCCCCGCCACCTGTCACGTCCCTACTGGCCGTCCCACGGCACCGCCGTCACGCAAGTGGTTCGCGCGACGTCGCTGCCTCAAAGACCGCACCCCACACACCGCACCACAGCTCAAGAAGCAGAGTGGGGAGACGAGAGACGTCAAGTCCGCGTGCTCGGAGACTGGGACGGGGACGGGGTGAGGGGTGAGGGGTGAGGGGGAGGCGCGCTCGGAGGGGGCGGCGGTGAGGGATTTTTCTGCGGCTGTGGCGTCTGTGACGGGGGCGTCGGTGACGGCGGAAGTGCCGGCACGCGACGGGGCTCGCAGCGATGTTGAATGAGCTTTTGCGAACCGACGCGAGCTCAGCGCCAACCAGAGTCCTCGCATCCTGCGGCGGAGGCGGCACTTCCCATCGCGCCAATACGGTTTGCGGAGGTGCAGCCGAGAGTGATGGACCCCTACCTGGACATGTCTGACCTCGAGGTCACGGTGCCGATGCCGCAGGACGAGCACGCGGCGCTGCGTGCCGAGCTCGTGCGCGCGTGCAGGCTCCCCTCCACAACAGTGCAGATGATATCCTCGCTCCCTGGTGAGCCGCGGATGGGCGCAGCGCTGAAGCTGCTCGTGCTCGCGCGCATCGCGTCCATCGACAGCCGCGAGGTATACTACAGCCCGGCTATAGGTTGGGAGGATACAGTTCTGGGCGTTCCCGTCGCCGGCATGCGGGAGTCCGTCGCGCTGAGCCCACGGAACGAGACCGCGGCATGCGCGCTCGTGTTGGAGCTGCTCACGACGGCGGGCGCGGAGCGATGCGCGGCGGTGTCGGTGGTGAGGCCGGAGGTGATAGCGATGTGCGACGCCGCGCTCGCGCCCCCGGACATCTCCGGCGCGCCGCCTCCTACAGCGGCGCCGCCCGACGACGGCGGTGTGGGTGATGCGATGGTGGCGTGGGTCCGCAGCACCGCAGCAGCGTCCACCTCAGGTGGGGACCACGGGCTTACACTCGTCCACTTTTCAGCTCAACTTGAGCGCTTTGTATGGGACAGGGGGTGCGCATCGGGGTTGTGTAGCCCATGTCAAGGGGGTGTTTGGGGGTATTTAATATGTTTAGGGTGTTTTTGTTTGTCAGACACGGCTAAAATTGAGCTGAAAAGTTAACGAGTGTAAGCGCCTGGTAGGGACTGATAGATAGAAGTACGAGTAGTGCCCGCCACGTCATAGGGTGGCTTTAAACTCAACAAACGAGGGTTCAAAGGGCGTCTGTCGAGATGGCTAGCCACACCTGTCAGGCCCTAATCTCTGGTGCTCCCCCTCACATCGCGATAGCCCCCGCACGCTTCGCCGCAACTGGCCGTGGCGCCGCCGCCGCCGTCGCCATCGCCGCCGGCGAGGACGCGGTGCGTATCCCGCAGGCCATGCTCTGGACCGTGCAAGTGGCGCTCGACACCCCGGGCCCGCGCGGCGACGCCTACCGCATGTTTGCCGCGCTAGGAGAGGACGCCATCGCTGCGCTTTGGCTCGTTGCTGAGCGCGCCCTAGGTGCCGCTTCGCCGTGGGCCCCTCTGTTGGCGTCGCTACCCGGCGGTGCCAACGGTCCGCCCGCGGGGCAGGGGCTTACACACGCCCACATGTATGGCTCACCTTGAGCATTCATTGTGGCATACACCGGATCGTTGCAGGGTTTCAGAGGCAAAATCAGCTCATGGACCTGGAGAGTGGACGAATGTACGCCTCTGCCGCGGGATGCACGCCTGTGGCGTGGCCGCGGGAAGCACTGGAGGGGTTGCTGGCGGGCACGCCTCTGCTGGCGGACGCATGTGCGGCGCAGGACAGGCTGGGGCGGCAGTACCACGCGCTGTTCCCCGCACTGTCGGAGCACATGCCAGATGTAGGGTTTATTAGCATATTTTAAGGCCCGCCACGTCAACCTCTCCGTATTAAACCATGGTTTCGCAAGCTTAACGCCCAATGACATTGACGCCTTATGACGTTGACGCCCTATGATGTTGACGTTGACGCGGCGAGGGTCGCGTTGTTCACCTGGGGCTCTGGCTGGAGGTGTTCCCGGCGAGCGTGTACACGCCGGAGAACTTTCGCGCGGCGCACGAGGCGTGGAACTCCTACGGGATGACGGTGCAGGCTGAGCCTGTGGCGGGGGTAAGGACTGACGAAAAGTGCTCGCCACATCATCTAACACATTTTACACCCTCCTGTATTGAGTTAAATGGCATCACAAGACGTGGCGATCACATGGACTGATGGATAGTACTCACCACGTTCTCAAACACATTTGAACCCTCGTTTCGTAAGTTCAATGGCATCTTACAACGCGCCGAGGACTATCCAGTAGTCCCTAAGTTCCGGCGGCGGCGTCGGAGCCGGTGACGTGCCTGCCCACCGTGGCGTTGCTGTGCAATCACACTCTGTGGCCGCACGTCGTGCGCTACAGCCGGCTGCGGGGCGGGTGCTTACACCTCCCCGTGGCGCGCTCTGTCGCGGCGGGTGAGGAGGTCTTCGTTTCATACGGCGCCAAGTCAAACGCCGAGCTGCTGCTCTTTTACGGCTTCGCGCTGTCGGGTAACCCGTACGACGATATGCCGCTGAGTCTGGAGCTGCCGGTAGGAACTGATGGTTAGTGCTCGCCACGTCATCAAACGCACGTTGAATCCTCGTTTCTTGGTTTCACGGACGTTCATGACGTGGCGAGCACTATCTGGCAGTCCCTAGCTGACGGCGGGGGAGGTGGCGGAGGTGACCGCGATTCGGGATGTGGCGTTGGCGAGGGCGGGGCTGAGTTTATCGCCGCACGCAGTGCGGGCGGGCGCGCTGCCGCTCTCCCTGGTGGGGGTGTTGCGGGTGCTGACGGCGGACCCTTCGGCTCTGGCATCCTTCACGGGGGACCCGCGGGTGGCGCCGGTGAGCTCGGAGGTAGGGACTCATGGATAGTGCTCGCCACGTCATAGGATGCCAGTTGACTACAGAAACGAGGGTACAAGCTCGTTTGATGACGTGGCGAGCACGAAGCAACAGTTCCTAATCTGAGGGGGAGGCAGCGGCGGCGGTGGCGTTGTGCGGGGCGCTGGGCGCGTTGTTGGAGCAACTCAACGTGGGAGAGGTAGCGGCGGCCGCGGCAGCGCCGGCGGTGAGTGGGGTGCCCGGCGCGCTGGAGGCCGTGGCGTTATACCGCTTAGGGGCAGGGCCTGGCAGATACTGCCAGCCACGTCATCCTCCAAATTCTAGACCTTCGTTTCTTGAGTCAAATTTCGTTACTCCTTCACATGTTAGACCCTCCTTTCTTGAGTTAGCTGTAATTGCATGATGTGGCGAGCGTTATCTGCCAGCCCCTGCTTAGGGGTGCGGGGCGCGCTGGAGACGGCACTGGTGGAGGCGCGGGGGTGGCGCGCCGCCGTCGGGGGCGGGCCGGACCCGCAACTGGGGAAACGCCTGCGGGACTAAGCTGACACGCGGGAAACGCCTGCCGCATTGAGCGAATAGCCACCGCGTCGATTTATGGAATAGCGACGTCATCTCAAGCTCTGTGACGAAGCTTCTTTGAATCTTATCTTAGAATTATTCATATGATACCAGTCTTATTCGTACGCTCGTCTGCGGCGGCGCAAGTAGTGGCGTTGCATACTTCTCGCTCCTTTTTTTCTTTTCGAACATGATAGGTTTATATTAACAACAACGAGATGGCATTGAGTGCAATAGGCAATAAGGAGATGGTATTGAAACCATTTGGCTGGTCAAGGAAGTAGCCGCGGAGTCACCCGCCGCTACTCGAGGTCCGGGACGGCGTCGTCATTGTTGTCGACGTCGTCGACGGTTTTCTGCAGCGTGACGATACACCATTTTTGCCGCTGCGAATGTGACACTCGTTTCCTACGAGTACCTATCAACCTGGTATTTGCCGCATATTTCCCTGTGCCCACCCGTAGTCCAGTCGGCTTTCTGGCACGCGTCGCCGCAGTACCGGGCGGTCTTGCACTGCGGACACACCTTGAAGTCCTTCAGGTGGCCCACAACCTCGCACCCCTCGTTGTAGCAATAGTCACCCCCCTCCAACGCTATGTTGCGTAAAGATTCGAGCATGTTGAACGGTTCACTTGCCTCTGTCGCGTACCCCTTCTGCAACCAATACAACACGCTGGTCAAGACGTCCGGGGGGATGTCATGACCCTCAATAACCCCAGCCGGCGTGGCGACTCCGGCAGCCTCCCCCACATGCCCAACCACGCGGGCGTAGGGCCTGTCTTGATAAATGTTAACGGCGAGTTTCGTGCAAGCGTCAGGCTTTCCGTTCTCGGCGGCCCTGCGCATCCATTGCAGCGCGCGACGCTTGCTCCGCGTTACGCCGTGGTCGAGGGGGCTGGCAGATGTCGCTTGCCACGTTAATTGACCCCACATAATTCAATCGATGAGGGTCCACAATGTGGAGATTGACGTGGCGGCATTATCTGCGAGGCTCTACCGCGGCCGACAGTGTACATATGGCCGATGGTTTCCGACGCAACGCCGTCACCCGCGTCGGATGCGCGCGTGCACCAGTACCTCGCCGCCGGGTAGTCCGGCGCCACGACCTCACCCTGGTCCAGCCATATCCCGAGGTGACACATAGCTTTCGGCAACCCGGTCTCGGCGGCCTTCCTCATCCACCCCATGGCTTGCTCATACTCCTTCCTCTGCTTGTGAACACATCCCAACGCGTACGTAGCGTACGCGTGTCCTTGCCCCGCCGCCTTGTCCAGCAGCGCCATGCCCTCATCCGCCATTGGCGATCTGCCGCTCGCGCCCAGAGCCAAGGCCTAACACTCGTCCACTTTTCAGCTAATCCTGAGCCGTTTCTGGCGCCTAACCCAAGCACGTATTCCGCAAAAGGTGTCTACGTTGAGCTGAAAAAGTGGACGGATGTAAGCTCCTGCCCAGAGCCGTGCCCGGACCCCCAGCTTGACGAATTAGCGCGTAGCCCAAGCTCCACTGCGCTGCCCTGTCACCAGGGGCCTACACTCGTCCACTTTTCAGCTCAACTTGAGCGCTTAATATGGGAAAGGGGGTGCGCGTAAGGATTGTGTATCCTGTGTTAAGGGGGTGTTAGGGGGTGTTTAGGGTGGTAGGGTGTTTTCTTAGGGTGGTAGGGTGTTTTCTTGTGACAGACACGGCTCAAGTTGAGCTGAGAAGTGGACGAGTGTAAGCCCCTGCCTGTCACCCGTGTCAGCCATCTGTGCCACGACCTCGACACCGAGCGCGTCAATCAGCGCCACGGGGTCTTCATCCTGCGTGGCCCAGTCGTCGCCCTGGTTCTGAGTTGTGTGCGCGCGAGCGGCGGTAGCCCCCGCGGCTGCCCCGGCTCCCGCGGCTCCCCCGGCTCCCGCGGCTCCCCCGGCTCCTGCGGCTCTCGCAGCCCTCGCGGCTCCCCCGGCTCCCGCCTTGGACGGCGCGCGCTTGGCGGCATCGCGCTCCGCTTGCGCCGCTCCTGGCGCGACATCATCAGACGGAACGGGCAGCAACCGATTGGCAGCGAGCAGGCACGCCGCTGCAGTGGGCGAGGCGGCGGGGGCGCTCCTCCTCCTCCTTGGACTCGATGCCAGAAGCAGGCACCTTTCCCGGAATCCTACACGAAGGAGAGACAACGCAACGATGTGGTGAGCCGGTCGGGTTTCACCCGCCCACCCTTCGCTTCCCAGGATGAAGGCGACGGGCTGGCCGACACGCAGACAGTCTTGCACACGCCGGGGGAGTGTTTCGAGGAGGGCGCTCTGTCGTGCCGAGGGGCGCCGGAGGTGTGCGTTGGTGCTTTGATGCTTTGCAGTGCAGTTATTTTTGTTTTTTGGGAAACCCTAAACCCTACAGGATGACAGGTAAATCCTAAGAAACCCTAAGGATGACCGGCCGGAGCACTGGTCGGCCGGGGAATGACGTGGAGGAACGATTTCCAGATAGGGTTTGACGGCGCCAAGGCACGCCGGGAAGCGCGCAACCCCAGGCTGCCGCGCACTTACACCAGCGCTGCAGCGTGGTCCCGAGTCCCTAAACCCCACTCGTACAACATGGCGGCTCTCATGACCTCCGTGGCGACCGCGGGAGCGCTCTCCGCGCGCGCTTCCTCCGCGGTGTCGGGTTCCCGGACTGTGGCAGGGAGGTGATTTATCAGACAGCCATTCGAGCGCTGAATGGGGCGTGCCCGCAGAGAGTGGACGCTCGCACTGCCCAACGTGACTCAGTTCGTGGTGGAGTAATGGTACTCCACACCTTCTTATGAGCCTGTACCCTCGCCCCGTCGTGGTGTGGCTTTTCCTCCGTTTAACGTCGGTCGAGTCGTTCTCAATCAATGACCCTGCTGCTTGGCGATGCCCCAGACCACCAGCGCACCCGTGCGGTTCACCTTCAGCGTCGAGGCTGCGCATAAGAAGGGTACCGGTTCGACCAAGAACGGGCGCGACTCCAACGCGCAGTACCTGGGCGTCAAGAAGTTCGGGTCCGAGGAGGTCATCGCCGGCAACATCATCGTGCGCCAAAAGGGCAACCACGTGCGTGCACCATCCATCCATCTCGGATTACCCCCCCCACACAAAACCAAAACCCTTCGCCTCGCCAAACCCTGCGTTTTGCCTAGGGACGCACTGGGGGTGTGTCGGGGTGGTGGGGTGGGATGTGGCGGGGTGGATCCCTGTACGCCGCGCACGGCGCTTTCCCCGCATCGCCCCCCTCTGTCCCTGGCCCTCTCCGCGGCCTTTCCAGCTTCACCTCGAGCAGGGGCCAGGGCGAAAAGAAACACTGGTGCCCCACTCGCGTTTTTTCTCCCACATATGTGTCCATGTCTCGTCCTTTCTCGCCTCGCTCTTTATCTCTCACGTCTCAGCTCAAGTGGACGGGCTGCAGCATGGGGAACGGGGCCCGGGTTGGGGCCTCGGATTGGGCTGGGGCTAGGGCTGGAGCCTGGGGTCGGGGTTGGAGCTGGTGCCTGGGGTTGGGGTGTCACACGGCGGTGGGTTTTGCCTTGAACCACTCCAGGCATTCACTGACCCCCATCGTTCTCCTGCTTTCCATCTGCGCAGTTCCACGCGGGCCCGGGTGTGGGGCAGGGGAAGGACTTCACGCTGTACGCTCTCCGGGACGGGGAGGTGCTCTTCAAGTATGGCGCCAACAAGAAGCAGTTCATTCGCGTGGTGGACAAGGCAAGGCGCCTCCTCCTCTTACTCCTCGAGTCCCCGCTTCCCCCGCTACCCCCGCCCCGACTGCCTTCGCATCTTCCTGCTCCAGCGTCCCAGCTACACTCCCCCACCTCCGCCGCCTCCGCCTCTTCCTCCTAAGTCCTCGCTTCAGCCCCCGCCCCCGGCCCCCGGGCTGCGAGGACAACGCCTCAAACGCGGACCAGATGCCCATCACAACTCACCTTCAGGGTGGGTGCTCACATAGACGCGTCGTCTCGGTCCATGGTGGCTAGACCTTCGTAAAGCGTGACTCGACTCGTGGGCACAGACCGTCATACGGGCGTGTACCCTCGGCCCGGTTCTGGTCTTTCGTCAGTTCCACGTCGGTCGAGTCAACGGTCTCAACAACCCTCGTGCGTTCTTAATGACCCTTCAGCAAGGTGGAGCGCGGTGGGCGGGAGGACGGCCTGCCCAGCCGCCGCGACAAGCGCCGCGAGCTGTACACCCCCCGCGCCGAGCAGCGCGCTGCGGCCGCGGGCAAGTCTGCCGCCGTCGAGTCCCGTTAAATTTATAGCGTGGGTGATGTGGGTGTGGACAGTGGGTGTGGTGTGGGGAATTAGTCTCTGACCTGGGTGTGTCACTGCTCTACGTGATTTAGGGAGCGGTGGTGCAAGTGTAATTAAATACAATCGATTCTATTCAACTAACGTTCACGGCGTCATGCGACTTATGCGGCGCGACACAAAGCCGCGCACCTCCCTCGAGCAGCGCCGCGAGCTGTACACCCCCCGCGCCGAGCAGCGCGCTGCCGCTGCGGGCAAGTCCGCTGCCGTCGAGTCCCGCTAATTGCGTGGTTGCGTGTCATGAGTGCTGTGGGTGTGGTGGTTTGGGGACTTAGTCCCTGGCCTGGGTTTGCCACTGCTCTAGAGCAGTGGTTCAAGTGTATTTAACTACAATTGATTCTATTCAACACGCATGTCCCACGTTGCCGCGGTCGAGCCCCGTGAGTTCAATTGCGTGGGTGCGGGTGCTGTCGGTGTGGTTTGGGGTCTTGATCCTGGCCTAGGTGTTGCCACTGCCCAATTCCCGCACGGATCAGCGCGCCGAGGCCGAAGATGTGTCGCCGAGGTCGAGGCCCGTTATTTCAGTTGCGTGGATGTTGTGGGTGTGGTACAGGGGCTGACACTCGTCCAAGTTTCGGTTTGATGTAAGCACTTTATGTGGGATATACTCGCATAGCTCTCATCTGCGGCTTTGGTGGCGGAGACGGCTCAGGTGAGCTGAGAAGTGGACCAGTCGAACGAAGCCCCTGGTGGGGACTTGGGGACTTCGCCCTTGGGCCTGGGTTTGCCACTGCTCTTTGTAAATTAGGGAGCGGCGGTCGACGTATAATTAACTACAATCGATGCTATTCCAAACGCGTTCACGGTCACCGCTATGCGGTGCGAGGCGAGACCGCTCACCGATCCTATTCTACAAGCGTTCACAGTGACATGCGGCACGAGGCCGGTGACCTCCCGCGACAGCTGTGCCATTAATGCGATGTGAGGGCTATTCACGGCGACGTGAGGCCGCCGATGCGACGCGACAGCTGTGCCATGAGTGCGACGTGAGGGGACTGCGGGGCTCCTGCTCGCGCCCCGTCAGTTCCCATGGCCGGCGGCGACGTCGGCACGGCACCGTAGGCAGCGGTGGGAGGCACGAAGCGGCTGGGCGCCGCCGCCGGCACGGCACCAGCACCAACGGCGGTGGTGGGAGGTACGATGCGGTTGATCTGGGCAGAGGCCACCTCCCTGGACAGCTGTGCCATTAACGCGACGTGAGGGGACTGTGGGGATCCCGCCCCGTCGGTTCCCACGGCTGCCGACGCCGCGGCACCGCCTCCGCCGCCACCGCCGCCTCCGCCGCCACCGCCGCCTCCGCCGACATAGTGCACCGGTACACCACCGCCGCCGCCGCCATAGTGGGCGGTGGGAGGCACGAAGCGGGGCGGAGGCGGTGGCGGCGGAGGCGGTGGCGGCGGCGGAGGCGGGGGCGGGGGCGGGGGCGGAGGCCGGGCGGAGCGGGCGGAAACCGGCGCCGCGGCCACCATCACCGCCTCCCGCGACAGCTGTGCCATCAGCGCTGCGTGAGGGGACTGTGGGGGTCCGGCCGCGTCAGTTCCCACGGTCGCTGCCGACATGGCACCGGCACCACCATAGTGCACTGGTACACCACCGCCGCCTCGGCCTCCGCCGCCGCCGTATTGCACCGGCACACTGGCTTCGCCGTTGCCGCCGCCATTATGCACGGTGGGAGGCACGAAGCGGCTGAGCGGGGCGGGAGCCGGCGCCGCGGCCATTGCCAACACCGCGGGAGCGGAGCCACGGCGGTAGAGGTCGGCAGTCCGGCTTAGGTAGTTCGGTGGCGGCGGGCTTGCCGTGGCGATGGGGCCCCATACCGGCGCGGGCGGTGGTGGTCCCCATACCGGTGCGGGCGGCGGCGGCAACGGCGGCGGCATGCTCTGGCGTCTGTAAAAGCCAACACCAACCTCGACGTCGCCGCCTCCTACGCCGCCGCCTCCTCCGCCCCCTCCGGGAATCGAGCCCGCGACCTGCCACTGCGTTGGCGAGTGCTCCAACTCCGAACCGACTGGTGGATGAAATCGACCTTGGTGCGGCGCCGGCGTGAGCGGCGTCAGTGGCGCGCTTAAGTCAAGCGGCATGCCACTCAGCTGCTGCCAGAACTTGAAGCAAAAGAAAAGCACCGAGCGGCGGTCAGACAGATCAACAGCAAACGCCGGCGACGACGCCGATTCATATCCGCCCCCCCTCGCCGCCGATCCTCCCACCGCCGCCTCCGCCGCCGCCGCCTCAGAGCCCGCTGCCCTCTCCCATAAACGGCGGTGCAGGTGCGCGACGACCTTATCATGCGACAAAGCGTCGGCCTCTAGCTGTAGCGGCGTAAGTTGAAATTGAAAGCGAAAAATGAAAGCGGATCATCAATCATCACATTTTAGTTTCAAGCGCTCAGTTCCAGGCGGTTTCAACTTGGGTTTCCATAGAGTCAACCTGCACCGCCTTACCCAGCGCAGCGCACCGCTCCTCCAGCTCATCGCTCATCAAGCGTCGCGCATCGCCCCACGCCTCCCCGGCATCCACTGTTAGCTGCAACCCCGCGCCAGGGGCTTACACTCGTCCACGTCTTGGCTCAACGTAAGCGCTTTTGAGGGATACATTTCGTCAGTTGAGTGGGTCCAGTGACAACAACGGCACAGGTTGAGCTGAGAAATGGACGAGTGGATGCCCCTGCCCGGCACGCAACCGCCGCTCGCGCTCCAGCGCCGCCTCCGTCTCCATCATGGTTTAGCGGCGCAAGTTGAAAGTGAATGCAAAGTTCGAAACCGCTTAATCATACTCAGCTTTCAAGCGCCGAAATCAGACGCGGTCAATCCGGGGTCAACCTGGGGTCAAGCTGGGGTCAAGCTGGGGTCAACCTGGTGTCACCCTGGGCTCAAGCTGGGGTCAAGCTGGGGTCAACCTGGGGTCAACCTGGGTTCAACCTGGGGTCAACCTGGGGTCAACCTGGGGTAAACCTGGGGTCAACCTGGGGTCAACCTGGGGTCAACCTGCACCGCCCTACGAGCGCCGCGGCGGACGCTGCGGCCTCCGCCTCGCTGTCTTGCACCGCCGCGCGAAGCATCGTGAGCTCCTCGGTGTAGCGGCGCAATTCGAATTTGAAAGCAAAATTGAAGCAAAATCGACAGCGGTTTATCATATTGTAGTGTCCAGGGATTAATTCCAGGCGCTTTCAACCTGAGTTTGATAGGGTCAACCTGCACCGCCTTACCTCCGCGCGCAGAACCGCGTCCACCTCGCCGCCGTCGCCGCCACCACCGCCCCCACCACCACCTAGGGCCTCGCGCACACAGCTTGCCACATCAAGGGACGCATTTTGCACGCTGAGTGAAATGGCATCTTGTGACGTGGCGAGCATCATCTGCCTGGCCCTACCGCCGCCGGCGTCGCCCGGGCTCTCGTTGCGCCACACCGCCATCGCCGCCGTCTCCGCCGCTGCCGCCGCCGCCGACTCTTGCGCCTCCGCCAGCTGTGCCTTTGCCCAGGGGCTTTACACACTCGTCCACGTTTTGGCTGAAACTCAGTGTCGGGTCTGGTATCGAAGGTGTGGTGTCGAATCCCGTTCAACCAATCAGAACTGTCCATTTCGAAAATCCCCCCGACCGACTCACCGACAGTCGGACCGGGTCTCAATCCGCGAGCGAATAGACCCTCGATTTCGAGGAGATAAGAGGGACTAGTCCCTCCCACACTGAGTTTGACGTGAGATATCAGATGGCTTCAGTGACAGAAACGGCTCAGGTTGAGCTGAGAAAGGACCAGTGGAAGCCTCTGGGGTGAGCTGAGAGGTGGACGAGTGGAAGGTTCTAAGACTCGTCCGCTTTTTGGCTTGACATCAGCACTATTTGTGGGATACGGTGGGTTGTTGGGTGGCTTCAGTGACAGAAACGGCTCAGGTTGAGCAGAGAAGTGGACGGGTGGCAGCCCCTACCATCGCCTCTGCTAACGCATCGCCATGCGCCGCCATTTCCGCTGCCGCTGCCGTCGCCGCCGCATCCGACGAAAGCGCGCGCCCCTTCGACTAGGGGCTTCCAATCATTCCATCTCCTGTCTAATTTCAGCGCAGCTTCGAGTGGTTCCTGATGATCTGAGAGGGTGAAACGGCTCGATTTGAGCTGACCGAGGGACGATTGGAAGGCCCTGCCTCCGCGGCCACAGCGCGCACCTCCGCTTCAGCGGCGGCGCGCTTCAACCGCTCCTCGCTGTAGCGGCGCAAGTTGAAATTGAAACCAAAACTTGAAAGCATGTTATCATATTCCAGTTTCCAAGCGCCCAGTTCCAGGCGGTTTCAACGTGGGTTTGATGGGGTCAACCTGCACCGCCTTACCTCGCGCACATCCGCCGACTTCGCGAAAGACGCTGCCGCCGCCTCACCCGCCGCCGCCCCCGCCGCGAACGCCGCCGCCTCGGCCTCCTCCGCTGCCGCCGCCGCCGCCGCCGCCTCCTCCGCTGCGGCCTGCTCCTCCTCCGCCCGCCCGCGCATCAAGTCCAGCTGCAGGCGGTCGCGCTCGTCGCGGGTGGCATGCAGCTCATGATACACGCCCTTCAGCCAGGGGCTTACACTCGTCCAATTTTCAGCTCAACCTGAGCCGTTTCTGTAACAAAATACAACGTAAACACCCCCTGACACCCCCTAAGACCTCTCAAACACCCCCTAAATAATCCCTAAATGCACCCCCTATCCCACAGAAAGCGCTTTTGTTGAGCCGAAAAGTGGACGAGTGTAAGCTCCTGCCTTCAGCTCGTCCACCAGGCCCTGGTTGCTCGGGTCGGGACGCGTCCGCTGATGCGGCGTGTTATGCGGCGGCGGCGGAGGGGCATGTCCGTGTCCTTCGGTTTGTTGGCGCGGACGTCGCGGTGCCTGGCCGCCTTGGTGCGGTGGTGGCTGCTGCTGCGGCTGCTGCTGGTGGGGGTGGTGCTGGTGCCGCTGCTGGTGTGGTTGATGCTGATGGTGTTGCTGCTGCTGCTGCTGGTGCGCATGATGATGATGCGGTTGAGGCGGCGTGTCATGCGGCGGCGGCCGAGGGGCTTCTGCGCTTTGTTGGTGCTGGCGTTGCGATCCTGACGTCGTGTGCTGCTGCATGTTTTGCCGTTGGTGCCGGGGCTGGGGCGGTGTCTGGCGCGGGCGGCGCCGTTGCGGGTCAATGACCCCGGCCGACTGACCGACCCGGGTCTGCGTCCACGGTGTGACGTTATACAGCGGGCTCAGATGCGACTCACGTCCGGAGTAGGAGTAGGAATCGTGGGTGGCGTATCTCCCCTCAGATCCTGCTGCGTTGGTACTCTGCTCCGCCGCTGCAACCGCTGCCCGCTCAGCCGCCACCTGCGAGAGCACCGCTGCAGCTTGCCGCAGCTTCTGACGCAGCTCGTGATTGGCGTGGTGCAGCGTCGCCACCACGTCCACATCTTCGATGACCCCGTCGTCGCCGTCGCTGCCGCCGCTGCCGCCACCAGCATAGCTGCCGCCGCGGTCGAGGTCGCCGCCGCCGCCGTTGCCGTCTTGGTCGACCACACCGTTCATGCTGTCGTGCCAGGCCTGGGCGCCCCTGCCCCCGCCGCCGCCACCACCGCCGCCGCCGTAACCCTTGCCCCTGCCGCCCTGCGACGCCTCGTCCCCGTTCCAACTCTGGCCGCTGCTCCCGCTCTCGCCGACATTGCCGCCGCCGCCGCTGCCCGCCCCGCCGCCGCCGCCCCAGCCGCCACCGCCGCTGCCGCCGCGTTGGTCGTATCCGTCTCCGCCGTCCCACCCCCAGTCTTGCAGGCTCCCCCATTCCTGCACGGGTGGGTTGCTTTGGTCATATCCCCCCCCGCCGCCGCCGCCGCTGCCGCCCTGCTCCCGGTCGTGTGTGGGCTCCCGGTCCTGCATGGGTGGGGCGCCACCGCCGCCGCCACCGCCGCCACCACCGCCGCCGCCACTGCCGCCGCCGCCGCTGAAGCGCCCGCCACCTGCACCGCCCATATCGAACACGGCCCCGTCGCCCGGGTTATCGTCAGCCGTGCTATCACATGTGCCGCTGCTGCCGCTGCTCTCCCCCATCGCCTCCTCCCCCACATCCTCCGACATTACCTCCTCTCCTCTCCCTCCCTCCCCTCCCCTCCTCCTCGCTGCTTCCTGCCCAGTCTCCTCCTCCCTCCTCCTCCCCCATTCCTCCTCCTCCCTCATTTCCTCCTCCCTCCTCCGCCCCCATCGCTCCTCCTCCCTCATCTCCACCTCCCTCCTCCTCCCCAATCCCTCCTCCTCCTGCATCTCTTTCTCCCTCCTCCTCCTCCTCCATCCCTCCTCCCCCGCCACCTCTCCCGTCTCGTTCATGTCGTCGAACGCCCTCGAGTACGTTCCCTCCGACCCCGCAGCAGTGGCGGCGGCGGAGTCATGATTCGAGGCGGGGCGGGGCAGGAACGACGAGGAGTACGCGCCGCCACTGCCGCCGTCACTGCCACCACGCCCGCCGCCGCCGCCACCGCCGCGTTGACCGCCGACCCAACCATCGTCGCCGCCACCGCCACCGCCGCCCCCATCGCCGCCGCGTTCACCTTCGCCCCTGCGGTTGCCGGCTCGGTGCCACGCGAGGTGAGACGTGCCCTCGTCCGCGAACGCGTCGGTTGTGCCGTCGCCAAGGGGCTTACAGTCGTCCACTTTCAGCTCAACCTGAGCCGTTTCTGACACAACAGACAACTAAATACCCCCTCACACCCTCTGACACCTCTTAAGCACCCCCTAAACAATCCCTAAATGCACCCCTATCCCACAGAAAGCGCTTAAGTTGAGCCGGAAAGTGGAAGAATGTAAGCTCCTGCCGTCGCCGTCGCCGTCAGCCTCGCCGCCGTCGTCACCCTCACCGTCGTCCTCGGGCTCTGTGTTGGCCCAGTACCCACCGCCCCCCTCCTCCGCGGCGGCGCTGCCACGCGGGTGCGGCGTCGGGCAGTGCTGGGCCTGCGGCGGTGGCGGCGGGCTGAACCCCGCGTGACTCCTCGCTGCCGCCGCCCCCGTCCCCGCCCCCGCTGCCGCTGCCGCCGTTGCGTCGCCGGATCCCGAGTTCACGCGCGCGGGGCGCCGCGACTCCCCGAGCAGTCGAGTGTAGCGGCCGCTACCTGTAGTGCTGGTGCTCCCTGTAGGGCTCCCGCGCTCCACGTTGTTCCCGTTCCCGCTCGCCACGCCCACGCCCGCGCTCACGCCAATGCGGTGGGCACTTTTGTCACGCGCCGCCCCTGCCGCCTCACGCTTCGGCAATGACAAGAACGCACCGCGGGAGGTAGTGGGGATCGCTCGAGCCTGCGGAGGAGGAGGAGGAGGAGGAAAGCCGCCATCCAATCCTCTTCCTCCTCCTGTTCCGCCGTTACCCCACGCCGGGCGGCCCGATACCGAACCCGACGCCGACGCCCCGTTGCTGCCCCCGCCCCGGGATCCGGCCCCGTCAACGCCGCGCGCGTACGTCACGACCCTGTTCGTGTGAGGGTCACGACGGTTCGACGTTGTCGCACCGGCATCCACCGTCACCGACGACTGAACCGACGCTGTACCGTTCGCGCTTCGCGGCCTCCCTCCCCACGTCTTGTCTCCGCCTTGCGAAGACTCCGACCGCTGCGGCGCAAGCGCTCGGCCAGGCGGCGGCACGTCCACACCGTCGAGCTCCGCGTCGCTCCACTGCAGCGACTGCAGCCGCTCGAGCACCCTGCGGGGTGCAGGACGGGGCGGCCATTCAGTTACTCAGGGGGGTACGAGGAGGCTCTGAACATACAAGCGGTACATCGAGCTGGACGAAGGCATGCGGGTGCACGTCGCCCGACGTTTCGCATCCGCTCTGTGGTGGTCGATGTCGCACCCATGTCCCACGTGCCCAACATCATTAGGGGACACCACACATCCTGTGTTGTGATGGCACGATCGAGACAGGACTGCAGTCGACATTCCAAAAACGTGGGCACCTCCGAAAAAGTAAAGATTCTTTCCCGAGGGGGTGTGAGTGAGTTGTCGCAAGATGGGTTTCGGTTGTGGTGTCGCGCGCAGTATCTCACCTCTGGCGAACCACGCTGGGGTCCACGCGCGACATGGGGCGCCGTGCTTCCCGGCCGGCGCGTGGGAAGATGGTGCAGTTGCATTCGTTGAAAGCTTCCTGGACTTTCCGAATCCAAGCTGCAGCTTTCCCGATTTGGGAACGGATGGGATGGAATCTGGATTGTGTCCAGCCTCGCACACGGAATCTGGATTGTGTCCAGCCTCGGAATCTGCCAAGTGGATTGTGTCCACGCTTGAAACCCTTTCGGTTGCCCCGCCGCGCAGCGCCCACATCCCATCTGCCCCACGCCGCGCGGGTCGACGCGAAGATGGCCCTCGGAAGCGAGCACTCGCCCCTCCTCGTGGGGGAGGAGGACCCCGCCGACAGCGCCAAGCGCACGCCGCTGCGCTACGCGCTGCGCTTCGCAGGTGCGGGGACTCAGGCATTCCGCCTCTGCCTGACCTACCGCCCATGCTTTTTGTAACACCTCTTTTGTCCTGCGAGAACATGGAAAGCGCGTTTCCCAGCCTCTCAGGGGGGGGGGTCGCGGTTGGCGATTGCAATATCGCGGCGTTCTCCTCCGTCGTCCGCCTGCCCGCCCTACTTTCCTTTTGCGCCGTCGGATTTTTTAGGGGCTGGAAAAAAATAGAACGCCCCGTGGCAACGATCGTGGAACCCCCGACCGGCACTGCGGCCACCATCAACCGCCCTCTCGCCGTGCCATTGAACTCGTGTCGTGTGGTGACACGCGTAGCATGACGACCGTGCACCTCAACAGACTGGCTCGCCAGTCTGCCTCGCTCGAACTTCGCGCAGCTTCAACACACATGCGTATGAGGGTAGCTATATCAATCCCCCCGACTTGCACTGACGCAACCCTCCAACCACCCTCCCCCCTTTCCTGCAGCCGCCGCGGGCGCGCTCGCGCTGGTGGCCACCGCGGCCGTCGCGGTGACTCACCCCAATGGCGCGGCGCTGGGCGCGGCACTGGGCCGCGGCGCCGCGCTCGGGCAGGAGGCCGGTGCCGCCACCCCCGCCGCCCCCGCCACCACCGCCACCCCCACCCCCGCCACCGCTACCACCACCCCCGCCCCCGCCCCTGCCACCCCCGCCACCACCACTGCGGCCCCCGCTCAAGAGGCCGCCCCCGTTACCGCGCCCCCCGTTACTCCGGCGCCCGTCTCCGCGGCGTCCCCCGTTCAGGAGGCAGCCCCCGTCACCGCGGCAGCCCCCGCCACCGCGGACGCTGCCCCAGCTACCGCGGATGCTGCCCCCGTCACCGCTAACGCGGCCCCTGTCACTGCTGAGGCGGCCGTCACGGCGGCGGAGGCGGCTCCCGTCACCCCGGATCCTAACGTGGGGGATGAGACCAAGCTCCAGGCTAAGGTAAGGCCTCAAAAGAGAACCATTTGACCTTGTGACGCGGCGAAGCGTAACATATACTGTTCCACCGCGCTCCTTTCGTCAATCAGGCGATACTCTGTGACTCGGCGGACATGGCGTTGTTTACCTGGTCCCGGTGCGTTATTCATGCGGCCTTGGCCCTCGGAGGCTCAGGACGACGCAACGCCGGCGGCTCCGTACCCCGCGGGGCAGGATCCCGCCGAGGTGGCCACCGAGAAGTCCAAGGAGGCGACCCAGGCGGACCTCACGCACGGCGACGAGGTAGGGACTGATGGATTGTGCTCGCCACGTCATCAAACGCATGTTTAACCCTCGTCTCTTGAATCCAATGACATGCCATGACTTGACGGGGACCATTCATCAGTCCCTACAAGGAGGTGCGCGCCACGCAGCCTGCTGACAAGATCCAGGACAAGGGCGATCTGGCGACCGGCTTCGGCCCCATCGTGGCCACCACCCGCACCAAGGTAAGGCGGTGCAGGTTGAACCGACGAAACCCATGTTGAAAGCGCCTGCGATACAGCGCTTGTATAACTGTAATACGATAACCTGCTTTCACGTTTGGCTTGCAATTTCAACTGGCGCCGCTGCTGGTACGAAGTGCTTGAAGCTATATTACGATTTCCTGCCTTTAATGTTTGCTTTCGAATCAACCTACGCCCCTACGCGAAGGATGCGATGGTGGGCGAGGAGCAGGCGCACGTGGCGTCGGTGCAGGCGGACCGCATGCTCGACAACGAATTCACCGCGCTGTCCAAGGCAGGGCTGAGTCCATCATGACCATGCTCGCCACGTCAACGCAGCGCGTCGTAAACCCTCATTTCTGCTTACAAACGTACAACCTGCCCCAATGCGCTCACATGGTGAGCATCAACCACCCACCTCAGCCATTTCAAGCGGACGTACCCTGGGCTCTGTCAGGATCTAGGTCGTATCAAGGGGTACTAATCCAAGGCTATTTACAATGATAATTAAAATGTCATTCTATGACGCGGCGAGTCGTATTTGCATGCCCCTCATGGTCGGCGGACGACCGGCTGAAGGCTTCGGTGGCCGAGTACGAGAAGGCCAACGCGTTGCTGGCGCAGCGCGGGCTCACGCTGGCGGTGAGGACTGATGGATATTCCTTGCCACGTCATTACGCACATTTCGAAACTTACTCCCTTGAATTAATTGGCATCCTTTGACGTTGCGAGGACCATCTATCAGTTCTTGCGTGGAATGGCTGCCCATGACGTGGCGAGCACTGTCTATCAGTCCCTAGCTGGCGGCGGCCAAGGAGGAACTCGCGGCCTACCAGAAGGAGGCGCTCGCTGGGTCCAAGATCACCACTGTAGAGGACGAGGCAGGGTGGGTATTGTGATGTTGTCTGCCTGGTTTGAATGGTATGCCAGAATTGCTCGGCTGCGTCATGCGGCTGAGCTGAGCGAGCTCAACTTTGTCATACTATTCTCCCAGTCGTGCGGCACCGCTACCAGTGGACCAGCACTCAATCGAAATCGAATCTCCTCCTCTTCCGCCTCGTCTCTGCATGAGAATTCACAATCAAGGTAAAGACATGCGCCGATCTTGGTACGTGTGTTCAATGACCCTCCGACGAGGCGGTGACCAACACGGGGGAGCTGTCGGCGGACAAGAAGACGTACATGACAACCCGCGACACCTACTCGACTTCCACCAAGGACGTCGCCCAGTACCGCGCCGACCTGAAGGCCGCTAAGGAGGCGGCCACCGCCGCACTGGCCACCCACGCCGCCAAAATGGCTGAGGGCAACAAGGCAAGGGGGTCATTGACAACAAGCACTCCACCGACGTTGATTCTCCTCCTCCTCCACCGCGATTCTGTACGAGCAACTACCTGAAGATGAGACATTTCCGATGTCGGTTCGAGTGCTTGTTCTCAATGACCATTCTGCAAGGCCAAGGCTAAGGCTGACGCGATGGCGGTGGCAATGGTGCAGCAGCGCAAGGGCCTGAAGGCCGACGCGGCGGTGGGGCAGGAGAGTACGCCAGACGGTGTGGGTCGGAGCCAGACCATGGCGCAGGTGGCGGTGCAGGCCACGCAGGCGGAGATCCGCTCCACGGAGCTGCTCACGCAGTCGGCCATCCTGGAGGTATGGTGTTGATTGGGGCTATACCGCTCATGATTGAACCTAAACTGGAAAGCCTAAACCTTGGCGGTGCAAGTTAAACCGATGAAACCAATGTTGAAATTGCCTGGAACCAGTCGTCGGAATCCTGTAAACTGAAATATGGAAACTAAAGCACTCTCTTAAAGTTTGCTTTCAATTTCAACTTGCGGCGCTACATTCAGGCGGAGGCGTCGGCGCTGGTGCTTAAGCAGAAGACGGCGCTGGAGCGTCTCACTGCCGAGGTGAAGCGCAACGCTGAGTTGTCCGACTCATCCAACGCGGCAGGGCCCTACACTCGTTCACTCCTTCGGCCCAATTTCAATGGAATGAATTTTTGTCCCTGTACTCGTAGAGCTCTAGACCACTGGCCTTCACACTCGTTCTCTTTTCAGCCCAACTTTCCACTGCGCTTATCCCAGATTACCTCAAAGATGATTAGCTCTACATTGAGCTGAAGAGTTTTATTATAGCTAATCCCCAGACCTTAAACCTTATATAAACCTCAGAAGGAAGTGGGTGCACGGCCCTCCAACTCGGCGCAGAAGGACTTCATCGATCAGTCCAACAACGCGGCCATCGACGCCACCTCCGCCGCCGCCGCGCGCGCCAAGGCTGACGCCAACGTGGAGCAATCGTCCAAGGAGGTGGCGGCGGCGGGCAGTGAGCTGGAGGCGGCCAAGAAGGTAGGGCCGGACAGATAATGCCAGCCACGCTATCCTCCACATTGTTGACCCTCGTTTCCTGAATTGAATGGCATCACGTGACGTGGCGAGCATTCATCATCTGTCAGGCCCGTCGAGAAGGAGGTGGCCCGTCTGTCGCGCGTGGCCGCGGTGCGCCGCCAGGAGCACGCCGCCCAGCAGGCGCGCACCGACGCATCCAGCTCCAAGGCTGAGGTCGAGGTAAGCTGGTGCCAGTTCAAAGAACGTAACCCGCTTAGCAGCGCCTGGAACAAAGCATTGTTCATTTTCTACCACCTTCAATTGAGCATGGTGAGCATTAACCTCCCCCCTCCGCCATCTCAAGCGGACAGACCCTCAGCGCTTGAGACTAAAACATGATAAAAGTCTTTCAAAAGTGAGTTTCAGTTTCAACTTGCGCCGTTACATCGAGGCTGCTATCTACGAGCTCGCGCAGAAGGCGACGGAGGCGGAGCACACCAAGGATGACACCAACCGCGACGCCACCGTGGAAACCATCGCGGCTGATTTCGAGGTGCTCAAGGAGAACACCGAGGACGCGCGGACGGAGAAGGACAAGCAGGAGGCAGGGCGGTGCGGGTTGACCGCAGATTGACCGCAGCTTGACCGTATTGACCGCGCTTGGTTTCAGAGATTGAAGCTAAATTATGATGAAGCGCTTTCAAACTTTGCTTGCGGTTTCAACTTACGCCGCTACATGGAGGCGCGCAACAACGCCAACCGCATCTCGCTGGAGGCCGTCAACGCGCCAAACGCCAACGCTGCCAAAGCCACCCCCGCCCCGGCCGCCACCCCCGCGACCGTTGAGACCGCAACCCCCGCCCCCGCCGCTGCCCCCGTCGAGACCGCCACTCCCGTCGCCCCCTCCGAGGCCGCTGCCACCCCCGCTCCTGTCGTGGCCGCCACCCCCGCCACCACCCCGGCCGCCACCCCGGCCGCCGCCAACCCGGCCGCCGCCAACCCCGCCGCCCCCGTCGAGGCCGCCACCCCCGCCCCCGTCCAGACTCCCGCCCCCGCCGGCCCCGTGGAGACCCCCGCCACCACACCCGAGAACGCCGACGCCGCGGAGCTCGGCAACCGCATCAAGTCCGCGCAGGCCGCCGCCCGGGCCGCCAGGGTCGCCAAGCGTGCCGCTGCTGCCGCAAAGGGCTCAGCGTAACGGAGCAGGGAAGTAGGAGGGAATTGACATGTATGGGATAGTCGCGCACGGTGCGCAATCACTTCTAATTACTTAATCAACAGCAGACTTGGTTATTTTATTTGAGCCACACATATTAAGACAATATGCGAAACATTACGCCATCCGCGGCAACTCACTTGAGCGCGAATTGTCTCTCTGCCGTCCCGGTATATGACATTCGCTATGTTATACCGTCACTGCATCTGCCACTCTGTTCATGTCTGATTTTGTACGAGTCAAGCCAGACAGTTCGCGATCTACTCATTGTATACATGTGCGGGTGGAAACTTCGGGGAGGAGGAGGCGTGATCCAAGCGGCAAGCGGCGATCTATTAGATTGACATGTGAACCACCTTCGTTTCAACAAACAAAATTCTAATTGCTTACACGTAAACATTTATATTTTTCATATCTTTCATGGGGCTGTTCTGCATTTGTGGCTTGTAATCATCACCATTTACAGCATTATGCGGCTCTTAATGTTGTCCGTGTTGACTGCATCCGCTGTACGAGTGTACATGTGCGCGTCGTCTCAGTCATATTGATATCGCGGTTTGTGCGTGCGTCCTGAATTCTTGTTATTTGTTGCGGAAGTGCTGCGGCGTTCTCGACCCATTGACCCTTGACCCTTGACCCTTGACCCGTTGACCCTTGACACCTGACTCTTGACCCATCGAGCCTTGACCCTTGACCCTTGGCCCTTGACCCTTGGCCTTTGACCCTTGACCCTTCACTTTTGACCCTTGACCCTTGACCCTTGACCCTTGGCATCTGGTGCGCGTGCGCGGCGTCGCCGTTTTAGCGGACGAGCGCGCTGCAATCCTGGTATGACGGCACGGAGAAGGGTCGCAAGTTGAATTGATAGCAACAAAGGAAGCATTTGATGTCGTTTGAACCACTACTCTATTTGTTCCAACTCGCGGACGTATTCGGCACCCCTCGTATCGTACCTCAGGCATCTCGGTGGGACGCGGCTGATCAGAGGCGAGGCTGTCGAGCCTGTCCATCTCCGCCGCGCACGCCGCGAACCAGGGGCTTACACTCGTCCACTTCTCAGCTCAACTTGAGCGTTTTTATGGGATAGGGAGTGCGCGTAGGGGTTGTGTAGCCCGTGTTAAGGGGGTGTCAGGGGGTGGTTAGGGTGTGTAGGGCCTTCTTGTGTGTCAGACACGGCTCAAGTTGAGCTGAACGTAAGCCCCTGCCGCAGACTCGCGTTCCATCCATTCCGCCTCCTCCCGCTTCTTCCGCTTCCGCTTCTCCCTCTTCTCCCGCTTCTCCAGGGCTGGTGGGAAGGGGTGGGTAGCTCGGTAGCTGTGGATAGATATATGGGTAGACTAGGAGTGACTGGGGCTGCTACTAGCTAGAGAAGTTGCAGAGAGTTTTCGAACCAAGCTTTCATACACAACTCCGGGCAACACCAATATACAGTGACTCAACTAATCAACTCAGTCAGCTCACCAACTCTCGATGTCGATCTCTGAAATCCTCTCTTGGTGCGAACTTCGACGCGTGGAGCGCCAGCTTCAGCTGCGCCGACCGGCTTTCTGCTAAATTTCAGCGTTGCCTCACGGCGTTGCCTGCCGAGGTGTACGAGGGTGACCTAAATATTGTATCTTTACAGCGGTAGTGGGCAACCCACCTCAAAGAGCAACAGCGCGTTCCCCCCGCCATCGTCGCAGCTATGTCGTCTTCGTGCCCCACTCCCGGCCTCCGGCCCTCGTTCGCCGCGCTGACGCTCACCGAACGCGGCGGCGGCGGCGGCGGCGGCGATGGCGGCGGCGACGACGACGGCGACGACGGCGACGACTCTACTCGGGAGCTTGACCTACCCCAGGGGTTGCCCGAGGACCTCTTCGTGGGGTCCAGCGGTTCGAGCACCTCCCCCGCCGCCCCCACCGCCACCGCCGCCGATCCCGCCGCCGCAGCCACCGCCGCCGACGCCGCCGCCGCTGCCCTGGCACCAAACCCATTGGACGTGTGTCGGCGTGTGGCCGCTCGGTGGCGGGCGTTCGTGGCGCAGCGCAAGGCACTCAGACAAAGTACAAGCGAGGCCCACGTGACGCGGGAGAAGCGGCACCCCTAACACATCCTTCATACACCCCTAATACACTCCTAATATACCTCTAACACATCCCTAATACAGCCCTAATCCACCCCTGATACACCCCTAATACTAATACAGCCCTAATACACCCCTAACACACCCCTAACACACCCCTGATACAGCCCTAATACAGTCCTAGTACACCCCTAATACATCCCTCATACAGCCCTAATACATCCCTAATACACCCCTAATACACCCGTAATACTAATACACCCCTGATACACCCCTAACACAGCCCTCATACACCTTAACAAACCCCTGATACACCCCTAATATACCCCTCATACACCACCACTAAAGAGTCCCAAGTCACTTCTTGGTGGCACCGAATTGCCTGTCCAATTCGCCCTGCACCCAGCCTCCCACCAAATTATCCCCTGTCGCCAGGAAGTGCGCGTAGTGCAGGTGCAGACACTTGACCTCAGCGTGGGGACCGGTACCATCCTACCTTAGTTCATCAGCCGGTGTTGGTCAAGTCACCTGATATGACTGGTGTCAATATGTTTTCTTATCATGGTATTTGTCGTAGAGCTAGCCTTGTGATTCCAGTGCAATCCAAGCAGGAATAGCACTTGCGTATATGAACTCCGAATACAGGATGAAGATGAGTGGTAAATCTCGAGGGCACATCATCACCCCTACCTGAGTTGGGAACCGGAGGCCACCCACGCCGCAATCCCTTAGCACGGGTCTGTACCCCTCGGCCTCTGCGTACACAGCGTCCTCGGGGTTGAGCAGCGACCACCGGTACCGCCCATAGTCGTAGTGTTGCCTCTCGAATAGTGCACGCTCACTCAAGCCACCGCTCAAAATAATACCGCCGCCACCGCCTCCACCTCCGCCGCCACCGCCGCCACCGCCGCCACCGATACTATCAACGCAGCCGCCGTCGCCGTCAACGCCGCCATCGCAACTGATAACTTTAGCACCGCCTCTGCCTCCGCCACCTCCCCCACCCCCGCCTCCGTCGCTGCCCCCACCGCTGCCGCCCCCGCCACCGCCCCCGCCGTCCCCACCGCCGCCGCCGCCGCCTCCCGTGAAGCTAGCCAGCGGATCTCCCTCCGAGACGCGTTTATGATACGTCTGGATGAGCCCTTGATGCTCGAGTGTGCCCACGCGCGCAGTAGCCTCGGGACACACGAGCCATAACGTAGGGTCTGATGAATAGTGCTCGCCACGTCGCGAGATGTCACGTAATCGATAAACGAGGGTTCAAAATGCGTTTGATGACGTGGCGAGCAATATCCCTCAAATTGATAGTGCTCGCTACGTCATCGGATGTGATTTGATTCAAGAGACAAGGGCTCAATATGGGTTTGATGACGTAGCGAGCACCATCCATCGGCACGTTTTAAAGCCTCGTTTCTTGAGTTGAATGACAACCTATGACATCCATCAGACCCTGCCAGAACGTGTTGGGCCACGGCACAGGTGCCGACCCTTTCTTGGATTTCCACTTGTTCTTGCTGAACCCAACGACGGCGGAACGCGCCGGGTCGTGCGCGACGCGCAGCGGGTAGCAAACGAGCACCGTGGGGCGGCCGCTGCTGGGGTGCCTGGCGCCCGCGCAAAGGGTCTTGAAGACAATGCTCGCTACGTCATATGGACACGCATTTTGAAACCTCGTTGCTTGAGTATTGGGAGTTCAGTGGCATCCTATGACGCGGCGAGCGATGTATCCAGAGCCAACATCTACCAGGCCTTACCCACGCCTAGGATGCGGAGTAGTGGGTCCAATAGCTTGGCGTGTTGCGCCTCTTTGAGCCATTGCGCGTCGGCGGCCGTGTACTCTGAGACGGCGCAGTACGTAGGCGACGGCGCCTTCTTCGACGCCTCCTCCCCGCCGCCCCCGTCGTCGTCTCCTCCTCCTGCTGCTGCTGCTGTTCCTCCTCCTCCTCCACCGCCACCGATGCTGTCGCCACCGCCTCCTTCTCCTCCTCCTCCGCCGCCGCCGCAGCCACTGCCGCGCGCCTCCTCTAGGAAATGCGCGTCGGCGGCGGTGTACGACGGCGATGGCATTTCGGCACCCTCCGCCGCCGCTTCCCCGCCGCCCCCGTCGCCGCCGCCTCCTCCTACCGCAGCTGCTCCTACTCCTCCGCCACCGCCGCCGTCGCCGCCGCCTCCTTCTCCTCCTCCTCTTCCTTCTCCTCCTCCTCCTCCGTCGCCGCCACCGCCGCCGCGCGTCGCGGCCGTGTACTCCGAGACGGCGCAGTACGACGGCGATGGCAGTTCGGCATCCTCCGCCGCCGCCGCCTCCTCCGCGCCGCTGCCGCCGGTGTCCTCCCGCCGCGCCTCCTCCACCATCTCCACATCCGCCTCTTGCGTCGCTCGCGCATGTCGGGCGCCCATGCTTGCCGAAGATAGAGGTAGCGGCGGCGGCGCGGCGGGGCGGCGGCGCAAAGAAATGGGGGCGTAATTTGTGTGCCGACTTCCAAGCCCCGGTTTGAGACTGTTCACGCAAACCAAGATTACAGAAAAACGTCCGAGCGGTCAGCCAGTGTCCTCTCATTGCGCTGCACGCGGCGCCAATGGCGAGGCAGCGCGCGTGGTGCATGCGTGCGTCGCTGGAGGCCGTCGTGGTGGGTCCCGCCCCCCGTCCCCTTCCTGCTGTGTTCACCGCTGTGCACGCGTGCCTGCTTCACAGCGTCCTGGCTTCGGCAGCCGGGTGCCGTCTATGAAATGCGCGATGGCGTGGCGGACTCGTCCCCTTTCGGCCGCGGGTTCGCCTGGCTGGGTGACGGAAACGGCGGCGGCGCCGTCAGCGACGTCCGCGCCGGCTGGCACGGCGGCACCTCCGCGACCCGTGCATTGAGCTCCTGCAGCGCAGTCGTGTGTTAACAGCAACGAATCTCATTCTCCTTCTTTTCACGACTCACACCACCGCGCCTTCTCCTTGTCTCGAATCCCAGGTGCTCGCAACGACGCTGCTCGCGGTCTGGGTGCTGCACGCCGCGCGCCATGACACGGAGGCCGCGGCGCTGCTCCTGTTAGGGGGCGCCGCGCTCGCCTCAGAATGGCTCGGCCTCTGGCGCGCGGGCGTCGGCACCCCTGTCGCGGCGCGCCAAGGCATCGTTGGGGGCGCACATCTCGGCTTGCTCACGCTCCCGTGGTAGGGCGTTGCAGGTTGACCCTTTGACACCAACGTTGAAAGCGCCTAAAAGAGAGCGCTTGAAGCTGAAGTATGTGGATGCGCTTTCAAAACGTTGCGTAAAGTTTCCACTTGCGCCGCTACACCATGGGTCTTCGCGTCGCGCGTCGCGGCGGTGGCGGCGAGAGGGATGGTTGATGTTGGCGATGCGTTCAACCTCTGGGCGTTCTGGGCGTCAGCTGCGTTCGCCGCCCCTGTGCTGACGCAGGCCTTCGTCGCGTACGCGAGGTTGCCGGCTGTGGTAAAGAGTGCTGCAGTGTTGGCGACAAGCGCAGCGGGTGCCCACCGCCTGCTCGCGCTGGCGGCGGCGGGGGGAGGGGCTATGGCGGTGGGGGCGGCAGAGGCGGCGGGAGCAGGGGTGGCGGGGGCTGAGGCGGCTCCGTCGGGGATTGCGCTCACGGTGATGCTCGCCGCGCACGCGCGGCTTGCCGTGGGGCTCACGAGCTGGATGATGCACGCTTTCCCGGGGACACTGACTCTGGGCGAGGCGCTGCTCGTGGCGCAAGGCCTCGCACTGTGCTTTAGCGAAGCCGTGATGGTCACCGCTCACCGCGCGCTGCCGCCTGTGCCGGGCTGGCTGCCGGCGCACGTGGCGAGGCAGGGACTGACGGATAGTGCTCGCCACATTATGGGATGCCGTTCCACTCAGGAAGCTAGGGTTCAGAATGCGTTTGATGACATGGCGAGGACTATCCATGAGTCCCTATGGCGAGCGAGCGCAGCGACGTGCAGCTCGCGATCATTGGCAACGTGTTCGTGGCGTGCGCACTCGTGTGCATCATCCCGGTGTGGAACCGGCGACGGGACCGGGCGCTCTCCGAGGCGCGCCGCCGCTGCCGCCGCTTCAGCCGCGCTGCCGCCGCCGTCGCCGCCGCTGTCCTCGCCGTATGGCTCTGGCTCGCATACCTCCGCGCGTTCAACGGCCGCAACCCGCTAGTGTGGTTCGTCTGCTACGTCTGGAACCAGCCCGGCATCTTCGACTTAGCTGCGTACTGGTAGGGCGGTGCAGGCTGACCCCACGTTGACACCAAGCCTCTTGTCAGCGCTATAAGCTGATGTGTGATGAATCGCTTTCTCAAGTAGCTTTCCATTTCATGTTGCGCCACTAAATGCAGGGGATTGACCCTCGCGGCGTCACTCGCCATCATTGCTGTGCTCTCCAGCCGGACGACGACCCACATGCCCACTACCATTCTGCGCAAGACTTACCACCTGCTGGCGGTGGCGCTATTCTTGCCACCGGCGATGCCCCGCCGCGTCACGGGCAGGAGCTTCCACTTGCCCAAGTTCATCCCAGTGCCCTCCCGCCAGGGGCTTACACCTGTCCACTTTTCGTGAGCAGTTGATGTAGGATATGTTGGCTGGTTGGACGTGTACAGAGACAAGAACGGCTCAGGGTGAGCTGAGAAGCGGACGAGTCAAAGGCCCAAGTCACAGGGGTGTTGCCCGAACCTGAGCTGCTGGCGCTCGCATTCTCCGTGGCGTTGACTGTGTTTGCTGCCTTAGAGGTGGCGCGGGTGTCGCGGGTGGTGGTTCCAGTGCCGTGGCGAGGCGGCAGCGGCAGAGGCAGGGGCTTTGCTCTGGGCGCAGAGATTGACGCGTTCATGTCGCGCTTCACAGATGCACGAGACAATATCAGTAGTGGCGGCGGCAACGTCAGTAGCGGCGGAGGCGGTGGGGGCGGCGGGGGGGGCGGGAACGGGAGCGGGAGGAGGGTCAGTGGCGGCGGTGGGGGAGGCAGTGGGGGCGGCGGGGGCAAGGGCGGTGGGGGTGGAGGGATCATTATCAGCCATTTCTCGTTGCTGCTAGGGCTGGCAGTTCCGTTGTGGATGACGCAGGAAGCATGGAACCCGCTAGAAGCAAGCGTTGACAACAACACTAGCGCTGCGGCGGCGGCGGCGGCGTTCCATCAGCTGTCTCCCTATGCGGGAATCATCACGCTCGGGATAGGCGACACCGCGGTATGGACTGATAGATACTGCTCGCCCGTCATTAAACGCATTCCGAACTCTCCTTTCTTGTGTCAGACGGCATCTTATGACACGGAAAGCGCTCTCGCAACGTCATCAAACGCGTTGTGAACCCTCGTTTCTTGAGTCAAACATCACCATATGACGTGGCGAGCATTGTCCATCAGTCCCTGCACCGCGGCGTCCGTGGTGGGCATCACGCTGGGGCGGCACAAGATTTGCCGCCGGTGGCACAAGACGGTCCAGGCAGGGATGTTATTGAGAACAAGCACTCGACCGACGTTGAATCTCCGCCTGCTTCTCCTCCTCCTCCTCCTCCTCCTCCTCCTATGACAGGGGGGTTATTGAGAACAAGCACTCGACTGACGTCGAATATCCTCCGTCTCCTCCGCCGGCGCGTATGTATGAACTTTGTGGGTTTATTGAGACCAAGCACTCGACCGACGTTGGATCTCCTCCTTTCAACTCCTCCTCCCCCACGCGTCTGAATGATCATTCAAACTCAATGTAAGTCTTGCTCTGATCTGGATCGAGTGCTTGTTGTCAATGACCCTCCTGCCAGGGCACGCTGGCGAGTGCGTGCGCCAACGTCATGGGTGCGAGGCTCGTGTGGGGTATTGTGAGTAGTGGCGACGGCGGCAGCTGGGGCGGCGGGGGCGGTGAGTGTCCTTGGACTGCGATTGGCGTGGCGGGTAGGGCCTGACATATTAGGATCGCCACTTTATGTGATTCTTTTCGACTTCACGAGACGAGGGTCTACAATGTGAATGATGACGTGGCAGGCATTATTTGTCAGACCCTAGTGGCGGGCGTGGGTGCTGCGGCGCTGGAGGCGGTGACCGCACAGCTGGACAACGCCTTCCTACCCCTGCACTTTGTGGCCCTCTCGCAGCTCACCCTCACCGCCGCGGCCTTGAGGGCGAGACCCTGATGCGAGAGATTGAGGGTGACAGCTTGAGTGTGTGTGCTGCCACGCGCTTGTGTGTGTGTGTGTGTTGTGCGTCAGTGTGTGTGCTTCCACGCGACTGTGTGTGTATGCGCGTGAGTGTGTGTGGTCGAGAGAGATGAGTGATAGGACGTTGTAGCTAGACTGTCTAGGCGGCGCTGGAGGCGGTGACCGCGTAGGTGGACAATGCCTTCCTGCCGCTGCACTTCGTGGACCTCTGCTGCACTTCGTAGACTGTCTAGGCGGCGTTTACAAACACAGCTCGTCGCCGTTGCCTTGAGGGCCCGAGCGCGAGAGACTGAGCGCAGGAGCTTGGCACGAGTGCTTGAGCTGTGAGCGACGACACATATGTTTATGTGCAATGTGCACTTAGCTAGTTGCTCGGTGTTAGTTTCGAAATCATCCAGCAACACATGAATTCATTTATTTTCTCACAGGTGATTTGCATTCACATTTGCCTGTATGCAGTACTAGTACACGTTGCACACTCACAGTATCGAGAGGAGGGTGATGAGAACGATGCGACGGATATTCGTCTGCTGCACCTCGAGGGTGTTCCGGCTATCAGAAGCGAACCGCAGAGAGCGGGCGAATGCGATTGGGTGGTCAGGGCAGGAGTTGAGCCCTCACCCACTGCGCCACCTCCGTGTGCCTTGCTGCATCTGCGAATTGTGCGCACTGGTTCGCATCCCACGGGCAGCCGTTCTCCCGCGCCCACCTCAGCACTTCCAAGTGGCCGCCATGAGCGGCGAACGCACAAGTCCATGTGTCCCATGGGTATTCGTGCTCCCTAAGCCACTTCAGCACCTCCCGGGTGCCCGCCCTGAGCGGCGAGTGCACAACAGTCTCTTTCCGAGCCCTCGATGTCCTGCTCCAACGGACAACCATGCTCCCGCGCCCACTGCAATACCTCCAGGTGCCCGCCCCACGCGGCCCGCGCACATGTCCACTCATCCCAAGGGCAGTGGTGCTCCCGAAGCCACTTCAGCACGTCCAGGTGCCCGCCCTGCGCAGCGCGTGCACAACAGTTCAAGGTGAGCTCGACAAGATCGTTGTCCTCATCG
>Ga0307489_10000093_pt1 | contig 43563 bp, 44 predicted proteins | sample SB12metaG_FD_202247 | JGI IMG/M metagenome (GOLD analysis project Ga0307489, IMG submission 202247) | Sea-ice brine microbial communities from Beaufort Sea near Barrow, Alaska, United States - SB 1.2 | ecosystem: Environmental > Aquatic > Marine > Coastal | place: USA: Alaska | collected... | reverse complement strand
ACATGCTGTCTACCGCATTGATGTTTTATCTTCGGTCGATCGGCCTTGGTCAGTAACGCGATTGCTTCAGGTAGATTGCGATTCAAACTCGCAGCACCCAAGCTACCCCCAATGACCAATATGTTTAAGTTTCTATTTTGTCGTGCAGTCAATCGAATTTCAGGCAATTCAAGTCCAATCAAATCCACTCGAACCGGATTGCCTATAACTTCACTTCGTGGAATTTTGTTTGCCGCTTTGGCAAACCCAAAATAATTACGAACTGTTAGACGGTAAAGCAAACGATTGGTCAACCCCATGACTGAATTCTGTTCGTGTAGGAATAATGGAATATTTAGAATCCAGGCCATCAAACCACCAGGACCCGACGCAAAACCACCCATGCCAAGCACTGCTTTTGGACGGTGTCGCCTCAGTATTTTTTGTGCTTGCCAGCAAGCACGTGCAATTCTAAAGGGTGCCAATATCAAAATAGTGAAACCGTTACCTCGTAACCCCTTCACACTGAGCCATTCGATAGCAAAATTCGCAGCTGGTACGACCGTTGCTTCAATACCGGCACGTGTACCTAACCAGACAATGGTTTCACCTTGGTTACGTAAATGCTCGGCAACGGCTAATGCTGGGAACACATGCCCACCTGTACCACCGGCCATTACTAAAATTGGTTTTTGATCCGCAATTATCATGCGGTCACCCGTTTATTTTTACCATGACCAACTTTTTTACGGGCCTTGTCACGAATAGTCTTATTACCCTTTCTCGCCGCATTCGATTCAGGGCTTCCAGCTTGTTTAAATTCTTTATAAGCGCGTAGCACTAAACCCACCGCAAATGACATGCTCAAGATACTATTACCGCCATAACTGATAAATGGCAATGTTAATCCTTTTGTTGGTAAAGCACCCATATTAACGCCAATATTGATAATTGCCTGTAGCGTGATCAGCAACCCGACTCCATAACAAAGATAGGCACCAAAAGCTTGCTGGCCAAGCAACGTCATTTTCCCAATTGCAAAACAACGTAAAGCGAATATGGCATAAAGTGAGATCAAGATGACGGTCCCAAACAGCCCAAATTCTTCAGCGTATATAGCAAACAGAAAGTCGGTATGCGCTTCTGGCAAATAGAATAGTTTTTGAATGCTGCCACCCAAACCACTCCCAAACCAGCCGCCACTCCCGATGGCTATGAGCGACTGAGTTAATTGGAAGCCACTGTTAAATGGATCAGCCCAAGGGTCAAGAAAAGAAGTAATACGCGCCATTCTATAGGGAGACGAAACCGCAAGCATCACCATAATTATCAAGGTGCCTGAGACGAACAGTATAAACTGACCAAATCGAACCCCCCCTAGAAACATCAGGCTTAAACCGGTTAGCAGTAATACTGTGGCGGCCCCAAAGTCAGGTTCCAAAATTAATAAAGCACTTGCAAACGCCATAATAAACATAGGCTTCAGGAAGCCCATTGTGTTGGTTTTGACTTCTTCGGCTCGCCTAGTCAAATAACCACTGAGATAAATGATCAGGAATAGTTTTGATACTTCTGATATCTGAAAGGTAAATAAGCCAAAATTTAACCAACGCGTACTGCCATTGACTGTGTGACCGACACCAGGGATTAAAACGACACCCAGCAATAAAATTGATCCAAGCATGAGGGCCATGCCATTTTTGTTCCAGAATTGAAGTGGGATTCTCCACGCTATCCAGATTAACATCAGGCTCATTAAAATACGCAAAAACTGTCTTTTTGCATAATAAAAAGGATCCTGAATTTGCTGATCAGCAATGCCGATCGAAGCCGAAGCCACCATCACTAGCCCCAACAATACGAGTGTGATGTATATCAACAGAATGACACGGTCAAGATCCAAGACAAAGTCAAAGCTTGGCCTATCTATTAGTGACGTTTTTCTGGTTGCTTGACTAGTCATATTGCAACTGCCTGACAAGGTCTGCAAAATCACTACCACGCGCTTCAAAATTTGGATACATATCAAAACTAGCACAAGCGGGTGCGAGTAAAACACAATCGCCACTAAGCGCTTTTTGATTCGCTAGAATAATCGCATTTGCCATGCTGTCGACACGCTCGATAGGAGCAGCACCCTGCCATGCCTGTTCGATTCGGTTTGCGTCAACACCCATCAGCAATACCAATTTTACCTTCTGTTTAATGGTTTGATAAAGAATGCTCATATCGGCATTTTTTGATTGCCCACCGGCAATCAAAATAATCGGACGATCTCGTCCTTCTATCGACGCTAACGCTGCACCAACGTTGGTTGCCTTAGTATCGTTGACCCATTCAACGCCATTAATTTCAGCGATCCACTCACTGCGGTGAGGAATACCTTTAAACTCAACCAGCCCATTAATGATGGCTTGGCGAGAAATATCCAGCGTACTAGCCAGTGCCATAGCGGCTAAACAGTTAGCCCAGTTATGGCGGCCAAAAATTTTCAGTTGATTAACATTGACCCATTGTTCACCTTTGTACGCTAACCAGGTGCCAGCGTCGTTTACGACTAATCCAAATTCAGCAGTACCGTTGGCCGTCAAGCCAAACAGGATGTCACTTGAGTCATGACACGTCGTTTCGTCATCTTGATTGCTGATACAGTTTTTAGCATTTTGATAAATATGTAATTTAACTTGAATATAATCAGCATAACTGTCGTAACGATCGAGATGATCTTCCGATAGGTTCAACACGGTCGCAGCGACAGGCTTTAGAGATTGCGTTGTTTCTAGTTGATAGCTAGATAGTTCGAGCACGAAGTAATCGGCAGGTTTTCGCAATAAATCGAGTGCCGGAATACCTAGGTTACCACCCACACCAACTGACTTATTGTCGGCGGCAATCATTCTCCCGAGTAATGTAGTTACCGTGCTTTTACCATTTGAACCAGTGATTACAATAGTGGGCTTGTCAGTGGTGGCTTGTGCAAACAATTCAATATCGCCAATAACCGATTTCCCAAGATCAATCGCCTGTGCAACTTCAGGCAGTGCAATTGATACCCCAGGACTTACCACTAGTACATCTGCCCAATCAATCAGTTCAGCATTTAACGGTTGCTTAACAATGTCCGCAGATGGAAACTCAGTGCGCAGTGCATCAAAATAAGGGGGTATATCTCGTGTATCTTGAACACGACAACGATAGCCCAGCGACATCAGATATAGCGCAACAGAGAAACCAGTTAAGCCCAGGCCTACTATTAAATAGTTGGCGTCAGCATGTTGTTTGGGTTGTTCGCTCATATTTAGCATTAACGGACCTTTAGGCTCGCTAGTCCAATCAGTACGAGAACAACAGTGATGATCCAGAACCGAACAATGATACGAGGTTCCGGCCAGCCTTTTAATTCGAAGTGATGATGCAATGGCGCCATCCGAAAAATACGCCGGCCGGTCAGTTTGAACGAGGCCACTTGCAACACCACTGACATTGTTTCAACAACAAAAATGCCACCCATAATAAATAGCACGAGTTCTTGACGCACAATGACCGCAACAACACCCAATGCAGCACCCAAAGCAAGAGCCCCGACATCTCCCATGAACACTTGCGCTGGATAAGTGTTGAACCACAAAAAACCAAAACCAGCACCTACAATCGCACCGCAAAATACAACCATCTCACCCACACCAGGTACATAAGGAATGCCTAGATAAACTGAAAAATTATAGTTACCTGTGAGATAGGCAAAGATGCCCAATGCACCACCGACTAAAACAGTCGGCAAAATAGCCAATCCGTCCAAACCATCAGTTAGATTCACGGCATTACTACAGCCGACGATAACAAAGTAAGTTAAAACAACATACATCCAACCAAGATCGATCAAAATATCTTTAACAAAAGGTACAATGAGTTGTGTCTCAATTGGAAATTGAGCGGTGTTGAATAAAATCAATGCCGCAGCTAGGCCGATCAGAGACTGCCAAAAATATTTCCATCGACCAATCAAACCCTTCGAATTACGGTGTACAATTTTTTTGTAATCATCAACCCAGCCAATCGCACCAAACCCGATAGTGACAAATAAAACAATCCACACAAATCGGGATGACAAATCACTCCACAACAAAGTGCTGACCACGATGGCGACCAAAATCAAAGCGCCCCCCATAGTCGGTGTGCCAGCCTTCGAAAAATGACTTTTTGGGCCATCGTTGCGCACGCTTTGACCAATATTGTAGCTACTTAAATAACGGATCATGGAGGGCCCAATCACGAGTGAAATAAGTAATGCCGTTAACACCCCAAGAATGCTGCGCATGGTGAGGTAGCCAAACAGATTAAATCCACTATGGAAGTGGGACAGATATTCAGCCAGGCTATAGAGCATTTTTAGGCCCTTGTTTGTCTTGATCCGATTTACACTGTTTAGGATTAATTTTAGAGAGGCTGTGTTCTTTGGCGACAGCGTCAGAAACAACCAGAGTTGTCACCAACTGATCCATACCCGCACTGCGCGAACCTTTAATGAGCAGGTTCACATCCTGATGTATTAAACTTCGAATCAGCGTGGCGCTATCCTCAGCCTTATCGAAGCAGTAACCATTATCACCAAAAATAGTGCTGGCGACACAACTCATCTGGCCTACCCCAAAAAACTTTTTCACACCTTGTTTTTTTGCGATCTCCGCTACTTGTCTGTGTAGTAATTCAGCATTACTACCAAGCTCGCCCATATCGCCCAAAGCCAACCACGGCTCGCCCTTTAATGCACATAGAACCTTAACGCCCGCCTCTACCGAACCCGGGTTAGCGTTATAACTATCGTCAATAACCCGACTATGCTTAGGGCCTTGTAGAATTTGCAGACGGCCTTTGACAGGCTCGAAACCAGATAAGTTTGAAACCGCTGTTTTAAATTCAATACCGGCAATCACTGCGATTGATATCGCTGCTAGAGCATTACGCGCGTTGTGCTCACCAAACACATGGATATAAACCTGGCTCACCTGTCCCTTATATTTGCTCGTGAGCATTAAACCCTGTTCTGTTGACTCCCATTGCCCTTGCACGTCTGCTGTCGTATTCAGTCCACAATTCATCGTATGATCAGCCGTACAAGTCGATTGCCACTGCTGGCTAGCTACCTCGTCTGCATTAAAAAGTGCACGGTGCTTGGGTTGACAGTAGGCATAGAGTTCACCCTTTGCATCGACTACACCCTGTAGACTGCCAAAGCCAGTCAAGTGTGCGGCGGCCGCATTGTTTACATACACAATATCAGGTTCGGCTATGGTAGCCAGATTGGATATTTCACCTGAATGATTAGCGCCCATTTCGACAATCGCATAGCGATCTTCTTGTGATAATTCAAACAAGGTTAACGGCACGCCAATATCATTATTGAAATTGCCTTTGGTGGCGTGGGTAGCCGCTTCTTTTTGAAATATTTGATACAGCATTTCTTTAATGGTGGTTTTACCATTGCTGCCAGTCAAACCAATCACAGTTGCAATACAGCTATGACGCCAGAAGTTAGCTAACGTCGCCATTGCTTGTTTGCAGTCTGACACTATTATTTGTGGAATATCACATTCCTGTTGTGATTCGACCAATGCTGCAACAGCACCATTTTTGAAAGCACTCAACACGTAATCATGTCCATCGAAGCATTCACCTTTAATGGCGACAAATAATTGTCCACTACAATCATTGCGACTATCGATAGTTACGCCTTTAAATTGAAGTGTGAGTTGCCCTTTTCCAGCAGCAAGCACGTTGACACTAAAAACACCGGCTAGCTGCTGTAAGGTGAGAGAGATCAATTCGCAATCCTCAGTATTTGTTGTACGACCTGACGATCACTAAAAGGATGTCGCTCTGTACCGACTATTTGCTCCAATTCGTGGCCTTTTCCAGCAATCACGACCAGATCGTCTGTGCCTGCTTCAGACAGTGCAAACTTAATGGCTGCCAGGCGGCTGTGGACTACAGATGCTTTTACTGGGTTCGAAAAACCTAATAAAATCTGCTCTAAAATTTGTTCAGGTGACTCAGTTCTAGGGTTGTCATCAGTGATGATGACTCGGTCAGCCAGTTGCTCTGCTGTCTTTCCCATGCCTTTGCGCTTACCTTGATCACGATCACCACCGCATCCGAAAACGCACCAAACTTTACCCGTTGTATATTCTCGGCAGGTGATTAGGCAGGCACGTAGTGCTTGTTCTGTATGGGCAAAATCAACGACTACAACGGGTTGATCAGGTCCACCTTTAAATTTTTCCATCCGCCCTGGAATAGGTTGCAAGTTAGTAACTGACAGTTGAATTTGTTCGCGATCAAACCCAAGTGCAATTAAAATCGAAATACAAGCCAAGGTATTGTCGATATTAAAACGTCCCATCAAGGCCGTATTGGCAATGATCTCTCCCACGGGAGAAGCCACTTGCATGCATAACCCTCGATCAGTGATGTCGCTTTTAATCAGCCGAACTTCAGCAACAGTCGGCTGGCTAACTTGCACGTCACCCAAACTTGAAGATTGAGGCTGCGCCGAGAACCGGACTAGTGCCGATGATGTTTCTACGGGTTCACACAAACTACGCCCAAATTCGTCATCTGTATTAACTACTTTTGTGGATAATTCAAAGTCATGAAATAATCGCGCTTTTGCCGCTGCATAGGCTTGTCGAGTGCCATGATAATCGAGGTGATCTCGACCTAAATTAGTCAGCACGGCAATATCAAAATCGCAACCATTCACTCGATATTGATCGAGTGAATGGGATGAAACTTCCATCACAACATACTCACATTGTTGCTCTTGAAATTCATGCAGGTAGGATTGCAGCGTAATCGCGTCAGGCGTCGTGTGGGTAATGGGCTGACGCTTATTACCAACCCCATAGCCGATGGTTCCAACACTGGCTGTTATTTTATTGAGTTGCATCAATGCCTGTGTCACCAAGTGAGTGACGCTGGTTTTACCATCGGTGCCGGTCACTCCAATAATGGTCATTGCCTTACTTGGCTCACCAAAAAACCGACTCACAATCTCACCATTGACTTGATCAAGATTATCAACGCCGATCCATTGGGTCTCTATTTGGGTTCTAAGTAAGTCTATTTTATTTTGGCTGTATTCATCTTGAACACAGTACAACACGCCAACAGCACCCGCTTCTACAGCATCAATGGCATAGTCGATACCATGTGTTGTGCCGCCTTGCAGTGCAACAAACAAAGAGCCAGCTGCAACCTGACGGCTGCTGCCCACAATGTCTAGTATATTAATATCTGGTATGGGCTGTGCTACGCCAAACCCTTCTAATAATAAGGTTAATGACTTGCCGACCAATTTTGGATTAGTTGCTATCACGCACCTTCCTCCTTATCAGCTATCTGCGCTTGCAACGACGAAATTTCGTCCGGTGCAATATCCAAAATCCGCAAAGCATTACTCATCACTTCCTGAAACACCGGCGCTGCTACCGTACCACCGTAGTAGCCGTTTTGGGTCGGTTCATCGACTATCACTGCCATCACCAAACGAGGATCACTAATAGGAGCGACACCGGCAAAGACAGATAAGTAGTTATCTTTATCATAACCACCAGCCGAGCTCTTTTTTGCCGTTCCGGTTTTTCCACCGACTCGATAACCGGGTATCGCTGCTAATTGTGCCGTTCCTTTTGGGCCAACAACTTGCTCCATCATTTCAAGCACTATTTTGGCTGTTTTAGCCGACATAACGTGTCGTTCAACCTTATTCTCGATCTCTGGCTCTGGCTCTTTACGTATTAAGCTCACATCAACATGCCGCCCTTGATTGGCGATCATCGCATAGGCTCTGGCCAACTGCGTAATGGATACCGACAGGCCATAACCAAAACCCATGACGGCGTGATCGAGCTTTTGCCATTCAGTGAAATGTCTAAAGTAACCTGAAGACTCACCAGGGAAAGCCACGCCCGGTGGCTTACCAAATCCATAATCGTTAAATGACTGCCAAAGCGCTTCTTGCTTCATCGACAAGGCAATACGTGAGGCACCGACGTTACTCGATTTGCGTAAAACACTGGCGAGATCCAACACGCCATAATTTCTGAAGTCTTTAATGGGATGACCACTCACCATGTACCAACCCGGAGAAGTGTCGATTGTACTTTCGGGGCTGTAAAGGCCGCCATCAATAGCCGCTGCTAATGTGAACGGCTTAATCGTCGAACCAGGTTCGAAGACGTCGGTTAAAGCGCGATTTCTACGTTGGCCTGAAGTCCGTTTTTTAGCCTGATTTGGGTTATAAGAAGGCTGATTGACCATTGCCAGCACTTCACCCGTTCTGGCATCGAGCAACACCGCGCTTCCTGACTTGGCTGCATGATATTTAATTGCCCGAGCCAAACTGCGATATGCAATATACTGCAACCGCATATCAATGCTCGAGTAGACATCCTTACCCGACTGAGCTGCCTTCACCTGATTGATCTCCTCTATCACGGCCCCCTTTCGATTACGGATAATGCGACGCGCACCAGGCTCCGCTTTTAGCCAGTTATCGTAAACCAACTCAAGCCCTTCCTGACCCTTGTCATCGATATCAGTAAACCCGACAAGATGACCGACCACTTCACCAGCTGGATAATAACGATGATATTCACGCTGTGTGTAAACGCCATCAATACCATCTGATACCTGACTGGCTAGTTCAGGTTCAATCTGACGCTTAAGGTAGACGAATTCTTTGTTGGCTTTACGCCTTAAGGTATCGACTGAATGACTGTAATTGATCGATAACTTTTGGGTGACTTTTTTAAGCGCTGGTAGGTTCTGCAATATTTCGGATGGATTGACCCAAACAGAATCGACTGGCGTGCTGATTGCTAATGGCGTGCCCAATCGGTCAAGGATAGCGCCACGATAGGCCGGTGTTTCGATAATGCGGATTTGACGCTGCCCACCTTGACTGGCGAGAAACTCTTTTTCGACGATTTGCAGGTATAGCGCACGACCAATCAACCCAGTCAGCAAAAATAACAGGACGAACAAAACAAAATAGTGTCTGCCACCAAAAAATAAAAACTGGCTGTCCGTGTCACTCATGGTAAACGCACCAATTGAACCGTTCTGGGCAACTTCATCTTTAATGTTTTACGAGCATGTGATTCGACATTACTGTGGGTCGCAAGCGTACTGTTTTGTAACTGTAATCGTCCCCAGGCGATGATTTCTTGATCTTGTTTTTTTTGAACATTCCTTAGCTCTGAAAACAAAACTCGACTTTCATGTTTGACATAGATCACCGTCAGTGCACTGCCGAGAACAAAAGCTAACAGCAGCGCAACCCAGATTATCTTTTGCATTAGGCTGTTCTCTCAGCGACGCGTAAAATCGCGCTTCGAGACCTCGGGTTGTCCTTTAGCTCACTAGCGCTAGCTTTAATTGCTTTACCCACCAAACACAATCGAATGTTCGATACTCTTTCACTTTCTCGAATTGGCAGCCCTCGTGGAACCTGGGGTTTAGTACTATGCCTTTTAAAGAACCGTTTGACGACTCGGTCTTCCAAAGAATGGAAACTAATAACCTGTAATCGTCCACCAATTTTTAATATATCAAAAATCGAATCCAGTACTTTATGGATATGCTCTAGCTCTTGATTGATGTGGATACGAATAGCTTGAAAACTTCGGGTTGCAGGATGCTTGTGATTTTTTCCTTGAGGAATACAAGCACTGATTAGCGCCGCTAAAGTCGCAGTGTCATCGATACAACCTTCTTCCCTGGTCTCAATAATACGCTTCGCTATACGCCGCGAACCACGTTCCTCGCCATACTCCCAGAGTACTCGAGCAATCTCTGCTTCTTCAGCCTGCGCCAGCCAGTCACTCGCCGACTGATCTTGCTCTGGGTTCATACGCATATCGAGTGGGCCATTGCGCTGAAAGCTAAAACCTCGATCGGCATCATCTAGTTGTGGCGACGACACACCCAGATCGAGCAATACGCCATCAATCTGCTGCGCCATACCCAGGCTAGTAATATGATCACTCAGATTTTCATAGTCATCATGCAATATCCTGACCCGGCTATCACTGCCAAGTAATATTTCCGCCTGTTTTATTGCATCCGGATCTTTATCCATAACGACAAGCCTGCCGTTCTCTCCCAACTGGGCCAAAATCGAACTCGCGTGTCCGCCTCGACCATAGGTGCCATCAATATAATAGCCATCTGGCTTGATATTCATGTGCTGCAATACTTCGGTGTGAAGTACCGATGAGTGCTCGAATTGTGTTGTGGTCATAGGGTTAACTCCGCCAAAGCGGCTGGCAATTCACCATTAGTTTTATCGCTCACCCATTCGTTACGACATTTGTTCCATCGCTCTTCATCCCACAGCTCGAATTTTTTACCCTGCCCGATCATCACCACTTTCTTACCCAGCTCGGCGTATTCACGTAATGGTGTAGCAATCATCAGTCGGCCATTCGCGTCGACTTCGACATCGGTGGCGTGACCAATTAAAAGGCGTTGAATACGACGAGTGGTAGGATTAAAACTAGGTAGGGCTTCGATTTTTTCTTCTATCAACTCCCACTCATTGAGTGGATAGATCAATAAGCAGAGCTGTTCGGTATCTATTGTGATGATTAAATGGTTTTGACAAATTTCAGACAACATCTCCCGATAGCGCGCAGGCAATACTATTCTGCCTTTCGCATCTATTGATAAATTGGAGACCCCCCTGAATTTGCGCACTTTTAGTCCCGCCGTGTGACACTATATGACACAATTAACCACATCCAGACACAATATGGCTTATTTCAGATTTATGTCAAGTGAATTCAAACCTGTTAAACAGGATTTTTCTTAACAACGTCAATCACTTAGCAAGGGGTAAAAAGATGGATAATGATATAGGTATATAAAACGAAAGGTTATTGAAACAACTTAATGTAAAACATTAAGAAGCCTCAAATTCATGTGATAATTTTTTGTTTTGCGAGGCGGTCAAGTCTATTTGCTGCTCGCAAATAAAAACCGAAGGTGAGAAAAAAGGAAGTCCGCTATAAACTGGCATGTTTTACATTAGAACTAGTGCCTGTCTTAGCTGGGTGTAAGTCGAGGTGTAATTGTGTACCAGAACAAAGACCAAATCTACAACCAAGAATGGCAGCAGTGTTGCCTAAGCAGTCATTCACACTGAGATGGCAATCCAATACCGCCGGGAACACATCTGACGCGCTAAAGTGGCTGCCTTCAACCTCTGCTCCCCAGCCTAAACCAAGAGAAGTGATAAGTAACATTACGAGTATTAGCCATCATTTAGATTCGCCCTACCACTCACACTCTCATGCAAGTGCAGCCTGAACCTTGTCAATGTCAAATTAAGTATGCGAGTTAGGCATCTTCATAACCCAAGCAGTATTTGTAAGTTATTGACACTTCGTGTCTAGTTAATTTAGATTAAAGTGACTTTTAATTATTGGGCATGGTGTATTTATAGGTCATTGGAGTATTTGTTGACGGTGCCTGGCCAGAAAAAGTCTTGGGTGAAGAGGGTAAGAACCGTGCTCTTAAGCAAAGCTTGCTGCTCAAATTCACTACTAACGTTAAATCTCTCGCCCGAACTTTGACAAACCTAATACTATTTTCTCAATTTTAATCGAGTCACTCGAAGTCTTCCAGCCCCTTGTCGAAATGCGAACATAGTCATCAAGCACCACCTCTCCAATTATAAAAGTACGTTAAGGGCCCAACATTAATCTTACAGCCATCACCTGCGATTGACCGTCAGTGTGAAACTGATCTTTGAGATTAAGTAGAACAAAAGAATGAACGCAAGTCAGTGAAAGTGAAAAGTATTGCCTCGAAGTAGTAAATACTTCGTATTCTCACGTACAACTCCTGATCTTAGAGCGAATAAAATAAAAACCCGTTTAAAATAAACGGGTTATATTTATAAACAAGTCAGCCTGTAAGCCGGGTTCTGTCTAGGATAATCATTCATCTGGACTAAGAGTCACCTCTAGTCTCAAGCGACCAACCCGAAAACAGCGCGGACAACGCTATAGTATTCCTATTTGGTCTTGCTCCGAGTGGGGTTTACCATGCCACTTCTGTTACCAGAAGCGCGGTGCGCTCTTACCGCACCCTTTCACCCTTACCAGCCATGATCCTAAGATCAAAACTGGCGGTTTACTCTCTGTTGCACTGGCCGTAGGCTCGCGCCTCCCAGACGTTATCTGGCACTCTGTCCTGTGGAGCCCGGACTTTCCTCCAGCCCTCATATCGTGAAGATATTCAGGCCAGCGATCATCCAGCTGACTTAAGCAGGATCATACCCGAAAGTGCGAGCAATAGTCGACTTTTCTTACCGATAACTGGCGACCTGTAATAGATCCAATAGAACTGATCGACTAGCTCTGGCTCCTATTACTTTGTTAAATTACTGCTATTGATCAGTAAAGTTTACAACAAGTGAGTACTAAGAATACTTGTGATACGCCAAAGACTTTAAAAGCGTACACTTTTCATCGGTTTGAAGGAATGGTGCGATAACCAATAGCACATGCTTTCGACTTTCTGAATTAAACCATTTCATCCAAGCATTTTCTGTCGACCAGCGAGCGATAACAACATAGTGATTGGGTGCTTGTACATCAATTAACGACTCTCCAGAAATATATCCAGGTGCATTGGTCATTACATTGAGTAAATTTCCAACTGCCTTTTCGTAATGAGACTCCAGTCCTTCGGCTATAACACGCTCAATAATTACTTTGATCATTTTAAAATTTCGATCTCTAAAAATGGAAATGATAAGTTTACCACTTAACAACCCCAACTTTAAATTGCTATCAACAGCCTAGGACTAGTGCAGTATCGACGCAGCTAACTACACTGGATTCATCTGTAATGAATATGGCATGGATCCTTCTCTCTGGGTGACTCTAATGTTGTAACAATGGCGTTATTTGACATTGACACCATTACCGAAAAGGACAGGGACGGCATCAAAGTAGAATTTTGTTCGACACCAGCAATAGTCACTATTTCAAAAATAACGGCTCGTGGTGAAAGGCTTTGGTAAGATATTACGATGAATTTAAAAACTTAACCAACAGTATAGCCTCCCTAGCTTATCTATGTCGGTTATATGCCAGCGAGTAACAACGCTGGAAATTACCACCTGAACTTCGATTTGGGGGAAACAATAGCGCACTAAACAAAAAGCTGCCCTAACCCAAAAAAAAGCCTTATCTGCTGCCCACAACGGTAATAAAATAAATAATGTCCAATTTTCATCAACTCTCATAATGAAAGTAATGGCATCACCGCACTGACCCCTGTCAATAGCGGATGATACCCACAACATTATTAAACGGGTTTATTTAGCTCTAATGCCTGTTGGTAGATATCATTCTTCTTTTTGCCACTAATGCGAGTTGATAGTTGTACTGCTTTTTTTAGCGGTAGGTTTTCTAATAACAGCTTCAAAACCTCAATATCTTCATCGCTCAAGGTTTTTTCGCTGATGGTTATCGGGTTATCAATCAATACTACAAACTCACCTTTTTTAAGCGCGGGTTCTTGTTGCATTAGCAACAGGATTTCCGCTGGGGTGCCCGACATGAAACGTTCGAAAGCCTTGGTCAACTCTTTGGCAACGACGATACGATTGTCAGCATATAGCTCGCAAAGCTGCTCCAACAGACGCTCGATTCGATGAGTCGATTCCAAAAAAACCAATGTGCCTTGCTGCTGTCTTAAAGCACTTAGCTTCGATAACCTTTCCGAATTTTTCGGTGACAAAAATCCATAAAAAGTAAACGGATCTGTTGGCATGCCGGCAGCACTTAATGCAGCAATAATACTGCTCACGCCAGGTATTGGACTCACCCGTAGCCCGGCATCTTGTACTGCCTTGACTAATGGATAACCCGGATCCGATATCAAAGGGGTTCCAGCATCAGAAATTAAAGCAATATTGTTACCCTGCTTCAGGTCATCAATGATGCCGTCAATCCTATCCTTCTCATTATGTTCATGGAGAGACATCAGTTTATTGCGAATACCTAAATGATTTAAAAGTCGAATACTGTGGCGGGTGTCTTCCGCCGCAATAACGTCAACCTGCTTCAAAATTTCGATAGCACGCAGGCTGATATCGTTCAGATTTCCAATGGGTGTTGCTACAATATAAAGTACGCCAGTCATCCGAAAGAGTGTACACTATTAAATCGTTGTAGCTTAGTCAGTACTTCGCCTTTATTATTCAAATGACTAACAATCGATGAAACCTCCTTGGCTCAAATTATTACTCTCGGCAACACTGATAGTTACTATTTCAGCCTGCCAAACACCGAACCTAGCACTGAACCAAACAGCCACATCTACAACTAAAATCGATTCAAGTTCTGACTCGCTATTAACACCAACCGAAGAAGAAATCCTCTCTGCATTTGAGCTTGAGTCCAATCAATACTGGCTTGACGCTGCGCTCGCTTACCAAGCGCTATCGACAAAAAGTGGGCAGCCAGAGAAATCATCTTTTCTTATTAAATCAGCCCTAATGCTTTATCAAGCGGGTAACTATTTTGACATTGCTGCTTTCTTTGAATCACTGCAGAAAAACGATATTCTCGAACAAGATCAACTTTATAAAAGCACCCTGCTGGCTGGCACTTACTTTGCTGAAGGTAAAATTTATGAAGGTTTGCTCGGGCTACCTCCAATTGAAGAAATAATCGACTGGCGTTATAAAGCACTGGCGTTGAACATTCGCTCAAAAGGTGTTCTTGCCATAGGCAAGCCTAAAGAAAGTGCTGAACTGAGAATGCAAATTAGTGACTATTTGAAAACTCAGACCGAAATTGAACAAAACCATGACTTCATCTGGGACGCACTTAATCGAATCCCAGAAAGCACAATGGCCAAAGAACTGTCTAAACCTCAAACTGAACAAGTTCGTGGGTGGTTAGAATTGAACCTAATTGCAAGACGCTCGGATATGTTACCGGAGAAAATTAAGCCTTGGATAAATAAATGGTACGAACGTTATACCGAACATGCCGCTGCAAAATTATTCGCACTCAATCTGTTAGAAGAAAGCAAGAGGATCAACATAAGACCAGAACGAATCGCGCTAATGTTGCCATTTTCAGGTCGATTTGAGCAGGTTTCTGAAGCAATTCAAAACGGCTTTCTGTACGCCTATTATCAAGATCAACTGACTAAAGATCAATTAATACAAGATCAGTTAAACCAAAATCAGTCAATTAAAACAGAACTAGAAATTATCAATGCCAGTACGGATGCCGCTGAATTCAACCTTCAATACCGCCAAGCAATCGAAAATGGCGCCGACTTTGTTGTTGGCCCCATTAACAAAACGTTAATCGAGTCACTCCAAAATCGCGACAGCATGCCAGTGCCAACACTGGCTTTGAATTATGGAGATGAATCCAAATCAACTGATTTAAACCTATATCAATTCGGTTTGAGCCCGGAAGATGAAGCCGAACAAATTGCCGATTATGCACTAGCTCAAGGCAAGCGCCATGCCATCATCCTGGTCCCTGACACCTCTTGGGGACAGCGCTTACATCAAGCATTTAAGCTAAGATTCGAATCTCTCGGTGGTTATGTCGTTGACAGCGAAACCTATCCTTCGAGCAAAAGTGATTACTCTGTGTCAATCAAAAAGTTGCTGAACCTTAACACTAGTAATTTGCGCAAGTCGATGATCCAGCAAGTGATCGGGCAATCAGTTGAATTCAACCCTCGCCGACGACAGGATGTTGATATGATTTTTGTAGCGGCCAACTCTCGACAAGCCAGGCTAATCAAACCTCAACTTAAGTTTCATCATGCCCAAGAATTGCCGGTTTATGCTACCTCTCACATTTCATCTAGCAATGCCAATGCCGATGATGATCGTGATTTGAATGATATTTTATTCGTCGACATCCCCTGGATGCTGGATAAAGTAAACAACCTAGATCATCAAAATATATCGAAGTTATGGCCTAATAGCAGCAAACGATTGAGTCGATTATTTGCGTTTGGTATAGATGCTTATCGACTCATCCCCTCCCTGCGTCGATTAATGATTAACCCACAGGACTCTGCTCTCCAACATACCGGCGCATTGTCAATTAATAGTATGGGCCGAGTTAAGCGATCGCTACTAATGGCAACTTATAAAAACGGTTCGGCTGTTCTATTAAAGGCACCCGCTCGGTAATCATTTGTCAACTTGGCGAATGCGGATATGACGAAATACTCTACAAGCAGAAGTAGTATCGACACCGGCAAACACTATGAGAAGCTCGCAAAAGACTACTTACGACAACAGGGACTGACGCTACACGAACACAATTACCACTCTCGATTTGGTGAGATAGACCTCATTATGTTCGATCGGGAAGTTTTATGTTTTATTGAAGTCAAATTTCGTAAAAGTAATGCATTCGGTGGTGCTGTTTCGGCGATTCCACATGCGAAACAACGAAAAATCATCAAGACGGCACAATGTTATATTTCATCATCACCGGCAATAGCACAAAAGCCGATGCGCTTCGATGCACTAATTTTGCAACTTGATTCGTCGCTTTCTGACCTAAATATAGAATGGATTCAAAACGCCTTCTACGCAGAATAAAACAACCCAAAGTCCACCCAATCGACAAGGTTAAAAATGAATGAGTGAAAATTTCGTGAGTGATGTACAAAATCAAATAAGCCTAGCTTTTCAGGCCAGCATAGAAACCAAGCAGCAATCCGAAATTGCGCTGAGTGAATCGATTGAACTAGCATCGAACCTATTAAATCAAACCCTACTCAGCGGCAACAAAGTGATGATTTGTGGCAATGGTGGATCGGCAGCCGATGCCCAGCATTTTTCTTCGAAGTTACTTAATCGATATGACCGAGATCGCCCTGGCCTGCCCGGCATCGCACTGACGACGGATAGCTCTACTCTCACATCAATTGCTAATGATCATGATTACCGGCAAATCTTTTCAAAACAAATAACCGCGATAGGCCAGCCTGGCGATCTACTGCTGGCCATTAGCACATGCGGACAAGCTGAAAATATTGTCGAAGCAATCCGAGCTTCAAATGAATCCGACATTGCCGTCATTGCCCTCACAGGAAAGGACGGCGGTCTGATTCAACAGGAATTAAGCATCAACTCTGTAGAAATCAGAGTGCCATCAAATGTCGATGCCCGAATCGAGGAAGTTCATCTTTTAATTATTCATATTTTATGCGAGTTGCTTGATCTGCAACTGCTCGGTCCAGCCGATCAAAACAGTGCTACTTAACGACAGTTAGGCTAGGGCGATTTGTTTTTTTCGATTCGATAGCTTTAGATCCCTGCTTCTCGTCAGTTTTCTTTGCGTTGGGGTCTGGTTCTTTATGGGGCTCTTCATTAAACATCATACCCTCACCATTTTCTTTGGCATAAATAGCCAATATAGAAGCCATTGGGCAATAGACGTTTTGTGCTACGCCACCAAATCGAGCTGAAAAAGCAATGTATTCATTATCAAGCTCTAATGCTTGAATCGCACTTGGTGTTAAATTGAGTACAACCTTGCCATCGTTTGCAGTGCCTTGAGGAATCATCACCCCGTAAAAGTTGGCATCAACCAACAAATACGGAGTCATATCATTCTCCAGCAACCACTCATATAGGCCACGAATCAAGTAAGGTTTGCTAGAAGTCATGTTCATTAAATCACCATTAGAAGCAATTAAGCAACCATATCTCTTTCTTGCTCAGACAAACTAGCCTGAAAAGAAGGGCGTGAAAAAACACGCTTCATGTAAGTTGTAATTGGCTTGCATGAAGGTGGTAATTCGATGTCGTAATAAGGTAGACGCCACAAAATCGGTGCAATGCTACAATCGAGTAAACTAAACTCATCCGATAAAAAGTAAGGTTTAACAGCAAAAACTTCAGATGAATTAATCAAGCTTTCAGTTAGGGCTTTCTTTGCCTGCTCCTGCTTTTTTTCTGTACCATTTTCGATATCACCCAACAAACTAAACCAGTCGCTCTCTATACGAAATAAAGCCAAACGACTTTTAGCACGTGATACAGGATCAACAGGCATTAGTGGTGGATGTGGAAAACGCTCATCCAGATATTCAATCAAAACTCGCGCGTTATAAAGCACAAGGTCACGATCAACCATCGTTGGTACCGTTGCATAGGGATTTAAATCAATTAAATCCTCTGGCAAATTATCCATATCAACATCATGGATTTCAACCGTAATGTCCTTCTCAGCGAGCACAATGCGTGCGCGATGGCATTCTGGGTCAACCGGCGATGAAAAACAACTCATTACCGAACGACGATTCGCCACTATTGACATATTTTAATCCTTGGTTAGTGTATGTCTTTCCAAAATTCTTTCTTAAGAAAATAAGCCAGAATTAGGAAGAGAAATAGAAAAATAAGTACGCCAGTTCCGACATTTTGGCGGGTTTGACGATAAGGCTCTGATACGTAATCAAGGAACCCAACCAAATCATGGATGGTTTGATCGTATTCAGATGGAGACAAGCTGCCTGGCTTTACAATATCGAAGCCAACAATCACTTCATACTTTTCACCATCACTATTTAAGCGTGTGCCCATTTTAGGTACTTGATAGCCCTGCAATTCGGCCAACACGTGCGGCATGCCAACTTTTTCAAAGACACCATTGTTCATCCCATATGGTCTTGATTCATCCACGTAAAAGCCACGAAGATAATTGTATAGCCAATCAACACCACGCGAACGCGCAATCAAACTCAAATCAGGTGGTACTATACCAAAAGCCTCCGCAGCATAATCTGCATTCATAGTATTGGTCATTAATGCACCAACTTTGGTTTTTTCGCCATACTTATCAGTGGTGAAAATTAGATTTTGCATTAATTGATCATCATCAATTTCAAGATCAGCACCCACTCGGTTATAGCGCGAATAGGATACTTCATGACAGCCCATGCAGTAATTCACGTAAGTACGAACACCTCGTTGCATAGACGCCTTATCGTCCCAATCGATTGTGATGTCATCATTTGGGAATGACGCACCGCCACCAGCAGCGAAACCGATTACAGGCAGCAAAAGGCCGGCAATAAGAATTAACGTCTTTTTCATTAAAGGATCCTCTCTGGAACAGGCTTTGTTTTTTCGTTTTTACTAATCCACCAAATACCTAGAAAGAAACCGAAATAACCAACACTAAAAACTTGCGCAAAAAATGTTTTTAATTCGGTTGGCGGTAATGCCCCCAAGTAACCAAGACCGATAAAACTAATGACTAACATGGTTAGCAGCCATCTAAACGAATTAGCTCGATAGCGAATAGAATGCACCTTGCCACGATCAATCCACGGCAACAGAAACAAAATAGCAATGGCAGCAAACATCGCCAGAACACCCGACAGCTTATGCGGCACTGCTCTTAAGATGGCGTAAAAAGGCGTGAAATACCATACCGGCGCAATATGCTCAGGCGTCTTGAACGGATTAGCGGGTATAAAATTAGCATGCTCTAAAAAGTAGCCACCCATTTCCGGCATAAAAAACACCACGGAGCTAAATAGAATCAAAAACACAACCACACCAACAATATCTTTTACCGAATAGTATGGGTGAAACGGAATACCATCCAGTGGAATGCCGTTCTCATCCTTATGCTTCTTAATTTCAACACCTTCAGGATTATTTGAACCAACTTCATGTAAAGCAATAACGTGCATCACAACAAGCATCACCAGAACCAATGGAACGGCAATAACGTGTAGCGCAAAGAATCTATTAAGTGTGGCGTCAGAGATAACAAAGTCACCCCGAATCCACAGGGTTAAATCATCACCAACAATCGGAATTGCACCAAACAATGAAATAATGACCTGGGCGCCCCAGAAGGACATTTGTCCCCACGGCAACAGATAGCCCATGAACGCTTCTGCCATTAACGCCAAGAAGATGCACATTCCAAATATCCAGATCAACTCACGTGGTTTTTGGTAGGAGCCATACATCAAACCACGAAACATGTGGAGGTATATGATCACAAAGAATGCCGATGCACCGGTAGAATGTAAGTAGCGAATCAGCCAGCCCCAATCGACATCGCGCATAATGTGTTCGACCGATATGAAAGCCTCCGCACCATCAGGTTTATAGTGCATAGTAAGAAAAATACCAGTCACAATTTGAAGTACTAATACTAGTAATGCCAACGAACCAAAAAAATACCAAAAATTAAAATTCTTCGGCGCATAATACTTTGATATATGTTCTTCCCACATCTTAGTCATTGGGAAGCGCTGATCGATCCAGCCAGCTAGACCATTATTTTTGTTATCAGTATTCATTAAACTGTTCCATCCTCACCGATACGAATTACATCATTGCTGACATAAAAGTGGGGGGGCACCGGTAAGTTAGTCGGCGCAGGCACACCACTGTAGACACGGCCAGCAAAATCAAATTTAGAGCCGTGACAAGGACAAAAGAAGCCTTGAAAACCAGCAACTACCTCAGGCTGATACGTTGGAGAACAGCCTAGATGAGTACAAACTCCTTCAACGACCAAAAATTCAGGCTTAATGGAGCGGGCTTCATTTTTCGCGTACTCAGGTTGAATACTTTGATCCGACGTCGGATCACTAAGATTGCCATCTACCTTCGACAAGGTGGCTAAAATATTGGTATCACGCCTTACTATCCAGACCGGCTTGCCACGCCACTTTACTACGACCTGCTGACCTGGCTCCATTTTGCTGATGTCAAACTCAACGGGTGCACCAGCTGATTTGGCTCGCGCGCTAGGACTCCAGCTCTTTAAGAATGGAACGGCCACCGTACCAACACCGACTGCACCAACCACGACAGTCGCGGCAGTCAGGAAGTGCCTGCGATTATTATCTACACCATCAGAAGACATTCGAATAATCCCTGCTTTAGAAAGTTGAAAACCCAAAATAAAAACAACACAAGTAGATCTATTTCAGACATAAAAAACGGCCGCTAGGATAGCTCAATTTCACTTTTCCGTCGAGTCTATTAACGAATTAACTCGCCATAAATTAGGAAAGCTCAATAAAAATTACTAACGTGCGCAGCAAACAACAGATATTTACACCGGATTGGGGATATCAATAAACTGATGTTTCACGCTGAATTGTTCGGCAATCAACCGCCCCAATGCCTGCACCCCATAGCGTTCAGTAGCATGATGACCTGCTGCAATGTAATGAATGCCACATTCCTTAGCATAGTGAAACGTATTTTCTGATACCTCACCACTAATAAAAACATCGAAGCCCCTATCAGCTGCCTGATCAATATAACTTTGAGCGGCACCCGTGCACCAGGCAATGCGACTAATCGGCTTATCTCCAGCCATTAGACTCAATGGTTTAGCATTAAGTTTATCAGCAATCATGCTCGTAAGATCATCCAACGTTATAGGCGATGCTAATGTCGTATGAAACACAATATCGTGGACTCCAACGCTGGCAAAAGTCCCTTGAACTTCCCATCCCATAATATTGGCTATCTGCGCATTGTTACCAATCACAGGATGCGCATCTAAAGGCAAGTGGTAGGCAAGCAAATTTAGGTTGTTTTTGATTAACGCCCGAATGCGACGGGCTTTAAACCCAGTAATAACAGAAGACTCTCCTTTCCAAAAATAGCCATGATGGACTAAAATTGTGTCTGCATTTGCATCGAGCGCGGCCTCAATTAAATCTAGGCTAGCCGTTACACCAGAAACAATAGATTTAACTTCACCCACTCCCTCAACCTGCAATCCGTTAGGGCAGTAATCTTTAAAATCACTGATCCGAAGGTAGTCAGCGCAAAAATCACTTAGCTGCTGTAACTGCATATTTTTTCGTCCTCTATTGCAAGGTTCTTATGATACTATTTGGCTATGAGAATGATCAAAGCCGTTGGGTTTTTATTACAGTTTAGCCTTATAGGGCTAGCAATTGCCATATTATATTTGTTCTGGCAATCCGAACACTCAAGCCAAGATGTTTTAGTCTTTCTTTCGCCCCCAGAGAAGGCAATGCAAGCTAACATTCCTAGCCAGGTATTCATTCAAAGTCCAACCGCATCATATGCCGATGCAGTCGCCTCATCTTTTGAATCAGTAGTTACTATCTATACTTCTAAAATGGTGGTTGAACAATCACATCCTTTATTGCAAGACCCCATCTTTAGTCAGCTATTTGGCGAACAACTAAAACGACGACAACGAAGCAAAACAGAAACCAACCTAGGTTCAGGCGTCATCATCAGTAATGATGGCTACATCATAACCAATCAACATGTCATTGATGGAGCTGACGAAATATTAATTTCGCTGCCAGACGGACGCGGTAGCCAGGCTGTTTTAATTGGTGAAGATAAAGAAACTGACATTGCTATTTTACAAATACCTATTAGTGGTTTAAGCCGTATTAAATTAGCCCCAGACCAGCCTGTCCGGGTCGGTGATGTTGTGCTAGCCATCGGCAATCCATTGAATGTCGGCCAAACGGTGACGATGGGCATCATCAGCGCCACAGGTAGAAATCGAATAGGCTTAAACACTTTTGAAAATTTCATCCAAACCGACGCGGCAATAAATCCAGGAAATTCAGGTGGTGCCTTGGTCAATGCTAATGGAGAACTAATCGGCATCAATACGGCAATTTTTAATCAGGCCAGTGGGACACAAGGCATCGGCTTTGCTATTCCCACCTCAATTTCACTCGATATCATGCAGCAACTCATCGATCACGGAAAAGTTTCTCGTGGATGGTTAGGCGTTGAAGGCATTGAAATCACTGCTAAAGCAGCTTTATCTACCGGTAACCCTAATATTAAAGGGGCACTCATCGTAGGCGTGTTCATCGACAGCCCAGCCGATATGGCAGGCATTCGGTCTGGAGATGTTCTGGTCGCAATAGATGGTAAGTCAGTGTTAGGAGTGAGGGATCTGCTAGAAAAGGTCAGCTTTCATAAGCCAGGAAACGCCTTGGAAATCACTGTTTATCGTGGCCAAAAGAAATTCACTTTTAAAACAATTGCTACGGAACGACCAAGGTAACTTGCTTAGCCAGTCGTCCGCTTTGAACTAAACGGGTTGCTTAATAACCCGAAGCCTAAGATCAACTCGAACTTAAATACTAATCCGTGACACCGCAAAAAAAAATTACTTAATCCGATACTCAGCTGAACGAGCATGGGCAACTAACCCTTCACCACGCGCTAAAACAGAAGCCAGCTTACCTAACTCCGATGCACCTACTGAAGAACAACCAATCAGGCTCGACCTTTTCTGAAAGTCATAAACACCCAGCGGTGATGAAAAACGTGCGGTTCTGGATGTTGGTAAGACGTGATTAGGACCCGCACAATAATCGCCAAGTGCTTCGGCAGTATAGCGCCCCATAAAAATAGCGCCGGCGTGCCGTATTGATTTGGCGACGGTTGCAGCATCATCAACTGAAAGCTCAAGGTGTTCTGGCGCAATGTAATTCGCGATTTTTACAGCGTCATCCATATCAGAAACATAAATAAGTGCGCCACGTGCAGTCAGTGAGGCGCGAATAATGTCCTGACGAGGCATTTCTTTAATTTGTTGCTCTATACTAGCCTGAACCTGATCAAGAAAAGCAGCATCAGTAGACAACAATATGGCTTGCGCATTTTCGTCATGCTCAGCCTGTGAAAACAAATCCATCGCAATCCAGTCAGGGTCTGTCTTACCATCACAAATAACTAAAATTTCTGATGGCCCCGCTATCATGTCAATACCCACGGTACCAAATACCAAACGTTTTGCCGTCGCCACATAAATATTGCCAGGACCCACAATTTTATCAACCGCAGGAATTGTTTCTGTCCCATAAGCCAATGCTGCAATCGCTTGCGCGCCACCCACAGTAAAAACCCTATCGACACCCGAAATGTAGGCAGCAGCCAACACAAGCTCATTGATCACACCTTGAGGCGTCGGAACTACCATAATAAGCTCTTCAACCCCAGCCACCTTGGCTGGGACCGCATTCATTAACACAGAGGACGGATAAGTTGCCTTGCCACCCGGTACATAAAGACCAACTCGGTCGAGAGGGGTTACCTGCTGACCAAGAACAGTGCCATCAACTTCAGTGTATTGCCAGGACACTAGTTTTTGATGTTCTGCGTATGAACGAATTCGCTCGGCTGCGGAATCGAGTGCATTGCGCTCAACATCAGACAACGATTGATATGCCCTCTCTAACCGCTTCGGTGACAACTCTAATTCTGATGCGGTATCGACCGTAAGGCCATCAAACTTTTCGCTGAATTCCAGCAAGGCTTGATCACCTTTAAGCCTTACCGAGCGAAGAATCTTATGAACCGTATCAAAGATAGCTTGATCCGATTCCGTCTCCCATGACAATAAATCTTTTAATTGAGATTCGAAATTATTTGATTGACTGTCAAATCGTTTGATTTCTATCATTATTACTACCCTGCAACTGCTTTTTCGATACGACTAACGAATTCTTTTATAGCTTGATTTTTCATCTTTTGAGAGGCTCGATTAACAATCAATCGTGATGTAATGTCCATAATATGCTCAAGTGGCATTAGTCCATTCGCCTTCAGCGTATTTCCAGTATCGACCAGATCAACGATCAAATCAGACAAGCCAACGATTGGGGCCAACTCCATTGAGCCATAAAGCTTAATCAATTCAACTTGACGACCTCGCTCAAGAAAATACTGCCGAACTATTCCAGGATATTTAGTCGCCACCTTCAACCGCCCAGAAGGTAATGCCTTATCGGGGAAACCAGCAGTCATCAGTTTGCAGCCCGCAATTTTTAAATCAACGCGCTCATATAAACCGTCGCCACCATGCTCAAGCAAAACATCCTTACCCGCAATGCCGACGTCAGCGGCACCATATTGAACATAAGTTGGAACGTCAGATGACCTGATGAGTACTAGATTAATATTGGCATGGTTAGTGGTAAAAATTAATTTTCGACTTGTCGAAAGGTCATCTACCGGCTCAATACCCGCACGTTTTAATAGCGGTAAAGTTTCAGCTAAAATACGCCCTTTCGCGAGCGCAATTGTCAAAATTTGGGACATAATATAATGTAGTGTGATTTCAATTAAATTCGATTCATTTAGGTTCGAGTTAACTCAATCTAAAGTCTAATTAGGTACGCGTTGAATGTTAGCGCCTATGCAGGCGAGTTTTTCCTCAATATGATCGTAACCACGATCGATATGATAAATACGTTCTACAATCGTTTCACCTTTAGCCACTAAACCAGCCAAGATTAAACTAGCCGAAGCACGTAAATCTGTTGCCATCACTGACGCACCGTTTAAGTCATCTACGCCTTGGATAATCGCAGTATTACCTTCAAGCTGAATCTTCGCCCCTAATCGTGACATTTCCTGAATATGCATAAATCGATTTTCAAATACAGTTTCAGTTACGGAACCAGTGCCATTCGCAATGGCGTTCAGCGCACAAAACTGAGCTTGCATATCTGTCGGGAATCCAGGATATGGAGCGGTTCGAATATTAACAGCCTTCGGCTTACGACCTTCCATGTCTAACTCAATCCAGTTATCGCCAGTATCAATTATTGCCCCAGCCTCAACCAATTTGGCCAATACTGCATCAAGTAAGCTAGGGTCAGTATTCTTCAACAGGACCTTACCACCCGTAATAGCCGCAGCGACTAGATAGGTGCCAGTTTCAATACGATCCGACAAAACTGTATATTCGCAACCTTCCAGCTTTTCAACGCCATGAATTGTAATTTTATCAGAGCCTGCATTTTCTATTCGACCACCCATCGCATTAATGAAGTCAGCAAGATCGACCACTTCAGGTTCACGGGCAGCATTTTCGAGGATTGTAGTGCCCTCAGCCAGACTAGCCGCCATCATTAAATTTTCAGTTCCAGTAACCGTTATTTGATCCATTACGATATGGGCGCCCTTTAGTCGATCTGCTTTGGCGCGAATATAACCTTGTTCAACAGTGATTTTAGCGCCCATTGCCTCCAGCCCGGAAAGATGGATATCCACCGGCCTCGCGCCAATTGCACAACCACCAGGCAGCGAAACTTCAGCCGTACCATAACGCGCTAATAGTGGCCCCAAAACCAAAATCGAAGCGCGCATGGTTTTAACTAGTTCATAGGGGGCAAAAGTATTTTCAATGGTGGAGGGATCGATCTCAACACTCATCTTATCACCGATGGTAATAGACACCCCCATTCGCCCGAGTAACTCCATCGTTGTGGTGACGTCATGTAAATGAGGTACATTATTAATCACAACGGGTCCACTCGCTAACAAGGTGCCCGCCAGAATCGGTAAAACCGCATTCTTCGACCCAGAAATTCGAACTTGTCCCGATAAGGGAACGCCACCTTTAATAATTAATTTATTCATAGACTAATAAACTTTGCATCCATGGGGAGCACCTCTAGGAGTAATGATTTTTTCATAATTTGTTTTTTTACTTCTACAAAACAGACACACATGCCATTCATGAAAATAAGTGCAAGAACGCAATGCGCAAAAAATCTGAGTCTAATTTAATACATGAGAATTCGGGCATGACGTTAATGCGGTAATCACGAGAAAAATGCATTTATAGAGCGGTTTTGAAATTAGGAGAAACAACATTCTACCAGATGTTTTGGGCAATGACTGACAAGAATATAATTCCATTTAGCTACACTGTATTAGCTGAAATTTAGAGCTAGCATTATTAAACAAGACTCAGTTTTATTGATTTCTCTCGTTCAATAACTTGATGAGACCCTCAACACCATTCTTTTTAATTTCTCTGTCAAAACTGGAGCGATAGTTAGTCACGAGGCTAATACCATCAACTTGAATATCATAAACCTGCCAGACCTCTTTGCCTCGCCTTAAACTGTAATCAAGCGGAATAGCTGCCCCACCCACTTGGGTGACCTCTGTCTTCACCTTCACTTTACCTTTTTCAACTGAACCAATCATACCGAGGAAATTAACTGCCTGATTATTGTATTCGAGTAGCGCCATACTGTAGGTCCGAATCAGCAGCGTTTTAAATTCGTCAACGACTCTCGCTTTTTGCTCATCATTAAATTCATTTCTATGACGATATAACGCTAGGTTAGTCATAGCCACAAAATTAAAATACGGTAAAACCACCTCTTCAACCAATGCAGATAGCTTATCTGGATTGGCTCGATAGTCATCTAAATTAAGTTTGATCTCGCTGAGTACTTTATCCGTGGTTTGCTTCATCAGTTGCTGCGGACCAACCTCAGCAGAAAAAACGCTTTGACTGAATAGGCCAATCAATAGCAATATTTTCATTATTAAACACGCTTTTATCATCAAATTACCCTGAGACCTAAAATTTTAAAATTAATTGACCGTAACGCTACCGATTATAACTTAACTGGAGCTGAATAAGCGCCTGATTGAAAGTCACATTTGGGGCATCTGAATTAGCCCTATCAGCTTTAATAAAAACGCCTCTAGTAAGTGCGCAACTTTATTTTATCACCAACCCATGTAAAAAATTTTATACTATCAACTACAACCTAACATCACCAATCTATTCCTTGGCATAAAACCAAACCGGATTGACTTTAAAAACCACAATAACTGAACGCCATTAACATTCATTTGACAATTATAAAGCCTAAATATGGCTTTTCAATCAAAAAAAAGGATTTTACTGGCATATTTTTTTGAGAGTCGTTAGTGTTAACGGATTACAAGAAAACTTAAAAAATAAACTATGGCAAATTCATTAACTGATAAAAAAAACTTTACTTATGACGAACTAATCTGTTGTGGGAAAGGTGAAGTTTTTGGGGAAGGCAACGCTTTGTTACCGCTACCTCCGATGTTAATGTTCGATAGAATAACTAGTATCACTGAAGATGGGGGTGAATTCGGTAAAGGCCAAATGATAGCTGAACTTGATATTAACCCCGACCTGTGGTTTTTCAAGTGTCATTTTGAAACCGACCCAGTCATGCCCGGTTGTCTTGGGGTCGACGCAATGTGGCAACTGATTGGGTTTTATTTAGGCTGGAAAGGCGGGCTAGGTCACGGAAGAGCGCTCGGTGCTGGCGAAGTAAAGTTCTTTGGTCAAGTACTGCCTAATGCTAAGAAAGTCACTTATCGCGTCAACATTAAACGCTTAATTATGCGCAAATTAGTTATGGGTATTGCCGATGCCACGATGGAAGTGGATGGTCGTGAAATTTACTCTGCTAAAGATTTACGTGTTGGTTTATTCACCTCAACCGATAGTTTCTAAAATTTCAAACACCAATTTAATTTTAGGGGGCGCATCTGAATATACAACATTCTCGCAATTGAAACCATTGCCACAATAGACTGTTTTTGACCGGTCGTTGCTAAAACACTCAGGGGCTTAACGTAGGAGCCAATCAAACTTGAAATCAAATTTTTGCACCTAAGGCTCTGCTCCTGAGGTTCTTTGTGGCAATTGTGCCAATGATAGCACATTGGCGATTTAAGCTCGATAACTTACAGCTTATATATCATTTCATGGATGCAGCTACAATTAGAACAATTAATTAGCACCTAACGATTGTTATAAAGATAACGCAAATTCCATTGTAAATGAACTACTGTCCTATTATGGAAGCGCAAAAAAAGTCATAAAAAAACACTATTTTTAGAGCCGCCCAAAATTATGTTACTAGCAATTAGCGCCATTATTTTTGGCTTAGTTCTGCTTACCTTGAGCGCAGACAAATTTGTTGAAGCGGCGTCATCGTTAGCAAATCATTTTGGGATTTCTCCTCTCATAGTCGGCATCACTGTAATTGGGTTCGGCACATCAGCGCCTGAAATTCTGGTATCCATCATTGCTGTTTTGGAAGGCACTCCAGATATCGCTATCGGCAATGCATTGGGGTCGAATATCGCTAACATTGGTTTAATACTGGGCGTTACTGCCTTTATTACGCCTATCCCAATTGCAAAAAGTTTATTGCGGCGAGAACTCCCCTTACTCATTATTGCGACAGTCATATTGACCGGGTGTCTTATTGATGGTTTGCTCGACCAAATCGATGGCATTACATTAATTCTAGTATTGATGGCTATTTTAGTATTTTTAATAAAGTCTCATCGGAACACCTCAAACAAGCACTGCTTTGATAAGAATTTAACAGCAAAAACATCTGAAAACATGACGTTTATTTCTGCGATTGTCTGGGCATTTTTGGGACTTATGATACTCATTGCTAGCTCAAAAGCTTTAGTTTGGGGCGCGACTTATATTGCATTAGAACTGGGTGTTAGCGAACTTATTATTGGGTTAACGGTCATCGCAGTAGGCACCAGCCTACCCGAGTTAGCAGCCTCTATTGCCAGCTTAAGAAAAGGAGTGCCCGACATGGTCATTGGCAGTGTTATTGGGTCTAACCTATTTAACTCACTTGCAGTCACTGGCCTGCCCGCTTTGTTAACAGACGTTAACATCGACTCTCATGCCGTCAACCGTGACCTGCCTGTCGTTGGTGGCCTAACTATTTTACTGCTTTGCTTCTCTTACTTTCCGACCTTGCCTACCCAATCATTATCGCGCGTAAAAGGCCTCCTACTCCTTTTTTGCTTTGTTATTTACCAATTATATTTGTATTATAGCGTTATGATTGGAAATACCTAAAATGAGTCAACATGCATACTTAGCGTTAGGCATTGCCGTCCTAAAAGCCGAGGCAGAAGCAGTTAGTGCACTAATCGACCGGCTAGATTCACGGTTTGAACAGGCTTGTGAATTAATTCTCAGCTGTAAAGGTCGCATTGTTGTTACTGGCATGGGGAAATCGGGGCATATAAGCAATAAAATTGCGGCTACTTTGGCCAGCACCGGTTCACCAGCATTTTTCATGCATCCTGGCGAGGCCAGCCACGGCGATCTGGGTATGATTACCAAGCATGACCTGGTAATTGCCCTGTCAAATTCGGGGGAAACTAACGAAATTACATTATTGCTGCCAATGCTAAAGCGAATAGGTATATCACTCATCGCATTAACCGGCAGACCACAGTCAACGCTTGCAACGACTGCCGATATTCATCTCGATGTAAGCGTCAGTCAAGAGGCCTGTCCTCTCGGACTCGCCCCTACATCCAGCACAACCGCATCCCTGGCCATGGGTGACGCACTGGCTGTAACGGTTTTACAAGCACGTGGATTTACCGAAGAAGATTTCGCCATGTCTCATCCCGGTGGCAATCTGGGTCGGCGACTATTGCTGCGGGTTAGTGACATCATGCATACCGGCGATCAAATACCGCTAGTGAATGCAGATTCCAGCCTGAAACAAACCCTGCTAGAAATGACACGCAAGGGGCTCGGTATGGCGGGGGTGATTGATTCGAAAAGCCTCGACCAAAAACATCATGTTTTAGTCGGTATTTATACTGACGGTGATCTGAGACGAACCTTTGAACAAATGCCCAATATTGAAACAGCCAGCGTCAAAGACTATATGACTCCGAACTGCATCACTATTCAGGCGCATAGTATTGCCAGCGAAGCCTTAAAAGTCATGCAGGAAAACAAAATAAACGCACTAATGGTGGTTGATGAAAATAACATTATTCAGGGTGCATTAAACATGCATGATTTATTAAGAGCCGGCATCGTCTAAAACCGAATGAATCAAACCATAAATATGTCAACTGAATCCATCAAAAATAAAGCTCAAAAAATTAAACTTGTCATTTTTGATATTGATGGCGTACTTACCAATGGCGGTCTCCAATTTGACAATGAAGGTTGCGAATACAAAACATTCAACTCGCTCGATGGACACGGCATTCGAATGTTAATGATTAGTGGTATTCAAGTCGCTATCATTACTGGACGCAAATCAAAACTGGTTAGCCATCGCATGAAAGAACTGGGAGTCGAACTCGTCTTCCAAGGATATCGGGATAAACGCCCTGCATTTGAGGCATTGCTCGAGCAAACTCAACTCAAAGCGGAACAAGTTGCTTATATGGGAGACGACCTCCCCGATCTACCGGTAATGACTCAAGTTGGTTTAGCCGTTGCCGTTCGTAACGCTCATGTATTCGTCAAACAAAATGCTCACCTAGTTACAGATTTGACCGGTGGTTCTGGCGCAGTACGAGAAACGACAGACTTTATTTTGCGGTCTCAAAATTTGTTAAATGATTTACAGGCTTCATACCTAGTATGAAAGGCATAATAAAAGCGCCTATCGTTGCCGTGATTGCAGTTGCCACCGTTGCTGCCATTGTCATAGGGTGGCTTTACGAACCAGAAAAAACCATTAGTCGGCCAGATCTTAAAATTCCAACTAATATTGATTACTTCCTGTCAGGAGTTCAGTATAAGTCTATGAATAATAAAGGTAATCTAGATTTCATGATGCAGACCCCGTATCTGGAGCACTTAACAGTCGCGAATATTAGTCTCATTGATAAACCGACCATACAGATTTACCGAGATGCAGGCGACTGGTGGGTAGAATCGCTCAGTGGCAAATTATACCATGAGCACAATAGCCTGCAATTAGAGGACAATGTGCTCATGCAGCGTGAGGGCAGAAATCCATTGCAAGTTCAATCCGAAGTCATGTTATTTCAACCGGACCTGGATCTAATTAGAGCCAGTAAGTCCATTCAAATAAAATCAGACACCGCCATTATCTATGGTAGTGAAGCCATTTTTGATTTGAAGAATCAAGTGTACTCATTAAAAAACACCAAAGCGATTTATCGTCTTGGAAATAGTTAAGTGAGAATAGTTAAGTTAATAGGTCTATTGAGCTTGCTGCTCTCCACCTTGGCGATTCCCACCCTCGCCTATTCAAAATCGGAAGACAATCAGCAGCCAATCCATGTCGAAGCCGACAGTCTTGAAGTCAGAGATAGCGACAATGTCAGTGTCTATACTGGCAATGTAAAGTTGTTCCAGGGCAGTCTCGAAATAAACTCTGATAAACTCACTTTATACTTCGACGACAACAAAACACTCACGCTAATGGAAATAACTGGCTCACCAGCCACTTTCAGACAACTCAATGATCGCAATCTGGAAATTACTGGTGAAGCTCTAAAGATGGAATATCGTGAATCTGAGTCGACACTTTTATTGTTAGATAAAGCAAAATTAACTCAGGGCGCCGACATAATTGAAAGTAATAAAATTTTTCTCAACATTGACAGTAATATAATAGAAGCTGGAAGCTTAGAGTCTAAAAGCCGAGTCCGTATGTTAATCCAGCCCAAACAGCCAGCTAATTAATAATGAATATTAATCACGCGATTAAAAAAGTTGATGACTAAAAAACCAACATCTCATCGACTCGAAGCCATTGAATTAGCTAAATCCTACAAAAAGAGGGCTGTTGTTAAATCAGTATCGCTGCATATTCAAAGTGGTGACATTGTTGGTCTACTCGGCCCAAATGGTGCAGGTAAAACTACCTGCTTTTATATGATTGTTGGCTTGGTTAATAACGACTCGGGCCAGATACAACTTGATGGTCAATCAATTGATCATCTACCTATCGATAAACGAGCTAGACAAGGCATTGGTTACCTGCCACAAGAAGCGTCTATTTTTCGAAATCTATCCGTAGAAGACAATATAAAAGCCGTTTTGCAGCTTAGAAAAGATTTAAATACGCAACATCAAAAACAGTTATTAGAAAGCCTGTTAGACGACTTCCAAATCACCCATATCCGCGACAGTGCAGGTATAGCACTATCTGGAGGTGAGCGCCGACGAGTTGAAATTGCGCGAGCCCTCGCAAACGAACCACTCTTCGTTTTACTCGATGAACCTTTTGCAGGCGTCGATCCGATTTCTGTCATCGACATTCAAAATATTATTCGCCAACTCGCTGATCGCAACATAGGCGTATTAATCACAGACCACAATGTACGCGAAACTCTGGGCATCTGTGACAGGGCCTATGTCATGGGTGAGGGCGTAATTTTAACCGAAGGCAACTCCAACCATATCCTCAAAAATAAAATCGTCAGAAAAACTTACCTAGGGGAGTATTTTAAGCTATAACAATAAATATCATTATATAAAAGATCATTCACGACAGACATTAAAAATATCGACAACATGTCATTTTGGAATTAGATGCATTTATGAAACAAAGTTTGCAACTACGCATAGGCCAAAGCCTAACAATGACGCCTCAGCTGCAGCAAGCGATCAAGCTGCTTCAACTGTCATCTCTCGAACTGCAATCTGAAATTCAACAGGTTCTGGACGAAAATCCACTTCTGGAACAAGATGACGACCTCAGTGAGCTCAACCTCGTAGACCGCGAAACAATTAAAAATGGCGATAACGACAATGAAAGCGAAGATCACGCTGAAATCCAGACCAGTGCTGACACCATTGCCGATAGCAGAGCCAAACAAACATTGCCTGATGAGCTAGATGTCGACAGCCACTGGGACGAAATTTATGACTCCGCGCCAACAACATCTCAAGCCAGTCATGATGACAACCGAGACATGTTCGAGAATCAAGCAAAAGAAGAAGATGCTCTCAAGGAACATTTACTCTGGCAACTAAATGGCATGCGCCTATCAGAAAATGATTATGAAGTTGGCTTAGCAATAATCGACTCGACTGACGACACCGGCTACCTAACTCAATCGTTAGAGGATATTTATATCGGCCTTAAAGCTCAACTAGCAGAAATAGAATTTGACGAAGTTGAAGCTGTTCTTAATCTCGTTCAGCATTTTGATCCCATTGGCGTATCGGCCAGAACACCAGCCGAATGCATGTTCATACAACTTCAACAATACAGCAAAGATACGCCTCACCTAACTAAGGCCCTGGTGTTAGTCGACCAATACCTTGAACAACTAGCCAGTAACGATGTCGCTCTCCTCAAGCGTCGACTTCAGGCAACTGACGTTGAACTTGCGGCCATCATTAAACTAATCCAGACCACCAATCCACATCCCGGGCATCTGATCAGTGAAAACCATGCACAATATATTGTGCCCGATGTTTATGTCCGCAAACATCAAGGCCAATGGTCAGTCAGTATCAATCGAGAAAATTCGCCACGGCTTCGCGTTAATGATCAATATGCAGGACTGATAAAACGCGCCGACAATAGTAAACAAAACACATATTTAAAAGACCACCTTCAGGAAGCTCGCTGGTTTATCAAGAGCCTCCAAAGCCGAAACGTCACACTACTGCGGGTTAGCCAGGCAATTGTAGAGCGCCAACATGCTTTTCTAAATTATGGTGATGAAGCCATGCAGCCAATGGTATTGCGGGATATCGCTGAACTGCTCGAAATGCATGAGTCGACCATATCACGCGTCACCACCAACAAGTTTATGCACACTCCCCGTGGTATACTGGAATTTAAATTTTTCTTTTCCAGTCACGTCAACACCGCTGATGGAGGCGAGTGTTCGGCTACAGCGATTCGAGCCATTATTAAAAAGCTAGTGGCTGCCGAACCTCAAGAAAAACCTTTAAGTGATAACAAAATTGCTCTGTTATTGGGCGATCAAGGTATTAATGTTGCGAGGAGAACCATCGCAAAATATCGCGAGGCACTTCATATACCTCCGTCTAATGAGCGAAAACGTCTCTTCTGAGACAACCATTGATTCGCAATAATGCGAGTCAGTCAACTATAGGAGATAACTGATGCAAGTAAGTTTAAGTGGCCATCACGTCGACATCACTGATTCAATCAGAAACTATGTACATGAGAAAATTCAACGATTAGACCGTCATTTCGACCAGGCCTTAGACATCAACATTATTTTGACAGTTGAAAAACTACGGCATAAAGCAGAAGCCACTCTTCATGTCAGCGGCAGTAATTTGCACGCTGACGACGTAAAAGAAGATATGTATGCCGCAATCGACGGACTAATAGATAAACTTGACCGGCAAGGCATGAAACATAAGGAAAAAATACAAAGCCACCGAAGCCGAGTTGAAGTTCCAACTGAGGAGCCTCTAGACCTCACAGAAGAGGCCTAGATTGATGGGCGGCGATAGACACATTAGCGTTAACTGCCGCCCATTTTTTTAACACTTGCATACTCTGCCTTTTGGGATAACATTCGTACATATTTTCTAACAACGAAACCATCGTTCACTCACTAAATGACAGTTACTGCAATTTTGCCCCCCTATCGAGTTTTTATCGATCCAAATATCTCTAGCAAGAAGAAGTTACTTGAATTTCTAGCAAACACTGTTACCGAACAATGTGGGCTAGTGCGGTCCAAACTTTTTAATAGTTTGCTTGATCGTGAACGTCTTGGCAGCACTGGTTTGGGTCATGGTTTCGCTGTACCGCATGCCCGACTGTCAGACCTGAAGGAATCGATTGGTTGTTTTGTGAAGCTGGCAAAACCGATTAATTTTGACGCCCCTGATAATCAACCAGTCGACTTAGTTTTTTGCATTATTATTCCCGAACACGCCACCGACGAGCATCTGCGAATATTGGCATCACTGGCTAAAATCTTTTCACAGTCTTCAATTCGTGAGGCTATGCGAACAGCGCACACCGTGAACGATGTTATTAAGATCATCGACTCAGCTGAGAAATGAAATCTTCACTCAAAATTGTTAGATTTTTCGAACATTACCAACATAAATTACAACTCAGTTTTGCTTCGGCTCCAGTCGGTCTGGAACGTGAAATCATGGTTTCACGTCAAAACATAGACTCTTTTGAAGCAGTTGATTATTTTAATGTGATTCGCACTTCCAGCATTGTCGTCGTTGGTTATCAAGAATCTCGTTATATCAACAAGCTAACGCAACTAGAACAACGAGAACTACTTATAATCCTGTTTCAGGGGCCTGTTAGCGCCCTCATTATTAGTGTAGACAATCGATTACCTGAACCTATGATTCGTCAATGCGAACAACAAAACATTCCCGTTTTTCAGTCTCGCTTACATGACTCCGAGTTACTTGATAAAACTCGCCATTACCTAACCCCCGTGCTCGCCGAACAGGTTGACGAACACGGTGTTTACGTTGAAGTCTACAGCTTGGGCTTACTCCTCACTGGCGAAAGTGGTGTCGGCAAAAGCGAATTAGCACTCGCATTAGTTGCCAAAGGGCATCGCTTAATTTCAGATGACATCACCCGATTTTCAAGAATATCTCCAGACGTCGTCAACGGAGAGTGCTCTAATCTACTCAGTGGTTTCATGGAAGTCCGTGGCCTGGGAATAGTCAATATTCGAGCGATGTTTGGCGCTAATGCACTCAAAACAAATAAGGCACTAAGGCTCATTGTTAATATGGTGTCACTCACCCATGAGAACGCCACACAGTTTGACCGACTAGGCAATAATATCGCCACTCGCAATGTTCTCGGCCTAGAAATACCCGAGGTAACTCTGCCCGTAGCGCCTGGTCGAAACCTTGCGGTACTGGTCGAAGCCGCTGCACGAAATCACTTGCTTAATATTAACGGCTACAATGCTGCAGAAGATTTTATTCAGCGCCAGAGCACCGCTATTGCGCAAGACGACCACCTGCTGAATGATGAATGGCATGAACCAAAACGTTAAAGAAATTGAGATGAAACTGATCATTGTTAGCGGCCTATCAGGCTCTGGAAAAACGGTCGCTTTGCATACGCTGGAAGATGCAGGTTATTTTTGTGTCGACAATTTACCGATTGGTCTACTGCCAAATTTTATCGACACCATGCTCGACTCCAAACCCGCCAGATATGATTTAGTTGCAGTCGCAATAGATGCCAGAAGTGGCGCAGGTGATATCGACCACTTTGATGAAATTATCGAAAAAACCCGAAAAAAGACTAGCTCTGTCGAGATCCTATTCCTAACTTCAGACATCAAAAAACTGATTACCCGCTTTAGTGAAACCAGAAGGAAACACCCCCTATCACGTCAGGGCCGTCCTCTGGTAGACGCCATCAACCTTGAACAAGACTTGCTCAGAAACATCTACTCAAAAGCTGATTTAGTGATAGACACATCAACATTTAATGTGCATCAGCTTCGTCAGTTGATCATCAAGCGACTGTTACCCAGCAATTCGTCTGAACTAGCGATTTTGGTGCAATCATTTGGCTTTAAGCACGGGCTGCCGACTGATACGGACTTTGTTTTTGATGTACGTTGTTTACCTAATCCACACTGGGAAAGTCACCTAAAGGACTTTAGCGGTATGGATTCACCCGTCATTGACTATCTTGAAAGTTTCCCCGAAGTCATCAGCATGTTTGATTCAATTAACAGTTTTCTGACGACCTGGATCCCGTGTTTTGAAAAAGAAAATCGTAGCTATATGACTATTTCGATAGGCTGTACGGGTGGACAACATCGATCAGTTTTTCTGGCCGAGAAAATTGCTCTGGCGTTAGAGAAAAATAAATACAACAGTACCGTCAGGCATCGGGAGCTGTCATGACTGTCAGTTTGTTGGTGATAACCCATAATCAACCGGGGCAGGAGCTGATCAACATAGCAACCTCCATTCTTGGCAACTACCCATTCGACGTTGAATTCATCCCCGTTTCAGCGAATATTAAGACAAGTGAGTTGGGTCGCTATGCAGATCAAATAAAAAATAAAATTTTTCAGTTAGTTACTGCCAATTCTAGTCACAATGGCATTCTAATATTGACCGACATTTGCGGTGCGACGCCCTACAACTTGGCAAAATATTTTTCGATTGATATAAATATCAATATTGTGAACGGTATCAACTTACCAATGCGATTAAGCGTATTAAACTATCCTAATAAATCGCTACAAGCGTTATCCTTAATAGCTATCGAAGGTGCCCATAAGGGTATCATACAGGACTGTTTATCATGATTTCTCAAGATATCACCATTATTAATAAGCTTGGGCTTCATGCCCGTGCCGCGTCAAAGCTGGTCAACTGCGCCAGTCAATTTGAAAGCGAGGTTTTAATTAATAAGCAGGGAAATAAAGTCAACGCAAAAAGCATTATGGGCGTAATGATGTTGGCAGCTAGCAAGGATACAGAAATACGACTGGAAGTTGAAGGCAGGGACGAAGCGCGCTGTATAGAGGCGATCTCGTCATTAATCGCCAATCGGTTCGACGAGGCTGAATAGTCCAAAAAAGTGCGTATAAACTAAACACTTATTATTTTTGAATACGCCACATTCGAATGGTCGCTCTGCTAAATGTAAACGCGATAAAGACCTTTTGCTCTAGCCCCTACATAGCCTACAATCAATGCCATGATTGAAGATAGCATCGAACAACTTCGACAAAAAATATCACTCGCATTAGAAGACGATAACGATTCTGCCATTACCCATGTCATTGATGGCATTGGCATTGCTGAACTAGCCAACTTACTAGAATCTTTACCCTCACATCAACGTGATCTTATCTGGCCACTAATAGACCCTATTTTATTAGGGGGGGTACTACTCGAAACGGGCGACGAAGTCCGTGACACAAAACTCAAAGAACTCAATGCCGATGAAATTACAGCCATCATCGAAGCCCTGCCCGATGTAGATGATCAAGCCGATCTTTTACTCTCGTTGCCGACAGAAAAAATCGCCAGCATACTATTTACCCTCGATGCCCTTAAACGGGAACGATTAGAATCAGTACTCGCCTACAGCGCGGATACCGCTGGCGGCTTGATGAATCTCGATCAGGTCACCATTCGAGCAGACGTAACGCTGGATGTGGTACTGCGTTACCTGAGGATGAGAGGTGATATACCAGATCAGACCGATCAGTTATTTATTGTCGATCGGCACGATCATTATTTAGGCGCATTATACCTGGCTGATCTCCTCACCAATGAGTTAGACGCGTTGGTTCAGGACATCATGCGTACCGATATTGATGCAATGTACGCCCATATTTCAGATACCGAAGTTGCACGTGAATTCGAAAATTACGATTTAATTAGCGCGCCTGTTGTCGATGAACAACACAAATTGATCGGTAGAATTACAATTGACGATGTGGTTGATGTTATTCGTGAGGAGGGAGAGCATTCTATTATGAGCATGGCGGGATTATCGGAAGATGATGATATGTTTGCACCCGTTATTATCAGCGCCAAACGACGTGGTATTTGGCTAGGCATCAATTTATTAACGGCTTTTCTGGCTGCAGGTGTTATCGGTTTCTTTGAAAATATACTTGAGCAAGTGGTTGCCTTGGCCATTCTCATTACCATCGTGCCTAGCATGGGCGGAATCGCAGGGTCACAAACACTCACTCTGGTAATACGTGGACTAGCATTGGGTCAGCTTGGCAGCTCAAACTATCGCTCACTAATAAAAAAAGAGATTCTGGTTGGCATACTTAACGGCTTGGTATGGGCTTTCGTAGTCGCCGCGTTTTCAATTGCCTGGTTCGAGAATTTCATCATCGGAGCAGTGATTGGTTTCGCACTGGTGATCAACCTTGTCGCTGGCGCTTTTGCGGGCGTGTTGATACCTTTGATTTTACGCCAATTGAACATTGATCCTGCTATCGCAGGTGGTGTGGTGCTAACGACAGTGACCGATGTTATTGGTATTGTTGCATTTCTTGGGTTAGCGACGCTGGTACTTAGTTAAGTTTAGATCATACCGAGTTAAGTCATACTTATTTAATCAAGCTCAGTAAAAAGTGAGCACCAACCAACCTACTTCATAAAAATCTCTAAAAATACTCTAATGGCAGACAAACTGCCTGATGACGTCATTAATATCATCAACCGCAATGCGCCAAACTTTATCAAGTTCGCTTTCCTCAATTCCCAGTAAACGAGTAGCTTCTGGATTAATTTGCGGCGTAAAACGCTCGCCACTACTGCCAACTGAGTATTTATTAACCCACGCATCAGCAATATGCACAGCACTACTCATAACTGCAAATTCACCCGATTGATCAGGCCTATGATGAAAAGCAACGGGCTCATAAATGGACTGTGGGATGTTCCAAGATTCGAGTATTCTTCCACCAACATCAGCGTGGGTATAAAATAATTGCTCGTGTTCAAGCACAAATAAATGCTGCTTCTGACTGTCTCGCTGAAGCAATAACTCATGCATTAGATCAGGCACTTTTAAAAACATCACCAGACGGCCTATATCATGCAATAAACCAGGAACATAAAATCGTTCAGAGTAAGGCAACCCAGCATATTGCGCGAGCGACTTTGCAAACACACCAACAGCCACACTGTGCTCCCAAAATGAATTCATATTGACCATGCCAAGCGGAACTTTATTGAACGTTTTAATCACCGATGTCGCCAGTACCAGCTCGCGTATCTGACGTAACCCAATCGTGCTAATCGCCCTGTCAATGGTATCAATCTTGGAAGGGAAACTATAAAAGGCACTATTAGCCATACTTAATAAACGAGCACAAAGATCAGGATCAGAGGCAAGCAGATTAGAAAAATCAGCGATTGTGGAAGAAGGACTTTCGATTGCCACTTCAAGACGGTAATAGATATCGGGCAAACTAATCAGTTTAGTCGCACCTGACACCAGACAATCTAATCTAGAAAGACCAGAGATCTGCTCAACCGCAAGGGTACTAATAGTTAGCATTCTATTATTATCTTCTTTTTGAAAGGCTCTTATCACTATAGAAATATTAGTCTAAATTTTGTTTAATTAATTAAAAAATATTATTCTTTTAATATAATAGGCCTATTTAATTAATTATCCGATAAAAGTGCAGCGCCTAGTGCACCACTTGCATCACCGTGAGTGGCAGGTAATAGCGGAGTTTCCACATAGTCCGAAAAAACATAGTCTGCTAATCGGTTAGGCACCTGTTGGTATATCTCCGCAATATTTGACATACCACCACCCAATACAATGACATCCGGATCGATCATATTAATAACGTGAGCCAAAGCGCGCGCCATCTGGTCAAAGTATTCTGCCGTCGCTTTTAAACAGTGTTTATCTCTTAACCTTGCCTGAGCAACTATCTGCTCAGACGATAAGGCAACCCCATAGCTTGACAGAAAATTGACAGCCAAGCCCTGGCCCGAAAGAAATGTTTCAATACAAGCCTGCTTACCGCAGTAACAACGGGGATTTCCATCATGCTCCGTATGCCAGGGTAATGGGTTATGTCCCCACTCCCCCGTGATAGCATGGGGACCGTTAATTAACTGCCCATTCACTACTAGACCTGCTCCGGTGCCGGTCCCAATAATAACGCCAAAAACAACGGCATGATTTTGACCAGAGCCATCAATAGCTTCTGACAGGGCAAAGCAATTCGCATCATTTTGAATATGAACTTGGCGTTGAAGCCGCTCTTCTACGTCGCCTTTAAATGCGCGCCCATTCATACAAATAATATTTGAGTTTCTGAGCAACCGACTGCGTGGAGAAATCGTACCAGGCGCTCCGATTCCAACCGTTAATGTTTGCCCAATCGCTTTCTCCGCTTCAGCTACTAAACTGCCCAGTAAGGCCAATATAGCATCGTAATCATTCGCTGGCGTGGCCATTCGTTTGCGGAATACTGGACTATTTTCTTCATCCAGAACAACCACTTCCGTTTTTGTCCCGCCTAAATCAATACCCAACCGATAAGTGCTATATCGTACTTTTTGATGATTCATAGACAAGTTTCCAGCCACAGGCACGTTACTGCATCGGCAACATCCGAAGCGTTCAAATTAAATAATAATACGTGTATTTTCATATACCCCATACCATTCATACCCAACTTATCCACAGGTTTTACTCAACTGTTCCACAGACGAAACACTATATAGTGTGTATTGCCTTATCTCAATCCACATTATGTTGTGCTTTCTGCTTTTTGCCGTTACAATAATAATTCAGTACCAATAGCCACTCTTGCCCCTTTTGCCAAATTCTAGCTTTTCTTTGGTAGCGCTATTAGAAGCTTACAAACAGCCCTTCTTTTTAAGTGCAACATTAGAAAAGCAACTTGACATGGCTGAGTGCATTAAATATTGGAAAGTATGTTTCACGGCCGAAAAACAATACCCGTCGATAGGTAATATAAGGCAACCAACGACTATTGATTTTTGATCGGTCTTAAAAATTGACTTTCTTTCAGTAAATACAAATATCACGGAACGGGCTTCTACAATGCAAACTATCGACTCACCTCTTACAGAGACAGCTACCACTACTACGCTGAACCAGGGAAATGGCTATTCTCAGGATCACACTAATACGCTAAGTAATATTTATAATGTTGTACGCCGCAATGGCAAACTGACTAGCTTTGATAAAAATAAAATTGCGGTCGCCATGACCAAGGCATTTTTGGCGGTTGAAGGTGGTCAGGCAGCCGCATCATCACGCGTACATGAGACAGTCGAACGCCTGTCCAATCAAGTCGTCGAGACCTTAACTCGTCGTCAACCTGAAGGAGGCACCTTCCATATAGAAGATATTCAAGACCAGGTTGAGCTGTCGATGATGCGTAATGGTGATCAAAAAATTGCCCGCGCTTATGTCCTATATCGAGAAAATCGCTCGAATGCCCGAGCACAGGAAAAAATGGACTCATCCGCCGCTCAAGATGTAGAAGAACCCGTCATCCTCAACGTCAAGCTTAAGGATGGCAGCTTCCAGGCGCTCGATATGGCCCGTGTAAGAACGATCATTAACGATGCCTGTAACGGACTAGACAGCGTCGATTCGGAGCGTGTTTACAACGATACCCTTAAAAACTTATTCGATGGTGTACCTGCGTCCGACGTCAGCCCAACTGTCGTTTTGAGTGCCCGTGGCTTAATCGATAGTGAACCGCAATATTCACAAGTGGCCGCGCGTTTATTACTAGACGAATTGCGCACTGAAACACTCACTTTTATAGACGATGGCTCACCGACTGCAACCTACATTGAAATGGCTGATCGTTACCCACAGTATTTTCATCAGTATGTTAAAAAGGCAGCTGAGCTTGAGCTACTGGACACCGAGCTACTTAAATTTGATTTCAAGAAACTGGGCGACGCATTAAAGCCTGAACGCGATCATTTGTTTACCTACCTTGGATTACAGACCCTTTACGATCGTTACTTCATTCACCATGAAGAATGCCGGTTCGAACTGCCACAAGCATTTTTCATGCGCGTATCAATGGGCCTAGCCATTAATGAAGTTCATCGCGAAGAACGCGCTATTGAATTTTATAATTTACTATCGTCTTTCGATTTCATGAGCAGCACCCCAACCCTTTTCAACTCAGGCACTTTACGGCCACAACTGTCTAGTTGTTACTTGACTACGATACCCGACGATTTAGATGGCATATTCAGTGCAATCAAAGACGATGCCATGCTGTCTAAGTTTGCTGGCGGCCTCGGCAACGACTGGACTCGCGTTCGGGCGATGGATTCACGCATTAAAGGCACTAACGGCAAGTCACAAGGTGTTGTTCCCTTCCTCAAGGTAGCCAATGATACTGCTGTTGCAGTCAATCAAGGTGGCAAACGCAAAGGCGCTATA